>WNFT01003777.1_pt1 | contig 20737 bp, 17 predicted proteins | sample 5400191 | NCBI WGS metagenome assembly WNFT01 (sample SAMN13153359, study PRJNA577476) | soil metagenome | isolation source: 80 cm saprolite under Madrone tree | place: USA:California | collected 2016-06-14 | reverse complement strand
CTGGACGGTACGCTAGCCACCGTCGTGTTACTGCTTGAGAGCGTCACCACCGCGCCGCCTGACGGCGCTGCTCCGCTCAGCGTCACTGTGCCCGTGGAAGAATTTCCGCCCGTAACACTCGTCGGATTCACCGAAACCGAGGAAAGAGTAACGGACGCAGGAGCAGATGAAGATAGGTCGAATTCCAGAATTGCGGGATTTGGATCGTTCTGCGAAACCGCCACGAACTTCGAGGCAGAAATCATATAGATGATGGCGTTGCCCCCGGTCCCGGAAGTGACCGCCATTGTTCCCCGGCCATTGGTTGGCGATGGGCTCACAGAATATGTGGCCTTAAAGGCCGCGCCCGAGACCGGGCCGCTTGGGGCGCCAATATCTTCCGCACCAGTCGTATTGCCCGTGGGGCTGGCGCCGTCCGCGGCGAACTCGCCGGAGAAGACCACCACTTTGAAACTCACCGGATTGGTCGCATACCCCGCATACGTACCCTTCACAGTGCTATTGGTGAACGACACCGCGGCCTGAGGTTCGCCGGTCCCGAACAACACATTGGAATCGGAGACGAAGAGGAAAATCTGATTCGTGTTCACCAGGTAGGCGACCAGGCTGTATCCTCCGATGGTGATCGGTACCCGCCCGTTGCTGGCCACACTGTATGTTCCCGCCGCGCCTGTGACCGAATTGGGCGCACTGCAGAAGTTCTCGTCGTAGGTCAGGGAAAGGGCGCCGCTGCCGTTGGTAGTTAGCAAACCTGCGACTGCCTTGGGCACGCCCGATACACTGCCGCACGCGGAGTGCCCGGTAAGGGTAACCACCATGTTGCCGTTCAGCGAGGCGTTGGTGAACCCTCCCGTGGGAGTATGCTGCTGCACGACGACGCCGTTTAGCAGCGGAGTCGCGGTCGTGACAATGTCACTCTCCATCACAAACAGTTTTCCTGAATTCACGACGTAAAAGACGAAATTCATGGTGTCGGGTGTTCCACCAAACGTGAACGCGAGGCGCATAGTGCCGCGCCCCGTGGCGGTGTTGGACACTGTGTAATTCGCTGCGGTAAAGGTCATCGGATAATCAGTGCCATAGCCGTTGACGTCCCCCGCCGCGTTGCTGAGAGTGCCCGTCCCATTCGATGTAAATCGTCCCTCGATGGCCGCGCGATTATTTCCGTTATCGAAACCGGCGGCGCCAAACGCGTAGTCGCCCGTGATTCTGGCCGTGCTATAGGCAGTGGTGTCCGCTTTTTCCATGGTTCCCGAACCGATCGTGCCTGCCCCGCCAGACGCGTCGAACTCGATAAACTGGGCGTTACCGTTGGCCATCATCGCGAAGGCCAGCCTCGCCGAACTGCCCGAAAAATTTAGGGTCATGACGCCGCGATTGTCGGCACCGATCGAATACGTCCCGGTGAAGGGTTGCGGGCTTGTGGCCCCGGCGCCTGCGCCGTTGGTGACCAGTTCGCCGCTAGTGAGATTGCCGGCGCCGTCCGCCGTGAATCTTCCCACGGCTCCAAAAACAGACGAAGTGGTCCCATTCCCGCTGACCCCGGTGAAAGTAAATGCATAGTTGCCATTCAACGCGGCGTCGTTCACGCCGGTCTGGCCATGGACTGACGCTACAAAAAACAGGGCAAAAAGCGAGATCAGTAGAACATTCAGCTTACGCATCTTTCCTCCAATTATTGGCTAGGCGATTGAAACCGTCGTTTTTTGTGAACTTCTGGCCCTTGACTGTGGCGCGCGGGAGGGTAGCGCACCAGGCTCAAAACCAACCTATCCTCGCGCTGGGCACAAGGAACACGCGGAATTCACACTGCGAGATCTGCGCATTTCCAGTGTTTTGAGTCTTAGCGCAAGGTTCCCAAATTTTTTCTTCACACGCCCGGACTTACATCGTCCACTTTTTCTTGGCCCCGGTTTACTTCGCGGCAGTCTGCGCCGCACTAGATATGCTTGACGGGCCGCAGAAGGGCAATCGGGTGGATGCTGCAAAACAAAGGGCGGGAGACACCCGAAACCTCGAGTAGCGGCTGCAAACCGGTCAAGCCGCGTCCCAGCGTCAGTATGTGTCTCCAGAAGTTTCATAAAGGGAGCGTCTCCATGCCATGTTTCTTTGCCATCGGTTGCTGGCCGACGGGACAAATTCTTAGTCCACATATTCGATCAGCCTTTTCCTGCACTAACACGCTGCAATGCTGGAGGTCACGTCAAACTGATCGATCAGTTCGTAGAATTCCTCCCACTGTTGCAGTGCTGTAAGAAGCTCGAGCGCTTTCCCGTAGGCAGCTATCGCTCCGGTTAGATTGTGGAACTCCGCAGAATCCTTAACCGTCCCCCGTCTTCGTATGTGCGCATCCGCCGAGAGTTCGAGGATTCGTTCTATGCCTTTGTTCGCAAGACCCGCGCTAGCGTTCATCATGGCTTGGCCCTCCTTCTGTACGTAAGGGTCCAAGCCTTGGGGATTCCGCATAGGGGAAAGCCTCGAATCTGCTGGCGGATTATCATGGAGGAGGCATAAGGACGGATGCCCGCCTCTTCTGTGGTTTGTGGGACAGGTGATCCGGACGATAACTCTCGACGCGAACCTCATTAAATAGCGGAGTCGGCTCCTTCGACCGAGTAGGCTTCGCCTCGCGCATCCGCCGATGAGACAGCGCACTCTCCACTCAGGCGTTACATATACAGGCCACTTTTCTCCACCAATGGGCGTCAGAATTCCCAGTAAGATTTGAGCCCTGAGAGCCGTTCCTATGGCGAGAAAGCTTTTCGCACTGATGCTAACTGCTGGCTTCGCTGTCGTCCAAGCGCGGCAATCCTCAATCCTAAGAATTTCCCCTGCCCAAACCCAGGGCGCACAGCCTGCCGCCCAGCAAAGCGAGGCCAGAACCAAAATCAATGTCAATTCTGACCTTGTCGTTCTCCCTGTCACGGTCAAAGATCGTTACGGCAATCTTGTCCCTGATCTTCAGAGGGAAGAGTTCCGGATTTTCGACGACAATATTGAGCAGTCCATCGACGTTTTCACGTCCGAGGCTATTCCCCTTTCGCTGGTGGTTCTCATCGACGATGACCTGAAATCGAAGGATGCCGCACAGATGGCTCCCACTCTGCGCGCCATAACCGCCGGAATCAGTCCCGGCGACGAAGCCCTCATCTGCCGCTTCGACCTGTCGTTCTATCCAGGCAAGGGATTCACCGGCGATCTCAATAAGCTGTGGGCCGAACTGAAGGACGCTCAAGACCACAGCGGCCCGTCTACCGCCGGCCCAGTCCCCTTCGTTACCTCGCCGTCGACCCATCCTCTCGGCGTGGGCGAACCGCCCCAGGCGGCGCCGACTAACCTTGGGTCCCGCCCAACCAAAGCCCTGGACGACGCCGTGCATTCCGCCGCTGAGTTACTTCATGATCGTGGAGCTAGCCGCCGCAAGATCATCCTTCTGATTTCCGATGGTCTCAACGGGCCCCAATTCAATCGCAGCACGTATCCCGACACTCTTAAGGCTCTGCTCCACGACAATATATCTGTATACAGCCTGGCTGTCGGCCACTCCTTAAAGCGAAAGTCTTCCCGCCTGGTCAACTACGCAAACGACTCCGGCGGCGACATCTATTACGCCGCCCAAAGCGCCGCCATGGAGAGGCTCTATTCGCGGATAACCGAAGAAGCCCGCCACGAGTACACCCTGGCCTACGTGCCGCGCGGCAACAACCGCAACGCCGATTATCACAAGGTGGAAGTCCGCACCGCACGCAAAGGCGTCACCATCAAGACGCGGCAGGGTTACTACACAGGTCCTTTCGTCGATCCTCCTAAGCAGTAGCGCGGACTGGGGACCCAGACGATCCTCTAGACAGGTTTTAGAAGTCTCGGGTACGACTTTGCACCTGGGGCTCCTGACATTCTCTCGCCAATTCTTCGAGCCGTTGCCTATCCTTGCCCTGAGAGCCGGAAAGTTGAATACTACTGCTCAACGGTTGGTCCTGTGGGAATTGCAGGTTGAAAGGAGAATCGCATGCAAAGCGCGCCTGCTTTGAACTCCGATCTCAATCGTCTCGTAGACCTTAACCGCGACTACATTCGATCGGTGCAAACCTCTGATGTATCGCGCTTCCAGGAGATTCTTGCCGACGACTTTCTCTGCTCCCAACCCGACGGATCACTCGAGGATCGTGAAGCATTCTTGAAACACACCGCAACCCCCGTAAAGATCTCCAACCTCGAGGCCAACGACGTCAAGGTGCGGATCTTGGGCGACGTGGCAATCATTCACGCACGAACCACGTACACCATGCTCGACGGCCAGCCCGGGCACGGCCGCTACACCGACGTCTGGGCGCGTCGGAACGGCCAGTGGCTCGCCGTCTCGGCCCACGTTACCCGGTATTAGACCATGTTTAGCCGGCTGGCACAGAGAATCTAACGGAAAGACTCCTCCCTCTCATCGACGGGGCATCCGAATTTATTTTCGGCGATAACGTATCGGTCACGCGCAAAGGGTTGCTCACCCACTCAAAGTAAGGCATCCTTCCTCGGTTTAGGTCCGCACCACACTAAGCGGAAGTGTCCCAACAACCTATGAATCGTCCGCGGGAAATTACGGCAGCGGCGGTGGTCGCTTTGATTGCCAGCGGATTATTCATTCTGGCTAGTCTTCTCCTCGCGGCCGCCATCGGAGTCATGCTTTGGGGAATTTCCCAGAAATATCCCGGCGTAAGCTTTCACTCAAACGATCCTGATTTCCGGCAGGTAGAGGAGATCATCGGGGCAGGGATTGTGATTCCACTAGTGCTAGGGGTGATCGGGATTTTCACCGGGCGCGGACTGCTGCGCATGAGGCCGTGGGCGCGGAAAATCGCAATCGGCTGGAGCGTCGGCTCTTCGCTGCTATGTCTTGCGGCCCTGGCGCATCCAGGATGGAAGTCCGGAATTCAATTCAATGCATCGGCCATTCTTGCACTGATGCTGGGGCTTTTCCCTATCAATGCCTGGTGGTTGTTACTTTTTTTTCGGTCCGAAACGAAAGCACTTTTTGCGACCCCTGGGACTGCACCACAAATCGTCCAGAGACCTTCTTGGTTAAAGGAGCAATTCATGCCGAAGTTGGTCATCGTTGTCGCCGTGATCCTCTTGATCGCCGTCGGCGCCGGCTGGATGCTACGGCGCAATTCGCCGATGCGTGAGATCGAACGCTCGCGTGATGCCGTGGCAACAATCACGAGTTGGCATTACCACTCCATTCGCTTCGTTCCCGGCAGGACGCCGGAGACCATTGACATGGATATTTTGTGTCCTTCCTTCCAGCACAGGATTGGTTCCATTGTGGACGAGAAGGGAGCTACGCAGGTTCGCGAGACCATCCAATACTTCAACAGCTACTACACTCACGTGGGAGATCAATGGCTTGCCGCGCAAAGGCGTCCCGGACAAGAGGACCCAGGTATTTTCGAGTGCCGCACGGATGTTGGTCCGCTGGGCGGAGATGAGTACTCGCTCCCTTATGCGGGAATCATGGAGGATGGCAGTGTGAAACGCGGCGAACTGAAAGACGTGGCGGGTGAATCCTGCCGTGAGTACGATATTTCGGTGCCCACGCCCCACGATCCCACGGAAAAGGACTATCGGTTCAGAATGTGCATCAATGAACAGGACCACCTTCCAAGGGAGACGCGACGCATTCTGCCGGTGTCAAGCTATGAGGGGGTGAGCACCTACCGGCAATGGAATGCGATGAAAGAACCGCAACTGCCCGCCGAAATCGCAAAATGACCGTAGCGCGTGGCAGGCTCAGTGGCGACGGCCAACGGCTAGCCGTATCGGCCCACGTCACTCGGTAATAATGCGGTCGGCCCACTCGACCAGGCCTACAAAAATGGCGGGATTACCAAACTTTGCGCCCCATTGAGTTACGTCCGCTTCCGTGACCCCACGGGCCCGGCTGCAGGCCCCTCAAGCAAAGACGGGAATGTGCTTGGCAAAAAGTTTGTCGAACGTTTCGCTGAGCGGCGGCCAGCCAACGGGCACGACGGCACTCGCGGTCGCTTTGCGCATCAGCGAGGTGGCCTCGCCGAGGAGGAAGATTTGCACCTCGTGGCCGGCTTCCGCAAGCGCGAGTCCGTGCAAGAAAGGAAACGCGGCCTTGGTGGGGTCATCGGAGCCCCAGGCGCTCTTCATCATGATTTTGAGCGTTTTCTTTTTTGGCTCCTCGGCCTTTGCGCCCAAGGAAAGAAAAGGAAGGCCTGCTAATTGAGCTAAGAATTGGCGTCGCGCCATAGTTTCCTCCTACTGTGAGATCTCCGTGGAGAGTTGGCGCAAAGCTTACTCGTTTCTTCCTTGCTATGTCTAGTTTGCGATTGCGCCAGGCTCAGCGCGGCGCGCGGATGGCGTCATTCATGTCGGTGTTGGCTTTCTTGCAGGAGTCACGGTCGCCCTGGTAGCAGCGCTTGAGATCCTGAAAGTAGCTCTGAAGAATGAGCTGGCGAGTCTTGCTCAAGCCATTGGCACGCGCGTGGTCCAGGGCGGCTCCTGCCTTCTGTTCGGAATCAGTGTCCGGCTGAACGCCGAAATGTTCGATGGCGTTGAAGGTGCTCCAGTAGACTTTGTCCTGGCGCTCGCGCTCGCGCGTCACGGTCCGACTTAGGGGATAGACCAAAAGATAATTGAGACCCAGAACGAAGAACAGCCCGATGATCCCAAGGGCCAGGAGCCGCTTGTACATGGGTGAAGCGTATCGCATCCGTAAATTTCATTCCATCTTATTCTCTTCACCGAGAAGACGGACAAGCAGAAGTGAAGCAGAAACGGCTAACCGTGAGCCTGTGCGCTCGTCTAGTGCGCGAGGTTACGTAAGACTGCCGGTGGAGGCGAGCTTGGCGTACCAGCGGCCGGAGTCCTTAATGGTGCGCTTTTGCGTGCGGAAGTCTACATAGGTTAGGCCAAAGCGTTGGGCATAGCCTTCGGCCCATTCGAAATTGTCCATGAGGCTCCAGTGATGGTAGGCCCGCACGTTGACGCCATAGAGCATGGCGCGGCCAAGAGAGTCCAGGTAGCCGCGCATGAATTCTATGCGGCGGTCGTCGCGGACGCGGCTGTGTTCGTCGGGAACGTCGAGATAGGAACAGCCGTTCTCGGTGATCTCGATGGGAGTGCCTTTGTATTCGTGGGAAATGCGCATGAGGAGCTCGTAGAAGCTGTCGGGCCAGACTTCCCAGGCGAAATCGGTGAGCGGGCCGTGGTGGGCATCGGAATTGTGAAGTCCAGTGGCGTCTTCGCCTGAGCCGGGAGGAATGGCGGAAACAAGCTGGCGGCGGTAATAGTTGATGCCGAGAAAATCAAGCGGAGCGCGGCAAAGCTCCATGTCGCCGGACTTGACGCCCATGAGTTTGAGCGGATTTTCGCCCGGGAAAGCTTTGGGGTATTCGCCGCGGAGGGCGGGGTGGACGAACCAGATGTTGCCAAGCGCGTGGGCGCGATCCGCGGCCTGGCGATCGGCGTCGCTGGAAGTGGCGGGTTGGCAATGGGACATGCTGAACGCGGTGCCGACCTGGAGCTTGGAGTTGATGGCCTTGATAGCGCGGAAGGTCTGGCCCTGCGCGATATTGACGACGTGCGTGGCGCGCATGCAGTCAGCGAAATTCTTGCGCGCAGGTGCGTGAACACCCCAGGCGTAGCCGAGAAACGTGAAGACCCAGGGTTCGTTGAAAATGCACCAGTACGAGATGCGGTCGCCGAGGGCGCGAACAACGATTTCGGCATAGTCCGTGAAGCGCGCGGCCAGATCACGATTGGGCCAGCCGCCGGCGTCTTCCAATTTTTGCGGGAGATCCCAATGGTAGAGGGTGCAGAGCGGGCGGATTTTTGCTTCGAGGAGCGCGTCGGCGAGACGCTTGTAGTAGTCGAGGCCCTTGGGGTTGGGTGCGCCGGCACCAGCAGCCTGGATGCGCGGCCAGGAAATCGAAAAACGGTAACTGGTTAGATTTAACTCACTGAGGAGCGCGACGTCTTCCTTGTAGCGATGGTAGGAATCGCAGGCGACATCGCCGGTAGCGGCGCCCTTCACTTGGCCGGGAGTGTGCGCGAAGCGGTCCCAGATGGATTCGCCCTTGCCGTCTTCGTTCCAGCCGCCTTCGATCTGATAGGAAGCGGTGGCGGCGCCCCAGATAAATTCTTTGGGAAATTGGAACGGGGAAAAACGCATCTGCGGCTTGAGAAAATCTCGAACGAGGCGGTGGCCGGGAGGCGGAACAGAAAAAGATGCGGCGGCACCGAGAGCGGTGGAGAGAAATTCACGGCGATTGAAGCGATTCCATCTGCTCACGGACTTCCCCCTGGGCGAAAAATTCGAATCTCTACCGGGTTTTGTCGTGCTTGGAACCAAATAATACATCAACCAGGACGAGGACGGCGCCGATGGTGATCGCGGAGTCAGCGACGTTGAAAGCCGGGTAGCGGTAAGCGCCGAACCAGACTTCGAAGAAGTCCGTCACCGCCCCGTGCAGGATGCGATCGGTGACATTTCCGGTGGCGCCACCGAGCAAGAGAGCGAGACCGGCGGCAGCCATCACCGTGCCGCCGTGGCTGGTGACCAGCAGCCAGGCGAGCACGGTGATTACCGCGACGGAGCCCAGGATCAAAATTATGCGCGTAGCGGCGGAGGCAGAATCCGACATGATGCCGAAGGCGATGCCGGGATTGCGGCTGTGCACCAGATAAACGAAATTGTGGATGAGCTCGTGGCGCCAACCTTCCGCGGTTTGCGATTCGAACCAGGCTTTGGTGGCGCGATCGAGGAGAACGACGGCGAGCGTGAGCCAGAGCCAGCGGAGGCGAGAAGGAAAGGTCATGAGGTAAAGGAGGTTAAGGAAGAAGAGGAGACAGCGGCGGTGAACATTTTAGGTTGCCGCCACATTTGCGGAGCCATCGCTTTCGATTTCGGCGAGGGCTTCGGTGCAGCGCTCACAGACAGTTGGGTAGCGCGTATTTTCGCCGACGTGCGTTGAGTAGTTCCAGCAGCGCTCGCACTTCTTGCCGTCGGCCTTTTGAACGCTCACCTTGTAGCGGCCCGCTGACAGCGTGTCGAATACACTGACTTGGTCAACTTGGTTAACTTCTACTATCTCCTTTCGGAGCTCAACTTGCGAAACAATGAATAGCTCGCGCAGATTGTGCAGATAATCCTGGAAAAGCTGAGCTAAGCCGGCATCGGCAGTCAAGATAACTCTTGCTTCCGTCGAGGCGGCGATTGTCTTTTCCATTCGAGCGGCCTCCAGCACTTTCAATACTCCGTTGCGAACTTCGCCGAGCTGCGACCAGTCCCCGTGCTTGAGGATCGGAAGGCCAGTTTTCAGGGCAGAGGCTTCTGGGAAAAGCGCCATGTGTACACTTTGAGGATCGCCTTCTGTCTTTGGAAAATGTTTCCAGACTTCCTCTGATGTAAAAACGAGAATTGGGGCCACCAACCGAAGAACAGAACTAGCAATTCTGTATATGGCGGTCTGAGCGGAACGGCGCGCTCGATTGTTTGGTGCTTTTGTGTACAGTCGGTCTTTCAATAGATCAAAGTAAAAGGCACTCAAATAGACACTGGAATATTCGTAGATCGCGTGGTAGACGCGGTGGAATTCGTAATTCGAATACCAAGCTAGCCACTGTTGAATTTTCTCAGCGGTTTGCTCGAGCATCCAGCGATCGAGTTCTTCGAGCTGATCGTTCGAAAGGGCGTCGCGCGGGGGATCGAAATCGCTGAGATTGCCGAGGGCGAAGCGGAAGGTGTTGCGAATCTTGCGGTAGGCTTCGCTGAGCTGAGTCATGACGCGCTCGCTCATTTTCACGTCGGCCTGGTATTCGACCGAGGAGACCCACAGGCGAAGCAGATCGGCGCCCCATTTTTCGCAGATCTCGATGGGGTAAATGGCGTTGCCCAAAGACTTGGACATTGGCCGGCCCCGCTCGTCAAGCGTCCAGCCGTGAGTGACCACGCCGCGGTAGGGGGCCGCGTCACGAATGCCAGTTGCCACCAAGAGTGAACTATGGAACCAGCCGCGATATTGATCGGGCCCTTCAAGGTAAACGTCAGCGGGCCACTCGGCGCCTTTCAACACGGATAAATTCGAAGAGCCGGAATCGAACCAGACGTCAAGAATGTCATTTTCCTTGCGCCATTTTGTTGCGCCGCAAGAACACTTCGTTCCGGCGGGTAGCAATTCTTCGGGAGTGTGCTGATACCAAGCGTCGGCGCCTTCTTTTTCGAACCATTTCACGACATTGCGCAGCGCCTTGAAATCCTCGAGCCGCTTGCCGCAGCCCTCGCAGTAAAAAACGATGATGGGCACGCCCCAGAATCGCTGGCGCGAGACGCACCAGTCCGGACGCTTCTCGATCATTTCGTACATGCGGTCTTCGCCCCAGGCGGGGAGCCATTTCACGGAGTGAATTTCCTCGAGGGCTTCCTGGCGCAGGGATTTTTGTTTTCCATGCGCGGCCTGGTCCATCTTGATGAACCACTGCTCAGTGGCGCGGAAAATCACGGGATTGTGGCAGCGCCAACAGTGCGGGTAACTGTGCTTGTACTCGTGATGGCCCAGAAGAGCGCCGCGATCCGCCACCAGTTTCACAATGATGGGATTCGCGGTGAACACATCTTTGCCTTTGTATTCGGGCAACCCTTCGAGGTACACACCCTTGTCGTCAAGGGGCGCGTAAATCTCCAATCCATATTTCTGGCCGGAATTGAAGTCGTCGGCGCCGTGGCCGGGAGCGGTGTGAACGATGCCGCTGCCCTGGTCGAGCGTAACGTAATCGGCGAGAATGCCGGGCACCTGAATCGGCACAAAGGGATGTTGAAACTTCATGCCACCGAAATCGCGGCCCTTGAACGTGGCGCGAACTTTGACTTCTTTGATGCCGCACTCAGCTTGCAGAGCAGCGACGCGATCGGCGGCCAGTAGCAAAGCGCCTTTTTCTGTTTCGACGACGGCGTATTCGAAGTCGGGATGAAAAGCGAGCGCGCGATTGTGAGGAATGGTCCAAGGCGTGGTGGTCCAGATGACGGCGCTCACATCGTTACCAATTTTCGTGGCGTCGCCTTTGCCGCCGCCAACCACGGCAAACTTTACCCAGATGGAAGGGCTGGAGTGGTCTTCGTATTCGACTTCGGCTTCGGCGAGCGCGGTGCTGTCGTAGATGCACCAGTAGACTGGCTTGCGCCCGCGATAGACGTAACCCTTCTCCATGAAATCGAGAAAGGCACCGGCAATGGTGGCTTCGTATTCATGGCTCATCGTCAGATAGGGATCGTTCCAGCGGCCGAAAATGCCGAGACGCTTGAAATCTTTTTTGTGCTGCTCGACGTAGCGGGCGGCGAATTGCCGGCAGAGCTTTCGGAATTCTGCAGGCGGCACTTTCCCTTTTCCACCCAGCTCTTTTTCCACCTGCGTTTCGATGGGCAGTCCGTGGCAATCCCATCCCGGCACGTACGGCGCGTAGTGCCCCGCCATGCTCCTGGACTTTACGATGAGATCCTTGAGGATTTTGTTCAGGCCGGTACCAAGATGAATTTCCCCAGTGGGATAGGGAGGGCCATCGTGCAAAACAAAGAGGGGCTTGCCTTTTCGGGAATCCAGGATGCGCTCGTAGATGTTTCCTCCGTGCCAGGCCTCGAGCTGCCTGGGCTCGTTCTGCGGCAGACCGGCCTTCATGGGAAAATCCGTTTTCGGCAGGTTGAGGGTTTTCTTCAATTCCAGTGGTTCGGCCATAGATTTGCGCGCTCGAATAACTCCTTCGTTGCCTGCATGCCGTCTCTAATTCTTGCTCGAATTTGTCGCACGGATTCTCGACCATACTCGCCGTACGATTTCTTTGACCGCACTTACCGTACGGCGACCCGTTGTACGACGGGAAACATCGGAAAGCAGTGTAAGGACGTATGTTACAATGAATGGTAGCCGGTGTCAGCCGCACGAGACGCGCAACCTTTCCCAGCCAGCGCGAATCTTACGGGTGGGGTACACTGAACGAAGGGAAGCTGCGTCTAAATTAAAGAGGTAAATGGTGCCGGGCAAATATAACAATCTTGTGCCGCCTGAAAAAACAAAGGGCAGAGTGTCTACAAGGGGTGGCGAGCCCGCAGTTTACGTACCTTACTCCGCGGTGCCGAAATTCGAACCTCCAGACATTCTCATCCCCGATGACTTTTGGTCGAACCTGAGGCAGTTCCTCGTCGAGCGGCCCATCAAGGTGCGCGAGCGCGCGGATGCGCCTTTCACGAAGACATCTTTCGGGTCGGGAATTGCGGGTAACCTGGCGGAGCTTTTGCGCCCTGGCCCAGCGTCGAGAGGGCGGGTAAACAGCAAGTTGGCTGTAGCCTGGGGCTCAAATTTCGGCGGATTCGGCGGCCGAATCAGAGATTTCTTCTCGCCTCCGAAACAGGCTCCGCTGCCGCCTGGAATAAGAGCGATAAAGGTGAAAGACATCTGGACGAAGGACGAAAACTTCGGCTGGAGCCAGGTGATCGCGGTTGGGCTGCATATAGCGGTCATCGCGCTGCTGGTGATCCCGATTTTCACGAATATGATGCCCGCTTCCACCGAAGCAAAGAACAAACAGATCGGAATTTCGCCTATCGACATATCGCCTTATATGGCAAAGCTGCCGGCGGGCAATGACAAAGCGGGCGGCGGTGGCGGAGCGAATAACCACACGCTGACTCCTACATCGAAGGGAAAGCTCCCCAAGTTCAAGTGGACGCAATTCACGCCGCCGCAGGCAAAGATTGAGAATCTGGCTCCCAAACTGGCGATGGATCCGTCACTGTTGGGTCCGCCGGACCTGAAAATCCCTAGTCCGAATATGGCGAATTTCGGCGACCCGTTGGCGAAGAGCGTGACGGATTCTCTCGGAAATGGTGGTGGCACGGGCATTGGGAGCGGCTCTGGGGGAGGCTTGGGTCCCGGCGAAGGCGGCGGCACAGGCGGTGGTTCGTTCCGCGCCGTGGTGGTTACCGCCGATGGACGCGTGATCAACCCGGTGGTCATCAAAGGCCCGGGCCTCGGCCTGGAAGAAAAAGCTCTCTCGCAGGTGAAGAATTGGAAGATGCGCGCCGCCGTTGGGCCCAACGGGAAGCCGGTGACGTGCCGCGTGCAGATCGAAGTAACGTTCCACCTCTACTAACAAGTAGTTCTCGCCAAGTCCGCGCCGGTCCAAGTTGGAAGATGGCCGTGGAGAGTTTTCATACTTTGCGGGTATGCGGGCAACCATTTTGGAGAGCTGCGCTTCTCATCACCCGTTCGCTGCCTGTCTCGTCGAGGAGTCTGGCGAAAATTTGAGGCTGGCGCGGAGGCCTGCCCATGCGCGATCCGCTTTCGCGTGAGTTCTCTGCTCTTCAGCCATCACAGGATTTCTGGTTTCAGCGTGTGCGCGATAATTTTCAGCAATTCCTAACGCCAGCGCGTATCTTCCCTTCGAGTGCCAACGGCGCACCAATTCACTTGCTTCGATGGGGAAAGTCCGCGCGCTCTGGCCGGGCGCAGGGCGTTTCGCTGATGACTCACGCGGCGATCATTGCGGCGTTGGCACTCATTGCACTACATCCTTTGAACCCCGCGAAATCTCCAGGGTGAAGCCACCAAGGTCCTGCAGCATCTCAAGTTTCCATCTCACTTCTTCCCCGCGAGCACTGGCAGCACGCCCGACCCTGGAACTGGCAGCGGAGGTGGCCGAGTGCCGATTCCCACGACCGCTGGAAATCTGGTGGCGGTTTCTTCCATTCAGATAGTCCGGCCTTCGCTACCTCCCAAGCAGGATGTACACGTGCCAGTGCCGCCGACGATATTCGATTCGGCCGCGGCAGCTATATTGACGCCTGTCGACAGAATTGGCCTGCCGTGGATGAAAGATGAAACGGGCTCCCCCGGACCAGGTGATTCCAACACCATCGGCAACGGCCCCGGGCACACCATGGGAGATGGCCCGCGTGATGGACCTGGTGGGGAAGGTGAATCCCTTTCGAGATACCATGCAGGCGTTACACTTCCTAGCTGTGCCTATTGCCCTGACCCTCAGTACACGGACGAAGCGCGCGAGGCCAAGCTACAAGGGACCGTGACGCTGCAAGTTCTGGTGGCTGCGGACGGACGCGCTTCGCAAATCCGCATCGTCAAAGGAATTGGCTTGGGGCTCGACGAGCGCGCCGTACAAACCATTCGCGGCTGGAAATTCATGCCGGCGCATGATGGCGCGCGGCGCGCCGTTCCAGCGTGGGTGACGGTCGAAGCGATTTTCCGCCTCTTCTAGACGCGCACACCGGAGAGTCTTTAGCGGAGCACGATGCGCTTGCGCAACGCACGGCGCGTTCTTTCACTGGAGCTTGGCGCAATCTGTTACGATTTCCGAATGAGAAAAGCAGCCATTTTAGGGTTGGGCATTGCGCTAAGTACTCTTTCGTTTGCGAGCGGGGCGCGGGCACAAGGGGATGCCGGTACGCTTGAAGTGGTCGCGCGGATCACACCGACGGCGGCGCGCCCGGAGCCAGTGCGGCAATTCACGTTTTACGTTCTTACGAGGAGCTACGCTGGAATCGTCAAGGAAGTGGAGGAGAAAGACCCGATCCCGCCACGCGATGAGTTTATCCAGGGCCTCAAGGTTTCGCCCGAGCTACGCGCATGGCTCAAGGGCCATGACACGCTGGATCTGACGGAGCCGGACCTCGACAAGCTGCTTACTCCCGATGACATCCTGAACGTTCCGGAATTCCTGCTGGCTTACCAGCGCTCGAACAGCGGCGGGGTGACGAACGGCTTGCCGAAGCCAAAGTATACGGATGCCGACAAAACGGAACATCCTGAAAAATACGAAAAACTAAAACAGGATTACCTCGCGGCGCTGAAGAAATTCATCCGCACGCGTCCCGAGACGGTCTCCGGTGTCGAACTGGAGTTAGACGGCGTCAATCCGCAGCGCAAATGGGCCGCCCTGCAGAACGACCGCCGCAAGCGCGTCCAGCGCGTGGCGCCAGACACGGCGCAACTGAAATTTCTCGTCGCCAAGGCGGACACCGATCTCGAGGGACGCGCCTCGTTATCGGGCCTGGCTCCCGGCGATTATTGGATCAGCACGCTCAATCTGGAAGCCAACGCCGGAGATATGCGCGTGCGCTGGGATGTTCCTGTAAAGATTGAACGCGGCAAAACCGCGCGCATCGAATTGTCAAATCTGAACTCCATCGACGCGCACAGTTCGACTCCCTAGCGCCTCAGAGCGCCGCGATGGGCACGCCCCTTCATTGGATTGCGTTCAACCTTTTTATCGTTCTCGCCATCGCGCTGGATCTCCGTGTTTTTCACCGCCGCCTCCACAAGATAGGGATTCGCGAGGCGGCCATCGCCAGCTTCGGCTGGATCGCGGTGTCCGTCCTGTTCGGGTTCGCGGTGCTCTATTTCTATGGCAACCAGCCGGCGCTGGAATTCTTTACCGGCTACTTGATCGAAAAGGCTCTCAGCGTTGATAACCTGTTTCTTTTTCTGGTGATTTTTCGCGCGTTTGGCGTGGATGATCGGCTGCAGCATCGCCTGCTGGAATGGGGCGTGGCGGGCGCGCTGGTCATGCGCGGGGCGATGATCGCGCTGGGCGCAGCGTTGATTGAACACTTTTCGTCGATCATGTACGTGCTGGGCTCGTTTATCATATACGCGGGCGTGCGCATGCTCTTTTATCATCGGGAAGAAGTCCACCCGGAACAAAACAGAATCTTTCGCATCGCGAGCCGGCATCTGCGGGTCAACCACGAATATCAAGGTGAGCGTTTTTTTGTGCGCAACGGTGGCAAGTTGTTTGCTACGCCGCTGTTTCTCGTGTTGCTAGTGGTGGAGATTACGGACGTGACGCTGGCAACGGACTCCATCCCCGCGGTGTTTGGGATTACCAAGAACGCATTCATCGTGTACACATCGAACGTGCTGGCGATTCTGGGATTGCGCGCGCTGTACTTTCTCCTGGCAGGTGTCATCGACCGTTTGCGTTATCTGGATGAGGGGCTGGCAATAGTTCTTGTTCTTATCGGCGGAAAAATGATCGGGGAACGGTGGCTGCACATTCCCGTGACGGTGTCGCTGGGCGTCGTCGGAGGCGTGCTGCTGATCGCGCTGCTTGCGTCGTTGTTGATTCCACCGAAGAAGACAACCTGAGCTCAATCTTCCTCAAACATCAGCTCATCGACGTAACACCACATCCAGTTTTCGCCCGGCTCTTGGGACCGAACAATCGGATGTTTCGAAGAGTGAAAATGTTTTGTGGCGTGTTTGTTTTTCGAGGAGTCGCAGCAGCCGACGTGGCCGCAGCTCAAACACAGGCGCAAGTGCACCCAACTGTCGCCCATCTTCAGACACTCTTCGCAGCCCTTGGTCTTCGGCTTGACGGGCTTGATCTGATTGAGGTGCGCACAATTTTCGGCCATAATTATCTCCCGTGGAATCACATCGCTGATTGAATCGGAATGCGCACCTGGAATCGCGTATCACCCGGCGCCGACTTTACGGTAATAACCCCGCGCATTTTTCTTACGATGCGATACACGACGTCCAGTCCAAGCCCGCTTCCCTCGCCCACCCCTTTGGTGGTAAAAAATGGTTCGAAGATGCGAGATTGCACTTCGGGCGGAATTCCCGGGCCGTCGTCGGCGATTTCCACGACCACGTAATCATTTTCGCGGACGGCACGCACAAGAAGTTTGCCCTTCTCCTTCATGGCGTCGGCGGCATTGTCGATGAGGTTCGTCCATACCTGATTCAATTCGCTTCCGTAGGCCATCACTTTCGGAAGCTCCGGAGAGAATTCGCGCGTGACCAGGATGCCGCGCTTGAGTTTGTGATGCATGATGGTGAGCGTTGTTTCCAGGCTGTTTTTGATGTCCACTTCCTGGAGCGGGGCCTGGTCCATATAGGAATATTCCTTGATTGCCTTGATAAGGTCGGAAATGCGCGCGGTGCTTTGATCGAGTTCCGAGGCGATACGCTCCATTTCGAGGAGCGTGGCGAACCGCGTCAATTCCGGACCAAGCGAAGTTCCCGCGACGCCCGCAAAACTTTCGAGTTGCGAGTCCGTTAAGTTTGCATCAGCGAGAAGCGGCGCCAGCTTCCAGGCATCGGCAACGCCATGCCCTTCGAGCCAGGTCTGAATCGCTTCCTCGCGCTCGACGCGGGCGAATTCGTCTTTATTCTGAGCGGGCTTCAAAGCGGAGCGAATCTCTTCTTCGCGCTGCGCCAGCAGGCCGCAATCTTCGGGACCGAGTTTTGAGGTTCGGCCCGCAACGCGCAGACGCTGGAGGCAATCGCGCAGCGCCGCGGCGGAGCGCCTGGCGGCAGCGGAAGGATTGTTCAGCTCATGCGCGAGACCGGCGGACAATTTTCCGAGTGCGGCGAGTTTTTCACGCTGTTGCTCTTCCCGCGTGACGTTGCGAACGCGATCCGTCAACAATCCAACGAGGCGCTGGGAAAGTTCGGGCATGCGTTGAAAAAGTTCGGGAAATTTGCTGGCAGGAAACGCCAGTGCGCGGACCGGAAGCACAGCACGCACGGTAACGCCAACCACTTTCATTCTGGAAAAAGGCAGCAGGCCGGTGACCTCGCCGCCGCGAACAGTGAAAATCGGGCCGTCCTGCGGACCGCTCTCCCGCCGGGCGCGCATCTCTCCTTCGAAAACTACAAACATCATTTCCGCGGGAGTATCCTCCTTGACGATGACTCCGCCAACCTCGACGCGCATTTCTTGCGATTGCGCGACAAACCATTCCAAATCCGCCTGCGGCTGGTCCGCGAACTGGGGGATTCTCCGCAAATCCGCGATTAGAGCTTCGATTCGTGCTTGTTCCGGCGTCCCGGTCATGAGCGTGGCGCTCCCCGCACTATTTCGATCATTGGACCTTTGCCAGATACTGGTGCATGAACTGGACGACGACCGCGCCTTCGCCGACGCCGGAAGCAACGCGCTTCACGGAACCATGACGCACATCGCCGACAACAAAGATTCCCGGCACATTCGTCTCGAGTAAACCAGGGTCGCGATCAAGCGTCCACGACGCAGGCCTCTTCCCATCGCGGAGGAGGTCCGGGCCGGAAAGAATGAAACCACGCTCATCACGCTCTATCAAACTCCCAAGCCATGTAGTCCGGGGCTGCGCGCCGATGAAAATGAACAAGCTCGTGGCGGGGAGCTTCTTTCTCTCCCCTGAAGGAGCACACTCGATGGTAATTGCAGAGAGCCGCGATTCTCCCTCCACTTCGACCACGCTCGCCCGCGTCCACACCTCAATGTTCGGCGTCTTTTCGATTTGTTCGATCAAGTAGTGCGACATCGTGGCGGCAAGGGACTCTCCGCGCACCAGCATGACCACTTTCTCTGCAAACTTCGAAAAATGCATCGCGGCTTGTCCAGCCGAATTCGCGCCACCAATGGTATAGACCGTTTCGCCTCTACAGGCTATGGCTTCGGTGGTCCCGCCGCCGTAATAGATGCCCGCGCCCTGCAAGCGTTCGATCCCTGGCACGTTCAAAGTCTTCCACTGAACTCCCATGGCGAGAAGAAGCGCGTGACAGGAAATCTCGAAACCGTCGGCAAGTTTCAAGAAACGGTAGGGACCTTCCGCTCTGATGCCCACAGCCTCTTGCGGGGCAAGAATTTCCACACCGAATCGCCGTGCCTGGGCCACAGCCCGACGAGCGAGATCGCTTCCGCTGAGTCCTGAAGGAAAACCGAGATAGTTCTCGATCCGGGAGCTGAGCCCAGCCTGGCCGCCGGGCGCTTCGCGTTCGATCATCACCGTGCGGAGGCCTTCGCTGGCGCCATAAACGGCGGCAGCGAGTCCAGCGGGGCCGCCGCCGACAATAGCGAGGTCATAGAAGCTGGTCTCCGTGTGCGTGCGCAGGCCGATCTTTTCGGCCACGGCGGGCAGGGGCGGCTCCGCGAGCCGCGCGCCATCGGGAAAGAGAATCAGGGGCAGCGTCTCCGCTTCGGGGCCCAGCGAGTTCACCAGCCCACGCACTTCAGGATCGGTTTGCGCCAACTCGACGTCAATCCATTGGTAAGGCACCTGATTTCGAGCGAGAAAGTCGCGCAACTCATAGGAGCGCGTCGACCAGCGTGTGCCAAGGACGCGAATGCCTTCATAGGGCGGGCGAAACGTCGCGGTCCAATCGTGAAGCAGGTCGTCCAGGGCGGGAAACAGTTTATCTTCCGGCGGATCCCACGGCTTCATCAGGTAGTAGTGCACCCGAGCTTCGTTGATGGCGTCGATGGCGGCGCTGGTGTCCGCATAGGCCGTAAGCAAGGCGCGCTTTGCGAGCGGGTGCATCTCCATGGCTTCCGAGAGGAAGTTAACGCCGTCCATTTGAGGCATGCGCTGATCGGCGAGAAGAAGGGCCACGGGATTGTTTCGCGCTTTCAATTCCCGCAAAGTGGCGAGGCCGGCGCTGCCGGAATTCGCGCGCATGATGCGGTAACGATCCGCGTAACGGCTGCGCAGATCGCGCTCGATGGCCCGCAGGACTTCCGGGTCGTCGTCTACGGTTAACAAAACTGGCTTTGGCATATTCGTCAGATGCGGCGAACGTGATTTCGTTGCGTCTTACGAGGATTGCATCATAGCTTCGGCTTCTTTTCGTGCCGTCCTCAAGCTACAATTCCTGACGCTCTCATGTCCAGCCCCCTCGATCAATTCGTCGCGGATCTCGCTTCCACGGATGCGTCCAAGAGGCTTGCAGCCGCAAGCGAAATCTACGGCTTGGGACGGGCAACGGCAGGATCTGCCATTTCTGAATGGTGGGCCGAGAGCGAGCTCTCCGCGCTGCTACTGGGGCCGAAGCCGCAAATAACGGTGGGACTCGCAGTGCAACGCGATACTTTTGGACGGATTCGAATTGCCAACGGCACGCCCAGGCTTGCCGACGTGCCGCCGGACCAGGATGCCGAGGAATTCGAGCTGCATTTGGCGGATGGCGTGTTGCTGGATATCCTCACAACGCGGGAGCCTGGCGGCTCCGGGGCTATCGCAAAGTATCTGGCCAAGTTTGGAGATGGCGTGCAACAGGTGGAATATCGCTGCGAAGATGTTGATCGCGCCACGCAAATACTGAAAGACAAATTCGGAGTTGAACCTGTTTATGCTTTCACAAGGAATGGCGCGGACGGCACGCGAGTCAATTTTTTCCTCGTTCCGTCTCCGGACGGGGGCAGGGTGCTCATCGAATTGTACGAATTGCAACCTCGCGGATAGATTTTCGGGTTCACTAGATTCAAGTACTTCCAACTGATTCCAATTATTTCTTCACCGCTAATTCTTTCCAAACGCGGAGGACTTCGGCAACGGTCCAAGCCTGGGCGATGCAGCCACGCGGCGTAAAGGGGGCATCGCCATCGAAGATCTCGCTTAACGTGCCGAGGCCGCCCGCATAGACCTGGTGGCCCAGCGGCTCGAGGAAACGCAGCGCCGCGCCGTGATCGCGGTAGACGCGGTAGTGAGCGAGAGCAAAAGGGCCGAGGAGCCAGCCCCACACCGTGCCTTGATGATATGCCGCATCGCGGCCCCGAGGGCTGCCACCGTAATGGCCTGTGTATCCAGTTTCGCGGGGGGCGAGACTTCGCAATCCATGCGAGGTCAAAAGATAGCGCGCGCAAACATTGACAACTGCTTCTTGCTGATCGGGCGTCAGCGGGCTCACGGGCAAGGAAACGGCAAAAATCTGATTCGGCCGGAGGG
>WNFT01001429.1_pt1 | contig 20737 bp, 35 predicted proteins | sample 5400191 | NCBI WGS metagenome assembly WNFT01 (sample SAMN13153359, study PRJNA577476) | soil metagenome | isolation source: 80 cm saprolite under Madrone tree | place: USA:California | collected 2016-06-14 | reverse complement strand
CGCCTAATTCATCCTTGATGCGATCCGCCGTGTAAGCTGCACGAATGAGATCAGAAGAGTAAATATGCCCCACATTACCAAGTTTCCTAAGAGACTTAGCAACTTCATTGGCTTGCTCCTTACCGTGCTGGTCAAGCGGGATATCTTTCCAGCCCCGGATCATTTCTTTGCCAACGTTCATGTGCGTCTCACCGTGGCGTACCAAGCGAATCGTAGGCATCTTATAACCCTGGTGAAGTAGGTCCAGTTCCGCCTGTCATACCTGGTGTCGGCGAAGGCGGTGATGGAGCCTGCGGAACCATCATGCTCATTTGCATGTCCTGCTTATGTTGAAGCATATGCTGGAACATTACATTTTGTGCGCTGTCTGGTAGAGCCTTAAACTCAGGCGTCAAACACAGTCTCCGGTGCGTTAAGAAGTGCAACGAGTGTTCATCCACCAACGGGTGAACCATGATTGGTTGTTCAGCCTGAGCCGATGCAATCGCCTGCTGACCTTCCACAGTATTAATCTGGGCGTCAGTTGCAGCCTGCGCCAATCTCTGTGCCCACTGCATAAAGTCTGCATTCTCTTTATATGCAGCTTTAGTGTCTTCTTCCACACCTGGCAACAGGTTACTCATACCAACGTCTTCCAGAATCTTAATCTTCTGGGCCGAGTCAGCTATATTAAGGATTCCTGCTTGGGCCAGATACAGGTAAGTCTGGAGTTTTTGCGTCTGTGTCTTAGGCCGCGCTGAACCAGACTCAACCTGGATATCAACGCCATCATCCCAATCAGAAGCAATGAACTCATTGAATGACCAACCACCAATAGCGTTCTTAACGGCTCTGACTCTAGGTGAGTTAGCATTCTGTCTCCATACCTCAAGACTTATTCGGGCCAAATCCTCGTATCCCTCTTCAAGCTGGTCAAATACCGTCGCCCAACGTCCAAACCCGCGATCAGTAAGTTGCTGAACAGTTGAAGCAGGTGTACGAGTTCCGACTTGCCGGCCACGGATTGCGCTAAATGCACCGCTGAGTTCGTCAAACGACTGGCGAATGTCCGTAATGTACTTGACGAGCGATTGCGGCGCTTCTGCGCCAGGCACGCGCTCCGGCTTAGCTCCTGAAACCGGCGTATACTCGACTTGGATTCCAATTTCACCAGTAATCCTCGTTGGATTAGAGTTAGAAGGAATTAACCACACCGGGTTAGCCATTCTAGCCATAATCAGAGTAAAGAGTGATTCAGCTTTATTAAGCTGGTATTGTTTGGGCAATAGGTCATCAGCCGGGGTATATCCCCACGCTCGACCACCAATCTCACCAAACTTAAAGTGAACCATTGGAAAGAACTTCTTGCCCGTAATCTTCTTGAGCCAAGGATACGGTGAAACCTTTTCCAGTATCTTACCTGCTGAAGTCATAACGATGTATGCGCCGTCTGGATATTCTTTATGATGCTTGATGAATGCGCGATACACCGTAATACGATTCATTCGATCTTGCGCGCTCAATGATCCAAGCGGTAATGCGATACCTGGACTAGCTAGCGTAGCAGCGTTCTCTTTGAACATCTGGCCGGTGCCAGAGTATTCGTAGTCGGCTTCCACGTCAACTGACCACTGCATCACAACTTGTTCTTTGGTGTATGACTCAACCAATAGAAGAAACGGATTCTCTTCTAGCTCATCAATCGCAGGATCAAGATATATCTCGAATGGAGAGTGTGTATCGAACCTGATTGATCCCCTTGGAACCTCATCATACATATCTTCTGATTCTTTGAAGGTTCTGCTCCCGCAATTAGGGCACGCGGGATTAGCAGGATCAATCGTATCAGCCTTGAACTGCTCCAAACAATTCGTACACTGTTCATATGGAATCTGATCCATACCAGTTTCAGGACTATCGTCCCAAATGACTTCCACGAACGCGTTGCCGGTTGGGATCAACCAATCTAGCATCCGTCTACGAGCCTTCCTAAATCCACCTTCCTCTAGGATGACTTGAAGCTGTTGATCCGCCGTACTTGCCGCAGCAATTGCCTTTGGATCATCCCGCATTGGCGTACCAAGAAAGCGCGGCTCATGTTGCGCAATCGCTGACTTGACAGTATCAAGCGTAGCCCTAAATAGGTTAGTGATCGGCGTAGGCACGCTTGGCGAAAGCTTACGCTGGCGCCACCTACGAGCGTTGGTGTCGTAAACAACCCATTGCACTCCAAGTAGGTAAAGGATATTGCCCCACCAGTTACGCTCGACCAACCATCGACGCTTACTCAGACGCTCTTTAATCTCGCGCACGAGCGCTTGGTCAAGATTGGTAGCTGGAGCCGCACCCTTACTCGTCTCACTCCTAGACGACTCTCTAGATGAGCCTTTACTAGCGCGCGTGGAGCTAACGATTTCACTTGTGGGCATTTAGATACTCAATAGCTGCTTGTAGCCGAGGGACTTCATCTAAAAAACTCCCTAGGCCAATATTGCACATGTAGCACAGTAGCCCACGCACACGGCCTGTTTTGTGGTCATGATCTACGGCTAGACGCCGTTTCTTTAACTTATCAAAAATGTTTGTGCCGCAGATAGCACACTTACCTGCTTGCCCCTCTAGCAATGCCGAATATTCATTAAGTGTAATACCATAACGATATTTAAGCTTATTTGCTTGATCGCGGCTTAGATTGGCATTCCGCCATCTAAGACTGCGTTCGTTAGATCGCTGCTTCCGGATCTTCGGATCTTTGTAAGGCATCACTTATTGGCGCAATGTCTGCTATTTCATCTAGACCCGGAGATACCCACTCATCCGGCAATTTCTTATTTTCGGCGTAAGGATCGTTCTCTAGTTCCAGTGCAGTTACTTTACGACCACCAAGCATATTGCCCATCTGGTCAATCACACGTCTGTAGTCTGCTTGAAGCAACTCATACTCGTGCCGTAGGCGCTCATGCGCGGTACGTTCCGCAGCGAGTTCAACTTCAAGAACGGACTTACCGTTCAACCACTCAGTAAGCTTCATCTTCCGCTTCCTTTGAATCGTACGTGCGGTCAGCGAAGTCATCAGCGCCTAATTCGTCTGTTCCCCAAGCAACCACGGATTCATTGCCTTTATACATTGGAAGATTCTTACGGTACTCTTCCCAATGAAGCTTTGATCCACGATCTAAACCTTCAGGAATATCAAATGCAAACCTAATTTCCCGTCTATCCACGGCTATTACTTTAGTCGGGATCAGGGATAACGCGTATCCGCCAGCATCAACTGAATGGAATCTAGCCTTAGCGGCGATTCTCATTGGTCGGCCTTCAAGAGATAACTGGCCCTTCAGTCGATACGCTGGGCCTTGCTCTAATAGATGCTTACAGGAATTACTCACCGTTAAGCCGCGACGATGCGCATTGATGAAAAGCATCACTCGCGCCCACTCGTCACCAGTTGAAGGAACTACACTGAGCCCAGCGCCGATATACAAATCAGCCACACTAAGTTGTCCATACTTACTGGACTTGATACCTGATGACCAACTTGTCTTGTCCATGACCTGTGCGCGCGGACTCCAAGGACCAGACATTCCGTTGATTGCTTTAGCATGTAGTTCAGCGTCTCTTCCTTCAACCCAATATTCATTGAAGAAGTGAGGAGCATTAGGCATTACGCCATGATACTCTTCCTTATCGGGGTTGACTGTAACCCATAAGGCGCATGTAACGCCTGTTGATCTCGCAGGATCAATCCCAATCCAGCGCGGCCAGTGACCAGGAATGTCAAATGATGGAATTACCTTGAAGTCCGGGATCAATCTACTTGCCGTCGCGTCCATCGTCGCAAATACCCACCGACGCTGTAACTCAGGCGCAAGCATCATATACTGTGCTCGTACACCCTCGTCTAAGTGGGGATTTTCAAGCGACGTACCACGGATCAATCTGCGCGATGCGCCAAGTGTAGGGCGTCCATGCGGCGGTTCCATTGTGAGGAAACGCCTACGAATCCAGTTGTCGCCTTCATCGTTAGCGACGCCAATGACATGCCGCTCATTGGGCGGACATACGCCTAAGCGACACCGCAGCAGAAGGATTTGATACACGTCAAACTCTATCTCTTCCAACTGATCTATGAACACGAATGAATACTCGACGTTCTTATGCTTGTCTAGTGACTTATCTAAGTTACTGAAGAAGAACTCTGATCCATTCGACATTCGAGCGTAATTCGTACCTTCTCTAACGTCCCACGTCTTAGGCTTTACGAAGTACTTACTTAATCCTTTGGACTTAACGATCTCGAAGAAGAGATGCTTAGTTGTCTTGATAAGTTCATCATACGTGAAGCGCGCAATGAGAACTCTAGCGCCCGGATATTTTGCTCCGTGGCGAATAGCCGCGAGACAGGCCGCATAAGTCTTCCCGGCTCCCATGCCTCCAACAGCGCAGACTTCAAACTCTTTAGCAAGGATTAACTCTGGTTGTAGAGGGTGGTAATTCTCGCCGAGTAAGTGACTGAGCGACAGTTCGTTCTCGGTCGGATTCACTCAAACCCCGATGCCCATTCCGCCTTGTGGCTTCTGTAACGGAGACTGCGGGGGCTGAGTCAAGCCACGACTAGGAGACTCACGTAGGTCAGGCGAACTTCCCAACACTGGACTCACATTAGTTCCAGGCAATGCAGTCGGCTGTGTAGTCGATGGAGTCGGCTGAGCAACTAGCGGATTGTTAGCCATTGACTGCTGGTACTGCTGATTCTGAATCTTCATCTGTTTATCTTGCATGGAACGTTGCTCAGATGCGTTATACATCTGTGCGCCGACTCCAAGCATTCCGATCACCGCTGGGATAGCTGCTGCCATTGGCATATTTATACCCCTATGTTCATTCCGCCAGCTTGACGCCCACTAAGCTTCATCGGATCTTCCTGTGTCATTCCTGTTAGACTGCCCTTCAGCATCTCCGTCAGTCCCGTCGTCAACGGTGACTGCGGGGAGTTCACTGGTTGAACCGGGGATTGCATCATTTGATTCGGTTGGGTTGTCGTGGTTGAGGTCCGGCTGTACATCCCCATTGGTTGTCTCTGCTGGTCCTGTCCCTGACCCCCCAATGCGTCCTGACCCAATCCTCCCATCAATCCCGCTGCGGCTGTTGGCATCTAAATCATCCTTGAAACCGCTTAAGGCAGCGGTGGGTTTTTGGTCTAGGTCACCAGGTTCGATCACTTTAAGCTTAATACAGATATCAGAGAATTCGCTAATAGCACGGATTCTTATTAGCGGCTTTTCCGTGTCATCTCTAATGATCCTATTTAATACGGTTAGGTTCTCATAGAGATTAGACCGTAGTAGGTTGGCTACAGCCTTAGTTCCTTTGGCCGCAGATACCAACTTCTCATTTAATAGCGCGTCTACCTTAACATCCCATTTGTCCTTCATACACCAGTAACGAACGGCATTTTCGGTGACGCCTAAAGCCATTGCGATAGCGCGGAAGCTTGGCTTGCGGCCTTGATTCTGATGGCCCTGCAAGTAGGCTTCAAACGCGCGTACTCGAAGAGACTGTTGTTCCCGGCTTTGAACCGGCTTGCCCGCTGGCATTATTCGATTGAATCGCCCGAAGGAGTAGGAATCTCGCATGCGGGGGCGCTGTCTACGAGGATACCTTGGCGTGGCTCCTTGCGGGCGATATCCTTACGAGCCTTAGCTAAACGTTGCGCGGCTTCAGAGTTACGCTTACGGCGAATAGCTGGAATCTTATCCCCGATGTATTCAATGGTGGTTTCAATGACCTTCCATGTAGCCACGAAAATCAATGCTTCTTTCACGGTATGAAAGTCATCTCCCGAGAACACTATTCATCAGCCTCTTCATCGTATCCATACATCAATTGGTCTGATTGCCGCCAGACGCCATCTTTATCTCGTACAGTGATATTGTCATCACTAACTTGAGCATCGTGTGCTTCAGTTGAGATATCAGTAATTCTATCTTTACGACGTTTGCGGGACACAGGTACAATTGGCCCATCTAGTCAGTAGCTTCATACAATCCGCTTTATGACTTAATTCATACTTAAGCGCACACGTAACACATTCACCATAGTTGGTGTGATACCAAGCGTATGTTGGTGCAAGATCAACTTGGCAAGTATGACATATTCTTGCTTCATATATCGGTTGATGCTTTGCACAATTACTTACCATGTCAAAGGAATTCATTTACTTACTTCTATCATATTGATGTAACTAAGCAATAATGCTACGAAAATCAATATCATCAGTAGTGTATCTTTCATCGCCATTTCTCTAAGTAGTTTAAATAGCTATCTTTTCTCTTCTCTAAATTGCCTAGAGTAATGTTACATCTAATACACAGTAGTCCGCGAACTCTACCAGTCAAGTGATTGTGGTCAACCGCAAGACGATTCTTCTTTGGCGGTTCATTACATATCGCGCAAGTACCTGATTGTTCGGCTAACATTGCACCATACTGTTCAGGAGTTACGCTTGCTCGTCTATATGACAGCGCTTCATTATACTTTCTTGCTGCTTCACGCTGTCTCTCAGACGTCTTGTAACTAGCTTTCATTACTAATTATTTTCATAATTTTTTGCAGAAATTATTGCAAGTGAGTGGGTAAATCGGGGCTGGGTTTCACTGTGTGGTGGGGCTATACCCCCGTCCATCGCCCACTTACCAGATGCTCGTGCCAGTATGACATGATGTATAATACATTCCACTCATACTATATACTCTGGTGGGCTAGTGGGATATCAGGAAAGATAAATGGCACAAAGCTTGATCGACTAACGTATACCAGTTAGGGGTAGTCAACAAGACTACCACCAAGGAAAGAGAGACCAATGAACGCTGACTATCCGGAACCTCAGCGAGTTCTGATCCGTAACACCAGGATGGTATTCTGCAAGGACTGTGGCTATGGTCCGTTAGCTTGGTGGAATATCAACTTTCGCTGGCATCTCCTCAATGTATACGATGATCCAACTACGCAAATACCTTACGCTAATACGGATCACAGACATAAATGTAAGCCGAGGTATTGGCAATAATCTGACCGCTACGCTCCATTACATTCCGCTACGCTATAAGTCATTGATTTGTAAAGCGCGGAATGATGATGACGCGCGCCAATATGACACACAACTGACACAATTATAGCCAACTAGTCAATTCCCGCCATTCTACTTAATACTACAATTCAATGAATTCAATGTATTACTATGTATAGTCAAATGGCATTTGACGTGCATATAAGAATGGTATGCATACTCACAAGTGCAGCGGGTGCAAAAGGGAATGGGAAGTAGGTTTCTGTGAGGCACAAGCTACATGCGATGGTGTTCGTGACTGCCGCGAACCGTTTGGAAAGCATCTAGCTGCCCCTAAGCGTACGCTAGGCGGATACAGGACGCACTTGCATCTCGGAAAGGTATATACGATGACTGACGCCTGCCCATTCTGCGGCAAGCCTAACCGGAAATACAATGCTTAAGACTCAATGCGCCTGGTGCAATCGCATGACTCATGACGGCAAGGCAATTGGTCCGTATTTGCCCGAGAAAAACCTTGACGCATCACATGGCATATGCGAAGATTGCACTGTGGTCATGATGAAATCTGACGAAGGGGGTCAAGGATAATGACCCGCAAAGACTACGTCAAACTTGCTGAAGCACTGTACCGTGAGAAACCTGGTAGTAACTGGAACCCCAACAAGCTTGTACAATGGGAGTTAGATCGAAAGGCTATTGCTGCCGTGCTACAGGCAGATAACCCTCGATTTAACCGTAGCAAGTTCAATCAAGCTTGTCTTGACGGTATTCCTTCCAAGGATGACAAAGGGGAATCTGACAATGGTTGAATACATGATCGTCTGGTATACCCTACTTGCCGCACTGGTGACCGCACTTCCACTAACTGTGCTTGTGCGTAGTGTAGGATGTATCAGATGATTAAACGTCTAATTCACGCACTGATACACAATCATCCGGCATACAGGTATGATGAAGTACCGTATTATGGAATTGAGACTTACTGGTGTCTGGTGTGTCAAACGAGGTATTGGAAGTGATTAGCAAGCCTTGTTACAACTGTGATAAGGTTAAACAGTGTAAGATGTATGTATCTGCCCCCGCATGTTTCGAGGATTCAAGGGTTATCGAGTATCTGTGCAACAAATGCGCTAAGGAGTTAGGGTATGACAAACGGGACTAAGCTACGCCAAGCCAAACGCTTTCTACGTGACCTATGTGACGTGCGTAAATATCACGTATGGAAAGGTGACAAGACAATCTATTGTGAAGTCTGTGGTAGATTTAAGGAGAAAGAGTAATGAATATCAGCGTTAAGGTGATGCGGTCCCGACTAACTCGGGCACAGTTGGTCAAGTCAATCACTGGAATTGCCTTGACGCTGATACTTACATCAACGATACACTGGCCAAATATAATGCTTGACATTACTCCTGAGCCTGTCATAATTGCACCTATGATTGAGACATGGCCACTAGATGACACGCTGAATCCTTGGTTAAACAATGCCAAATAACGCCGATCATCTACACTACTATGTCATTAGTGGCGGCAAGTATAGGCGGAAGCTTGTTGACAAAGAACATTTTATGCTGATTCTACTTGTTGGCGGTAAGGTGGCAAAGAATTCCAGTTATAACAAAGACGGCATTGTGAGGTATGAGGGTTGGAAAACGGCAGGACCAAAGTTCCGGCGTAAGCTTGCATATAAGGTGTATTTCCCATATTCTGTAATTGACGTGAATCACGCGCGAACAAACGGTGTGAACACAAAGACTCGCGCTAAGCATCATAATATGTGTGTACAATGCGGCCCACTAGTGGCATACTGGAATCAGGGAGGAATAGATGGCAAAGTCTAACAACGCTGAGGCAACTAGACAATACGCTGGCCACGTCAAACACGCGCAGCATTTAGCCGAGCAGAAAATGGCACAAATGGAGCGAAGAAAGCAGCGCATTGCTCGTAAGGCGAAAGGAAAGGTTAATGAGTAAGCATATCAACTGTGCTACTGTGTATGAGTCGCGCGGGACGAAGTTTCCAGTTTGCGGATTCAGACCGCCACATTTGGACGATGAGTTTGTTACTACTTACCGCGAGTCTGATTGTGCAACGTGTCGTATGTTAGTCGAGCGTATCAAGGCGTCAATAGATGTCATCATGGAGGTTAAGAATGAGCAAGGCAATTAAGCCACTCACTGTTGCTATTCAAGCAAACATACCCGTGATTGTCATTGGTGAACCGGGTACAGGCAAGACGGCAATTATCGAGCAGACAATTGCTCCAAGTCTTAACATGCGCCATGAGACTGTCATTGCGTCTATCAGAGACGTAACAGACTTCTCAGGTTTGCCGATTGTAACTGAGAATGGAGTTACGCTCGCACCACCACCGTTTGCTCGGCGTATCAAGGAATCAGACCAACCTACCCTTCTATTCTTCGATGAGATATCTACCGCACCACCAGCGTGTCAAGCGGGAGTGTTAAGGATCATTAATGAGCGTTGGGTAGGCGATTGCAAACTCCCCGACTCATGCAGGATTGTTGCTGCTATGAACCCAGCGTTTACCAGTGCCGGCGGGGGCGAATTGACCGCACCACTAGCTAACCGTTTTTGTCACGTAACTTGGAGCGTTGATAATAACTCGTGGATTGATTGGTCTATTGGACGTTCACAAGCACATGCAATGATTGCCGGATTCATTAAGTCCAAAGGTCAAGCATTGCTCCAAGTTCCAAAGAATGAAAACGATCTAGGGCGACCTTGGCCAAGTCCACGTACGTGGGATATGGCAGGCCGATTGATGACGACTAACAAGGAAAACGGCAATGATCCTTCGTGTGAGACGCAACTAGTCGTGGGATGCATTGGTGAGGGAATGGGCGCGGAATTCCTTAATTGGCGTAATGCGCTCGACTTGCCTGATCCTGAGGAACTACTTGCTAAGCCTAATGCATTCAAAGTCCCTGAGCGTGGGGATCGCACGTTTACAATCCTTGCTAGTGTGAGTCAAGCAGTTGTCAGTAACATGACGAAAGAGCGTTACCTTGCCGCGTGGACAATCTTTAACAAGGCTACGCAAGGCGGGCACAAAGACATTGCTGCTGCTAGCGTGGTTACGCTTGTGCGCGCGGCAATGGGGCAAAAATTCATGGCCGATACTAAACTCCGCGATCAGATGAGAGAGTTGATTGTGCCGTTCACTGTGCTACTGACGCAAGCAGGTTTGGTGAAAGAGGTCTAAGATGATTAGGTTTCTCAAGCACGAAACGCCTATCATTGCGGGCAACTACTTTGGAACTAAGTTTTGGGTAGTGACACATGCGAGTGCTAGAGAAGATGTTACGCTAGCCTTACTTGGTCAGAGTTATGATAGGTTGGATATCACTTCGTCTCAATTGAAAGCCGATATGTCAATTGAATGGACGGCACAAGAAACTGTAAGAGACACAAGTAAATCGCGTATTAGAAGTAAGCTACTCCTACGCCGGTTTACTCCTAATGATTTACTCCATCCTGAAAGTATGGCGATTCAGTGCCATATACTGCGAAATGTGGGACTCGACAAACCTGGTAGCAAGCTATATGGAGCAACTATAGGACCATGGGCAAATAAAGACTTGACTTTCTATGTTATGCCATATAGGTTAAGTGTATGAGCATCCTACCAGAGAACTTGCAAGCAGGACGATACTTGTGCAGCAACAATTGGCCGTATCTGAGCGCTGGACTATGGGCGTTACAACCTGTAGAGACTAAGGGACTCAAGACTATCGGAGTAGATAAGTTTTGGCGTCTGTACTATGATCCTGATTTGAAATGGGATGTTCAAGGTATCGCTACAGTCCTGTATCACGAAATGAATCACTTGCTACGGAATCATCCGTTGAGAGCGGAGAATATCTTACAGTGTGATCCTAAGGCGTTTAACATCTGTGCTGACGCTGAGATTAATGATGACATATCAAGTGAGAATAACGTCAAATGGCCAGATACGCCGATACTGCCAAAGGATCTCAAGCAGGCAAATGGGTTGCTGGCAGAGGAATACTATTCCAATCTACCCAAAGTAACTATTAAGATTAGTGGTCCGGGTAGTGGCAATTGCGGATCATGTGCAGACGGCAATCAGCGTCCACATGAGAAAGACGCGCCAATCCGTGCAGGCGGTACATCTGATACACCAGGTATCAGTCCAGTAGAAGCAGATTTGGTACGTCACCATATCGCACAAGAAATACGTGACAGGCAAAATAGCCGTGGGGATGTCCCTGGACACTTACAGAGACTTGCTCAAGAAATCCTCAATCCGAAAGTTGATTGGCGTAAGCTTCTAAAAGCACAAGTTCGACATACAATGGCAGATATTAGGGGTAGGAAGGACTTTACCTTTAAGCGTCCCTCTAGGCGTAGCGCATCATTTCCCCGTATCATACTCCCCGCGATGATTGAACCGATTCCAAATACTGCCATTGTATTAGATGTAAGCGGAAGCATCTCTGGTGACGCATTGACTAGCGCGATGAGTGAGATTAACGGAATCCTCAAGTCATGCGGTGTCCAGCGTGGCGTACCTGTATATGTGACTGACGCTGCTGTCCACAGTGCTAAAAAGGTATTCAGTGTCAATCAGATTGAGTTAACTGGTGGTGGTGGTACGGATATGAGAATTGGAATGGATAGGGCAATGGCGGCGAAAGAAAAGCCTCATCTACTTGTCATTCTCACTGACGGATTCACGCCTTGGCCGTCAGAGGCGCCAAAGACAAAGGTTATCATTGCGCTCATCGGTGGTAGTGTAGACGCGTCAGCATGCCCGAGTTATGCTAAGGTGGTTAAGGTTGAGTAATAGCGGAAATGGCGATAGAGAAAAATGTGGCTGCGATCAGCATTGGATAGTTACTGATATGTCTTTGACAGAATTAACCCTTGCGTTTGGTCCTATTAAGATACTCAAACGAAAGAGAGACGGTAAGCGGTTTGTAGGGAACCCTAAACATGATAGAAATATGGAATATGTAGAATGCCGTTGTATGGAATGCCCAAACATAAGTGAGCATACAATTGACTAGGATCAAACGTACGTATCGCTGGATTCCCATTACTGACAAGACTCAGATTACTTTGGCATTGTTGGGCAATGCGTGCTTTGTCGGAGGGACAAACTCAGGTTGTCAATTGAACCGTCCTGAATCATATCCTTGCATCATAGCAGATAGCACGTTTAGAGACGGCCCGCGTATTTGGAAACCTGTACCTAACGATTATGTAGGCAGTGATGGCGAAATTAGACGATACACTTAACGTGCTAGCAGGGACGCACAAGCTATGCCCGCGATGTTTGGGGTTAGGGAAATACTTGGCTTGGCAAAAGATACACGGTGTCGGCGTGTGTTATATTTGTAATGGGCACAAGTATGTTCCTGTAAGTGTAAATTGCCGTCAATGCAACTTAAGACTTAAGTGTACGCAATGCAAAAAGAGATAACTAACCGCGAACTAAACGACACATTAGATATATTGAGTGGGCGTAAGAGATGTAGTCGGTGTAAAGGTAGAGGATATACCACGCACAATCGTGCGATAGCAGGTAAGATGTATACATTGAAGTATGGTTGCATATCATGTAATATGGATGGTTGGGAGTTAGAGATTGAGATACCGTTTTGACGCCTAAAGAATCATACGTGCTATGGTTGCTATCTGGTAAGGCGTTATGTATTCACTGTAGTTTTAGGGCAATTCCACAAGGCTACTACATGCACTGTAGCGAGTGCGATTGGAGTTTGCATGGTGCGGGCGGTAATCAGTGTCCATATTTTGCGGAATTAGAAGAATTGAGAGGCAAAAAATGACTAGAGAAGAATTCGACTATAACATTGACGCTAACCGTCAACGTCTCGCGCAGATGTATGGCGACGACATCGCGCACGAGGCTATTCTGTCAGCACTGATTGCCGGGGAGTTAAGGTTTGATTCGCCTGAGAAGCTACGTAACTATCTATTCTTCAGTGCTAAGAAAGACGTTATGTGCCAGAGAGATAAAGATGACCGGCGTAGGAAGCTTGAAAATACGGCATATCGTATCTCTGGAAAGGTAACTAAGCCTGATAGAGACGCTATCGTTGACGTAGAGAAGGCTACAAGAAAGCTTGACCCTCAGATGAAACAAGCTTGTACAGCATACTTGCTAGATCAGGCAAACATTAGCGGTGCGGCGGATTACCTTGATATGAGCATTCCTGAGTCTACTCGGCGGCGTAAGGTGGCTATTGCGGTGGAAAAATTGCTTAAGGGAAAATTGAGAAGCTATGCAAAGTGATAAGGTTGAAGTTGAACCGTGGGAAGAAACATTATTTGCCTTAGTTGGAATTACAAGGCTATGCGGTAGCTGTATGAAACGACCTCTTGAAAAAGACGATCCCGAGTATAAAGGTACTCGGAGACTTTCGAGGCACTGTAAACAATGTTGGGAACGTGAATGTCGTGCAATCTTTGATAAAGGTAATTCATGTGAACATAAAAGTCCTTATTATCTCAGTTTTCCACACAGTAGACCAGAATGAAAGAACTTGAGCAGTGGGAAAAGACACAGTTTATCCTTGCGGGGTATAAGACGCTATGTGCAAGGTGCCGTCAAGTCCCTGTTGAGAAGGAAACGAGCGGAAACCGTATGGGATTAGCTAATCACTGTAATGCATGCTGGATTGGAAATTGTTATAAAGGTACTCACGGGGTTTGTGACCATGCTTCGCCCGTTATTCTATGCGAAACTAAACATGCCGTTTGATTCTTGCTTCGCGGTATAAGTCATTGACTCGCCCCACCGTGACGTTATCTCTAGACGACCATTGTAGAGTAGCCAAAAGGCGTCAACCTTGCCAGTTATGTAGTTTGACCCACGGGAAGCTGCTACTGCGGTGGGATTTGGTTCGTCCGGGGATATCTTGCGCGTGTGGTGAACCAATAACAAACTTCGTCCTGAGCATAAGGTTTCCAAAGCGTCCAATACTACTTTCATGGCCGTGCTGTCATTTTCATCTTCTTGATGAATTTCCCGGAGAGTATCTACTACTACTAGAGAAGGATCAATCGTTGATATGGCTTTTTGAAGATATGCATAGCCTCCCGCAAACATGATATTGACCGGGCGCATTGTATCGTCAGGATGCACCATACACAGATTCGGTGCCACAATGTCATATCCACTATTGCGTAATGCAATTCCTCTATCTCGCATGATCTTTTCGCTTGTATCTAACTGTAAGTATAGGACTTTTGATTGCTTCGTCTGCCTACCCATAAATGGCTCACCACGAGATACCTTGAAAGCTAAGTCTAACGCAAGGAATGACTTTCCCACCTTTGGTGGTCCAATCAACTGGACCATACCAGGCTTAGGAATCAACTCGTCAACTATCCACTCTGTATTTGGTCTACTCATATCCACAAAGGCTCCAAACGTTACGATCCTCAAATTTGTTCTCCTACTATGCATACTCGGGGGAGTATATCTAGTGTAATGGAAAAATGGGAACTGACGTTGATGGTGTTACAGGGTTATCGTATGTGTGGTGCGTGCAATAGTAAGCCTGTAGCGAAAGACTATATGGATCATTGTCCAGAATGTCTTAAACCTTGTGCAAAGAATGGTTGTACAGAGAGGCATAAAGGTTGGGGAGGTAATAGACGTGAAGGTATATTCACCTTCTCAGACTGAGCGCGCAATGTCCTGCCCGATGAAGAACGCTCTCTATAACGAGGGCTGGCGAACGCGGAAGACAGGACCAGGTTTGCTCCCTATGGAAGTAGGGAAGGCTATTGCAGCAGGATTAGGCGTGTACAACAATATCCGGAAGGGTATTGAATCGTCTGGTAGACAGATTGACACGATTGATGCCAAGCTAAAGGCCGATTATGCCAAGACTGCTATGGATGTAGGGTTTACCTTCCTAACGCGCGGTATGGACGAAATAGAGAAGCTAGGGTACATCCTAGGGAACGGGGCAGAGGAGTACATACGTACGATTAAAGATCGAATTGGTAAGTCTCTTACCAGTTACATCAATAATGATCCTCTTAGTCCCAAGTGGCGCATTGTGGATGTAGAACGAACATATGGTCCCGAGTATGGTAATGCTAGACCGGACTTGGTGATTGAGGATGATTTTGGACTGGCGGTAGTAGATTATAAGACTAAGAGTGCTTTAACACCCAAATATAGAACGGAAGATAGTTACACTGAATCTCATCAGATGAAACATTACTGCTGTTTTGGGGAAGCCATATACAATCGTCCGGTTCAACGATTCTACATATGCCAGATTATTACCAATGCCGGAAGCGTTAACCTCAAATCCTATGAATACTCTACAGAAGCACTACTACTGTGGCGTCAAGCAACTGAGCCATTTTGGCAGTACATGGAGCAAGTAGAGAAGGGCGAAGCATTACCCTGGATGGCATCTAATCATGAGACTAAATATGGTCCGTGTGAATTTCAGCGTGCGTGTTTTAGCCACCGTTTCGATCAAGACTTAATGAAGTCTGATTACATCTTAGTTGAGAAAGATACCAATGGCGAAGTGTTGGCAAAAGCTTGACATTCTAGGTGCTACTCAAGCCGTTTTAGCCGGGCTAGTATCTAATGCTGACTGGCGGGGATGGGAAGACAAAGGAGACTCAAGCCCTAGAGAGGGACAAACATTTATCCGCAATCTAGACGGGGATATATACGCTTGGAGAGATAATGACACTTCGCAAGGCAACTAAGGAAGACGTTACGCTTTGGGTATTGTCGGGGCAGACACTTTGCTTAGATTGTCTAGGGAAGATTGATTGTAATGCTATTGTACATTGTAAGAAGTGCCAGATTAATCATCAAACCAGGGAAATATCTGAGTGCCCCAATTACCTTATGGTATCCGGTTTACATCACTACAGAAAAGATCAGAATGGAAATGTTATGGGAGAGGAGTATATGAAGTATGAGAGAAAGATTCAACTTAGACTTGAAAGTCCTTGATAGGTTCACTACCTTGATACATGGCAACTTTGGTTGCGGTAAGACTCACTTTCTTGGTGATGCACTGCGGTATGAGTCTGCCAAGGGTCCAGTTAGGTACTTGAACATTAGGGGTGAAGATGGAAGTTTATCTATCGCTAATCTCGGTCTCGGCGATGTCGGTGAATCTGTTGATACTCTTGAGGATTATCTTGAAGCGTTGAAGGAATACAAGACACTGAATCTACGTGCCCTCGCGGTAGACGGAGGTAAGCATCTAGGTAAACTCATCATTAAAGCCGTGTGTGGCGAGCGTTTACCCTCCGTAGGCCGTGGGAGTGATGACTGGCAGCAGATCCATGCCAAGTTTGATAATGCAATCGGGTTGTTGAAGTGGGTTGCACCAGTCATAATCATGGCGTCCTCGTCTGATCGTTCTATGGATCAAGTAAGTGGCGAAATGAGTTTGACACCAGACTTACCAGGTCGTCAAGCTGCGGGAATTGCTGGAATGTTTGACTTCGTATTCATCATCAAGGCCATCTCTACATCACCTACAACGGTAAAACGTGTGATTGAGACTGTGCCTGTGGCGAATACGATCATCCGCCAGAGATTACCGCGTCCGCTTCCACCGCAGATTGATATACCCGAGAACGGCGGTGGTTGGAAGAAACTGGTTGACGCTATCCAGGATTGTCTGGATAAAGCACCAGTCGGTGTGATAGGCATTCAACAATCCTTAGCTAAACATGGAAGGTAAAATGGTTGAACTAAATCTGGACGAACTGTATCAAGTCTATACGTCAGAGGAACAGATCAAAGAATCATTCACCAAGCGTACCGTTGCGACGGGAAAGTATACGTTCAACGCTAGCCGGGCACAGGCTCGGATTGCGCCAGACAATTCACCCTTTCCAGGCCGTAAGATGGGTTCATTCTTTGGGCAGTTGAAGGACAAAGACGGCAAGCGTAAAGGTTCCATTGGATTCGATGCTTCATGGGAGCCTCTTAAGAACAAGCTTAACCGGCTTGACAATCCGTCAATGCTGTGGGGCCAGCTTGTGACCGCGCTGAACATGAAGACTTCCAGCATTGGTGATATCATCACTGCCGCTGGTAAGTATCCGCTCGACGTGTACGTGACTGAGACGTACAAGAACACTGACGGTAAGTGGATCAAGGTTGTTACGACGGAAGATCGTGCGGAAGCGTATCGTAAGGGGTTTGAGCTTCGTAACTTCGTGCAGTCTGTCTCAAAGGTTGCATAAATGACTCTGAAACAGTAGGTTCTGGCGGCTTTGCTTCCTAAACCCACTGGTTGCCTAGGCTGTCCCTTTTATGGGGATGGCCTAGGCTTCGTCCCTGATGAGGTAATCCCTAATGCCAAGGTCAAAGTCTATCTCCAAAACCCCGGTGAACAAGAAGAACAAGAAGGTAAACCAGCGGTCGGTCCAACCGGCCAAGTTCTCAATCAGACATTACTGCCACGAGCCGGCTTGTCCCGTGGACTTGATGTATCTGTATGTAACGCGTTGCGGTGCCGCTACAACCATCAAAACAAGCTTCCCCGTGGCAAAGAGCTTGAAGGAGCGCTTAAGCAGTGCCGCCAGTATGATAGCCACGACAGTAGCACTCAACTTACCGTTGCTGCGGGGGCAGCAGCTTGGCAAGCCTTTAACGGTCCAGGTTCCATTACGGACTGGCGTGGATTCCTCGCGCCACAAACACAAACCACAGCAAGCGGGAGAGTGGGATCTGAACGTATCTTAGGCACCTTACACCCCGCTGATCTATTCCGCAATCCTAAGATGCGTCTAGCGGTGATGAATGATTGGCAGAAGGTTAAGTCTTATTTGGAGGGCACATGGCCGCAAGAAATACCCCCGTTCGTAAGAATTCCACAAGACGTAAGCGCCGAATCATTCTACATCTTTGTACAGAATGCATTAACGAACTCGATTCCGTGGGTAGTGGTCGATACCGAATTCACGCGAGATACGCGGTATCTCACCGCGCTGGGAATAAGTTATCCTGGGTGCCCAAGTGGCGTGCAGATATGGTTCTCAAACTTATCTCCCGTAGATCGCCATGACATTAGAGACTGGTTACTCAGACTAATTAGCAAGACTAAGGTGGTATTCCAGAATGCGTTTGCCGATATACCAGTTCTTGAGCGCAATCTTGGTATTAAGTATACTGATTACGTTGCTGGCGTTGAGGATACCATGCTCCAACACGCAGTCCTATGGAGTGATTGGCCCCATACCCTTGAATTCCTTGCTAGCATGTATGGCAAGTATGAGAAAATGAAACACCTTTCGGCCAGTGATCCCAGCTTGTACAATTGGGGTGACGTTGTTGACACGATATGCGTTCACGAGGGGTTACAGAGCGAGTTTAGACGCGACAATCTCTCCAAATGCGTCTATGAGACTCAATCTCTTCCACTAATCCCTATCTTGTTGAAACGCATGAAACTTGGGATACGGGTCAACAAAGCCCGCGTTGAGCCTGCAATTCAACAGTATAAGACACTTGTCCAAGAGGCGCGTTTGTTGGCGCGGGCTTACGCGGGCTGGCCGATCAATATTGGATCAGACGATCAACTAAAAGGTTACCTTTATGACTACCTCGGTTTACCGCTCCAAAAGAACAAAGAAACGAAGAAGCCCTCGACGAACGGTGACGCTATCGCTACGCTCCGACAATTTGTTGGGCCTGAGCCCGATCTTGAACATGAAGAGAAAGTTGGTTTGTCTTTACCCGAAGGCAGGGATCGGATTCACCAAGGCGCAAATGGAGTTCTTGAAGGCCGCGTTATCTACGCGGCAGCGGGGCAGGTACTCTCACATTATCTCCTGCCTTTGGTGGAACGAGCAGGCGGACTTAAAGGACGAATATATCCGGACTTCAAAATTCATGCTCAGGCTAGCGGTCGTTGGTCAATTACTGATCCCCCGCTAGCTCAGTTACCGGAAGACTTGAGAGATATCATCATTCCAGATGAAGGTATGGCATGGATTGCGTGGGATTGGGACCAAATAGAACTAAGATTACTTGCAGCATTAGCTAACGATACTCCATACTTGGAAGCGTTTAAACGTAATGAAGATGTACATACTCTAAATGCGAGGGCTATCTTTGATGATCCAACGATTGATAAGAATGATCCAAGACGTGTTTTTGCAAAGCGTTTCGTATATCGTCTTAACTATGGTGGTGAGCCTCGTGGCGCTGGAAACATACCTGGCGCTAAGCAATTGGGACTGGTGGGTAGTAGGCTCGTTGATGCCTCTAACCGTTATCTCGCTGCTCACCCTGCTATGGCTCGTTGGCGAGAAGGAGTCGCACAAGAGGTCCGTTCCACAGGGGTTAGCCGCACGTTCATGGGCAGACGGCGAAGGTTTTTGGGAGATTCCATGTCCGCACTGCGGGAAGCTTACAATCATCCGATGCAGGGCGGCGTTGCGGATATTCTCAACACAACGACCATCCAAATCGCCAAAGCGCTCCCGTACGCGACGTTAGTATATACGTGCCACGATTCTGCTTTCTGGGAAGTTGAACAATCTAAGGTTACGGAAGCGCAGCCGATTATCAAAGAGATTGTTGAACAGACGTGGAACATAAACAGTCTCCGAGTTAGTATTCCTGCAAAGTTCAAACCGGTAATTTATGGCTAGACCAGACCTTGATTACCTTGACTCTACCTTCGACGGTAGACGTATATAAGGTGCAAAGGAGATACTAATGGCTCAAGTTAACGCTCAAGACTTACTCCGGTTGGCAGAGAAAGCTGGAGAACTGTGCTTCTTTGACATCGAAGCTACCAACTTGAAGGGTACGTATGGTAGCGTTCTGTGCGTGGCAGTTAAACCTTTTAATCAACCCGCTAAGCTGTTCAGCGTGGAGCATCCAGGACTTGATAAGACTGTGGTGCGAGAGGTGTATTTTAGCGTTGTGGCCAGCAAGATGAATACCGCGCGTAAGTCTCAAGCACACGTCCTTGAGGCGCTTTATCCCAACGGAAGGGCTAATGAGCGTAAGATGGGCGTGTCACCAGAAGAGTGGAATAAGGTGCTTAATGAGACTACGCGCGGTAGTGCGATGAAGAAGATGGGAGCTAGGTGTATCAGCGATACGGTTGGGTTGGAGTCACTGTACAAGCGCGTGAAGCATGTTGTCGTGGAAGTGAATAAGTAATGTTCTGGCCTAAGCGGAATTTGGAAGACCCTAAACAACGCTATGGTCCTTGGCGTTGGACGTTTGCGATAACTCCAAAGGTATGTAGAGAGTCTAATGGTGGCTGTGGTGGGAAAATGTGGCTGGAAAGATATTGGATACGGAGAGATTATTCGTATACCTGGATTAAGGACCACGGTTATCCAGATATACTATGCTCTCTCTGTTTGCCGTTAACTACTTTAGCCAATCACGGAACAGGTAAATGAAACACATCATCCTCTACTCACTCTGGTATCTCATGTACGCCATTGGGTGTCAGGTTATGGCGGATGGACCGTATACGTTTGAGACTTGTAAGGAACGTGCGGAAGAGATTGCTAAGCAGAATCCGGTGTATGTATACTGCCAACGAGAAGAGTTATGAAGTGGAGAGAACTGAACGCCATAATGATCCGTGAAGACAACATGGCTGAATTAGAGAAGCTTCATGGGAAGGCTAGATTCAAGCATC
>WNFT01001390.1_pt1 | contig 20746 bp, 20 predicted proteins | sample 5400191 | NCBI WGS metagenome assembly WNFT01 (sample SAMN13153359, study PRJNA577476) | soil metagenome | isolation source: 80 cm saprolite under Madrone tree | place: USA:California | collected 2016-06-14 | reverse complement strand
GCTTCTCGAGATATGCGTCGCATCCGGCTGCCAGAGCCTTATCGCGGGCCAGATCCTTTGGAAACGCAGTTATTGCAACGATAGGAATGCTTCTTAAAGGATATATTTTTCGGACGGCGGCCGTGGCGAGCAAACCATCAACCTCCGGCAGACTCAGGTCCATCAGGATGCAATCGGGCTGATGCGCTATCGCGGCATGAACCGCCTGCCTGCCGTTCTCCGCCTCTAATACCGTGTGTCCAAGCTGCTCGAGCATGATTCTGAATTTATACAGGAGAGGTGAAGCTCCCCTTTAAGTCCCGCTGAGACATTAAAAATCTGCTACCATTTTTTTGCCTCCCATCTGTGTGTTCTCTTTTGAATTCGAGCGACTCGATTAACATCCGTAGATGCGTTTAAGAGCAATGACAAAGCTTGGAGCAAAGCCGGTTCGTGTGCTTCTCGCCGACGACCATAAGTTAGTTCGTGCGGGTTTCCGCGCCATGCTGGACAGCCTGGGCGACGTCGAGATCGTCGGCGAAACAGGAGACGGCCGGGAAGCGCTCGAACTCATTCGCCAGCATCGGCCCGATGTGGCGCTGCTGGACATCACGATGCCAAGTTTGACGGGACTTGAAGTCGCTGCGCGTGTGGCGAATGAAATGCAAAACGTCCGTATCATCATCCTCTCGATGCACACGACCGAGGACTATATCGCTCGTGCAGTTCGCGCCGGCGTGTCCGGATACCTGTTGAAGAACGCCGATCCTGTGGAACTGGAGCTCGCCCTCCGTGCGGCCGTGAACGGGCAAATGTACATGAGTCCCACCGTTTCCAAGCAACTGGTCGAAGACTATCTTCGCCGCATGGGCCCGGATGCCGGCCCGGAAGAGCAGCTCACGGCGCGCCAGCGCGAAATTCTGCAATTGATCGCGGAAGGAAAGTCGACGAAAGACATTGCCGTGACCCTCGACCTCAGCATCAAAACGGTAGAGACACATCGAAAAGACCTCATGGACCGGTTAGGCATACATGACGTGGCCGGACTTGTGCGATACGCCATTCGAGCGGGGATCATCAAGGCCGACTAACGGTCCTCAGGGGGATTTCGATCGAAATTCAGGCTTTATCTGAATTGTGGTATGCATCCATGGGGGCGTAACCTGTTGTGATTGGCTGTTACCGGTCTGCCGAATGAGAAGAATCCTGATCGTTGACGACTCTCCGACAATCCGCAAGATGGTTGCCGCTTCGTTGCAAAGCCTGGGGGATGTCGTTTTTAACGAGGCGTCAAACGGCCTGGAGGCAATTGAAGCGCTGACCCGGGAGGTTATCAACCTGATGATTCTCGATCTGAATATGCCGGACATGCATGGCCTCGAAGTCTTGCAGTTTGTCCGCGGCCACGAGCGGTACCGTGCTATTCCGATCATTGTCTTGACAACAAAATATGACGCCGAGAGCCGCAAAGCGGCTCTCGACGGCGGAGCCTCGCAGTACATTACGAAGCCATTCGATCCCGCGGCGCTTCGGGAACACGTATCGACTTTGTTGGAAGCGAAATGAGCGGCTGCGAATGCAAGCCCGACGCGAAGCGCAAGCGCGATAGCGCGCAGCCATCAATGACATGAGCGGCTGCGAATGCAAGCCCGACGCGAAGCGCAAGCGCGATAGCGCGCAGCCTCAAGGAAGGGCGCAGCCATCAATGACATGAGCGGCTGCGAATGCAAGCCCGACGCGAAGCGCAAGCGCGATAGCGCGCAGCCTCAAGGAAGGGCGCAGCCATCAATGACATGACCACCACTGGAAAGTCCTTTTTCGACCAGTTTATCGATGACTATTTTGCGGAGTCTGAGGAACACCTTACCTCCGCCCGCAACCTGATGCTTTCCATTGAGTCGTCCGGCGCGAACAAGGCGGTGGAGGCCAACGTCCTCGATGAGCTTTTGAGGAATTTCCATTCGCTCAAGGGTCTGTCGGCAATGGTAGGTCTGGAAGAGGTAACTCAGCTGGCACACCACATTGAGGATTACCTGAGGGAACTCAAGCGGCCACACACAGCTATTTCCGCGGAGGGTATCGAGCGCGTCGTTGAAGGAATCACGGCTATCGGACACGTAGTGGAAGCAAGAAGAAAATCGGAACCCCTTCCCGACATCAGCCTGACTGTGCTTCACCTGGATGCGGCAACTGAGGAAATACGCACCAGGCCGCGGTCTTCGGCGAAGCCTGAAGCCGGCATGTGGAGATTCGTTTTTCGACCTTCACCGGAACTGGCGAGCAAAGGACTGACCGTCAATGCGGTCCGGGATCGCCTCCGGAATATCGGTGAGATTGTTCGGGCCGCTCCGCAGGTATTGAAGGACGGGCAGGTGGCGTTCGAATTCCTCGTAGCCGCGGAAGGGCCGGAGAGTGCATTCGAGGATCTGCGTGAACAAGGGATCGAGTATTCACCTGCCGTAGAAGATTCGACAATGCCGGCGCCGGTCAAACACGAGCCGCCGGATTCTCAGGCAGCCAGGGTTGCGCCTCTCAACGTGATTCGTGTTGAGATGAACCGGCTCGACGATTTGATGCGAGTCGTCGGGGAACTGGTCATCAGCCGCTTCCGGCTTGACGAAGTTCTCCGCACAGCGACGCACCGCCCTGACGATTGGAGCGCGCTTCAGGAAATCAATACTTGCATGGAACGGCAGCTTCGAGAGCTGCGCGAGGGTGTCGTTCGCATCCGAATGGTTCCGATCGGACAGGTGTTCGAGAAGATGCGTTTCGTGGTGCGTGGACTGGAACGAGAGCTGAACAAACGCGTCGAGGTCCATATCGAAGGCCAGGATACGGAAATAGACAAAGTCATCGTCGAAGGCATGATGGACCCTCTGCTCCATCTCGTCCGCAACGCGATCAGCCATGGATTGGAGTCGCCGGAGGAGCGCGTGGCGGCCGGCAAGTCTGCAACCGGCAACGTCCACCTGAGCGCAAGGACGGCCGGAGACATCGTCGTTATGGAAGTCGAGGATGACGGCCGGGGAATCGACATCGACAAGATCGCAACTCACGCGCGGACTTTGGGATGGCTCGGCAGCGACCAATTGCCGGATTCCAAGCGGTTATTGGACATTATTTCAGCCCCGGGTTTTACGACACGTGATGAAGCCGATCTCGCCAGCGGGCGCGGCGTCGGTATGGCGGCCGTTCAAACCGTGATCAGTGAACTGGGAGGATCTTTGAGCCTGGCCACAACCGCGGGGCAGGGCACGCGGTTCACCATTCATCTTCCGTTGACTCTGCTGATCGCGGACTCGTTGATGGTCACCGTCAGCCGGCAGCGCTTCGCCGTTCCCCAGACTGCAGTCCGCGAGGTTCTCGCGATTGATGCGTCAAGTGTGAAGGTATTTGAAAACAATGAAGTGGTTCCGTTTCGCGGCGGAGTGCTCCCGCTCGTGCGCCTTTCGCGTTTCTTCGGCCTGAGCGAGCCGTCACAGGACAGGTTTCATCTGCTGGTCATTGCGGATGGAGGCAGCACGACAGGTCTTGCGGTAGACCGCATAACAGGGCAGCGTGAAATTGTCGTGAGAACGATCACGGATCCCTTGCTGCGCGTACCCGGCGTCATCGGCGCAACAGAGTTGGGCGACGGACGGCCTGTCCTGATCCTCGATCCGCATTCGTTGATACGCGCTGCCCGGGAACGCAAAACCATGGAATTGCCGTCATGAATCAACAAAACGCGAACGCCGAAACCTACATCCTCTTCGAAATCGCCGGAACTACCTATGGCGTCACCAGCCGGACCGTGCAACAGATGGAAATGGTCGAACACATAACCCCGCTGCCTAATGCTCCAGCGTTCGTCGAAGGGGTTGTTTTCACGCGCGGACAGGTCATTCCCGCTGTAAGCCTTCGCGCCCGATTTGGATTCGAAAAGGCGGCGCACACGACGCGTAGCCGGCTGATCGTGACGAATCACAACGGCAGAACGATCGGATTGATCGTGGATTCGGCGCGCGAGTTCATGTCCATCCCCAATGATGCTGTTCAACCGCCGCCGGATTCGATAGCGGGGCTCAGCGGCAGGTATTTGAAAGGTATTGTCACCGTCGGCGACCGAATCGTGCTCATCATCGACCTGGATGAGCTTGTCAATGTCGGGCAATACCGCGCGGCAGCACTCGAAGCGTGAGTGGAGAAACTTATGGCAGATGTGAATAAGAACAATAAAGGAACTCGCGGCATCGATATCAGCCGTGTGCGTGAAAGCACTGTCGGCCTCACGGACTCTGCGGCCATGATTTCACGCACGGCCGACGACGTTGCAACCGGTGCCGAATCGCAGGTGCAGGCGCTGGACTCGGCCGTCAGTGTCGTCAATGAGATGACCGCATCGCTGAAAGAAACGGCCGGCCTGGCCGAATCTGTGGCCGCTTCCACCGAAGAGCTGGCTTCTACCGTCAACGAAGTGGCCGCTTCCATCGAACAGATAACAGGCAACTCGACGCAGGTCGCCGCGACGGTGAACGAAACGGCGGCGTCCACTCAGGAGACGGCGGCATCGATCAAGAGCGTGACGGCCATGACCGAAGATATGGCCACTTCGATTCAGCAGGTTTCCACATCCATGAGCCAGGTTGCGGCGTCCATCAAGACTGTCAGCGACGACACGACCGCGCTCTCGTCTTCGGTTACTGAAACCGCAAATACGGTGGAAGAGATTTCCCGTTCGATACAGGGCCTTGCGGAAAATGCAGGGGATCTTACCGGCGCGGCCGAGGAGACGTCGTCATCAATGGCGAAAATGGCGACCTCCATCGAAGAGGTTGCCGCGACCGCCGAAAATCTGTCCGCATCCGCAGATGAGATCGTCGCATCCATGGAAGAGACCTCAAAGTCCGTTGAAGGCGTTGCGAAGAATGCGGACCGCATTACGGAGGAAGCCACAGCCGCTGCGACAGCCGGCGCCCAGCTCGACCGATCCATACGGTCCGTGGTGTCTGTGAGCCAGCAAGCCCGGGAGACAGGCGCGCGCGTAGCTCGCGAGGCGGAAGAAGGAGGCGCGACGGTTCAGCGGTCGATACAAGGGTTGACGCGCGTTCGAGAGTCGATGACGCGGTCCGCGCAGGTCATCCGCGAGATGGGCAAGAAGGCAGGCGACATCAGCACAATCGTGGACACGATCGATCTGATTGCGGAACGGACCAATCTCCTGTCTCTCAATGCGTCGATCGAAGCTGCCCGCGCCGGAGATGCGGGCCGCGGTTTCGCTGTTGTCGCGGAGGAGATCCGAAATCTTGCGGACCGGTCGGCCAAAGCCACGGCGGACATCGCAGGCATCATCAAGGGACTTCAGGACGTCGTTCAGGAAGCGCTTTCAACCTCCAATGATGGGCTTCGCGTGGCTGACGAAAGCGGGCGCATGTCCGAAGAGGGCGTAACCGCGCTGAAGAAAATTCTGGCGGGCATTCATGAAACCACGCAGCTGTTCGGCCAGATCGCTGCGGCATCCTCGGAACAAATGGGGGCCGCCCAAAACGCTGTGAACGCAATCAACATCACGGCCACGCAGGCAAAACACGTCGCCGCTGCGACTGCCGACCAGACCAAAGCGGTCCGGTCCGTTCTCGATGCTTCAATACAAATGCGGAGACGAGCGCAGCAGGTAAGCCAGGCGATGGTGGGACAGGGAACCGGCGCGCGTGAGGTCATGAAAGCTTCCCAGAATACGACAACGATTGCCGCAAAATTCCGGAACGCTTCGCGCGAGCACGCAAAAGCGGCCGAACAAATCGTCCTGGCGATCCAATCCATGCGTCGCAGCGTAGCGTCAACATCGAAAGCCCTGCTGGAGCAAAGCGGAGGAGCAAATCAGGTTTCCCAGGAAGCCGCGCGGCTGGCCGGTTTGACGTCTCGCATTAATAAAGCCATGGCTGAACAGACGCAGGCTTCGACAGAAATCAGCAAGGCTGTCGATGACAGCAGGAAGCAATCCGAACAACTCGTACGGGCCATCGCCGAACAGTCGCGGGCCCTGAAGGACATGACCACGGCCGCCCAGAATATCTCGAAGCAGGTCGCCCACATTACCCGCGCCAATGGTGGACATTCCAAAGGTGCCGTATCCGTATTGGACTCGCTCCGCGCCATTCGAAAGGTCACTGCGCAAAATTCCGAAGGCGCCAGGGAGACGTTACGAGGTACTCAAAACCTCTTGGATACGATCGAGGCTCTTGTTGCGGACATGCATAGCCTTGACGGCAGGACCAATAACGGTAAGAGCGGCCGCAAAGTTACAAGCCAGAAACGACGTCAGTCGAAGAATGGCCAGTAGAGGGCTGTAACATGAAAAGTGAATTCGCGCTGAAACCCGCGTCCGTATTCAGCCGCGGAGCGGCGACAGAGTGTAGCCCCGGGCGTCAGCCCGGGGTAGGTGTCGTTTTGGAAATCAGCCCCGGAGGGGCGAAAGATTCCGAGGACTCTTTCGCCCCTCCGGGGCTGAGATCGTATCGAAAGAAAACCCCGGGCTCGCGCCCGGGGCTACACTCTGTCGCCGCTCCGCGGCTGGCTATCGCGGCGTACTTTGGACACTTCTACCTCAGGGACGAGGGGTGGCTCCACGAGCCTGACCACCCCGTCCGCGCGATCATGCCTCCTTTTCAAGGAGGGAAATCAGTAGCCTCTGTAGCCCACTAGAGCGGCAGTTGGAGTTCTTCCCGTTGAAATCGCAATTCGGAATCTTTACCACAGATACCCATCTTGTGGTCCGTACGTGGGACGCGTGGCTGGAACGAGTCACTTCACGGTCCGCTGCGGACATCTGCGGCAGGCGATTGATCGAAATTTTTCCGGAAATCGAACGTCGCGGCCTGGTTGCTCCATTCCACCGGGCCCTTCAAGAGGGCGCAGTCGAGCTGCTCGCTCCCGCTTTGCACGGTTATCTCATCGCATGTCCTCCCCAAATCGACACCTCCAGGTTTCGACAGATGCAGCAGCGGGCGGTCATTGCCCCGCTTCGTGACGGTTCGGCAATCGTTGGGCTCGTCGTAACGATCGAAGATGTTACGGCCCGGCGCGAAGACGAAATGGAAGGCGCCAAATCGCTGGCGAGCGAGGACTGGGTGAAGCGCCGGCAGCAGGTTGAACGCATTCTGGCGGAGCCCGCGGAAACGCCGGTCACCGAACTGATTAACCGGCTTCGCAAGGAACACCGTAACACCAGCGTTTTGAATTCCGTCCTCCAACTGCTGGCGTCCGGCGCTTGGGAGGCGCTGGAGCCCGTGGTCGGCCTCACGGGCGATAACGATGCCGAAGTCCGTATGTATGCGGCCCTGACACTGGGGGACATGAAGGATCGCCGCGCCATACCGGCGCTGTTGCGCCTGTTGGGCGACGCAGACATCAACGTCCGATATCACGCGATTGAGGCGCTTTCGAAGTTGACAGCATCCGAGGCGGTCGATGCGCTGGCCGATATCGCCGAATCCGGAGAATTCTTTCTTGCGTTTCCGGCGCTTGAGGCGCTGGCGGCGATTGGCGAACCCCGTGTGGCGACCCGGCTCCTGCGGCTGCTCGATAACGAAATGCTCCGCGCAGCGGCGATTGGAGCTTTATCACAACTCGGGGACCACGCCACTGTGGCGCCTCTCGTTTCGATGATGGACCGGCCGTACCTTGCCGCAATTGTGGCAGAAGCCCTCACGACTTTGCATCAGCGTTACGAAGACCAATTCCGTGAAGGCCAGTATGTGGCGGACCTGGCCGCTCAGCACATTTCGAAGGATGGAATCCGGAATTTGCTCGATTCTCTGAACACTACCACCGGGAAGACGCTCCGCATGGTCGTGCGCGTTCTGGGCTGGATTGGCGATGAATCCGTCATGGAAGGCTTGACCCGCCTGCTCGGCTCTTCCTCTCTGCGATCAGAAGTGGTTGAAACGCTGATCCGCCATGGTGCCCGGGTGACTCCGCTGTTGTGCGGTCAACTGGAGTCGGAAGATCTTGAAATTCGCCGGGCGGCCGTCGCAGCACTCGGCCGGATCGGCGATACGGAATGTGTTCCTGCCCTCATCCGCACGTTGGGCGATCCGGAACTCACGGTCGATGTCGCAGGCGCGCTCGCTCGTATCGGGGATGCGAGAGCTTACGAACCCCTCCTGGCACTCCTTGCGCACGATCGCGCCGCCGTGCGCCAGGCCGCGATCGGCGCTTTGAATTCACTGGGCCATCCACGGATGCTCGAGGACGTTCAGCGTTTGCTGAAAGATGCCAGTCCTCAGACGCGCGAGTCTGCAGTCCGGATCGCCGGATACTTTGGGTATGCCGAAAGCGCAGACCTGTTGTTGGACAGACTTCATGATGCGAGCGAGAAAGTCCGGCGCGCTGCTGTCGAGAGCCTCGCCAATCTGCAGGATCACCGTGTCTTCACCGCCCTGATAACCGCCCTCCACGACGAATCGGCCAGGATTCGCATGGCTGCCGCGCAGTCGCTGGGACAACTGGAAAACGTCGCGGCCGTCCTGGAATTGGTGCACGCGCTGGAGGACTCCGATGCCTGGGTGCGGTACTACGCTGCGCGGGCTCTCGCGCAAATCCGCAGTCCCGAATCCATAGACGCGCTCGCGGCCGCGCTCCGCGAGGACAATGCCACTCAGGTGCGTATTGCCGCGGCCGATGCGCTGGGAGCCATCGGCGGGCGGCGAGCCGTCTCGATCCTGGCACCATTTGTGGACTTCGCAGATCGAGACCTTGCTCGCGCGGCGCTTATGGCTCTGGGCGTCGTAGGACATCCCGACGCGCTTCATCCCATTCGCAGCGCGCTTCGTTCCAACGATGACTCGCGCAGACTGGATGCCGTTCGGGCCATTGCGGCTCGACGAGACGCCGAAGCAGCCGAGGCCTTGCAGTGGACGGCCGCCGCTGACAGCAACGAATCCATCGTCGAAGCCGCGATCGAAGAACTGGCCAGGATGGCAACTCCGGAGTCGATTGCTGCTTTGTTGCGCCTTTCAGCGGACCGGCGTCTCCGTGAAAAAGCCATCATGCAGCTCAGCCGGTTGGGGCCTGCACATCTCGCGCACGTCGCAGCGGGGTTGTCCAGCCCTCAGTTGGAAACTCGCCGGTCTGTCGTCGAAGCCCTGGGAAGAATGAAACATCCTGAAGCCTCGGAGATTCTCACCAGAGCCCTGGATGACGATCGGCCTGAAGTTCGGCTGACGGCTCTGCTTGCGATAAGGCGCCTCGGCAGTCTGGCATCGGAAAGAAAATTGTTGCAGATCGCACATAACGATCCTGATCCGGGAGTTCGAGCAGCCGCTGAACAAGCCCTTCAGAGGTAGCGCACGCCGAATGGAAGCACGAGATCGAACGACAGGAAGGAATGCGGCATGGACGCTGTTACGGGATCTGATCAATGAACGGACAGGGATTCATTTCGATCAAAACAGTCTGGATCTAATGATGGACAAACTCTCGGACCTGATGAGTGAGCGTGGCGTCGATTCGCCGATCGATTACTACTACCTCCTGAAGTACGAAGGCAAGGCGAATGATGAATGGGCGAACCTGCTCAACGTGATTTCCGTCAGGGAAACGTATTTTTGGCGAGAACTCGATCAGATTCGGGCGCTCGTGGATGTGCTCGTTCCGCAGTTTTCCGACAGATTCAGCGAGCCGCTCCGGATTTGGAGCGCCGCCTGTGCTTCCGGCGAAGAACCGATCAGCATTGCGATGGCGCTCGACCAGGCGGGATGGCTGGATCGAATTCCCATTGAAATCCATGCCAGCGATATGAGTCCCGCGGCGCTTTGCGCGGCCCGGCGGGGCGTCTATCGAGAGCGGGCGTTCCGAAGTCTGCCTGCGGAGTTGCGCGCCCGTTACTTCACGCGTGACTCCGAAGGTTGGACGGTGGCTCCTGAAATTCATCGCCGAATTGTCTGGCACGGCGCGAACTTGACGAACAGAGCCGATATCGAAGAACTCGCGCGTTCCCGCGTCATTTTCTGTCGAAACGTATTCATCTACTTTTCAGAAGCCACGATTCGAAAAGTGGTGAAGATATATGCAGAATATATGCCAAACCCCGGATATTTGTTCCTCGGCGCAGCAGAGTCTTTGTTGAAGTTTACGACGCAGTTCCAGTTGAAGGAGATAGGACCGGCGTTCGTTTACGTGAAGGAGTGAGGTGGGTATGGATCGAATCCTCCGTGTTCTGGTTGTCGACGACTCGGCGTATGTTCGGAAAGTCATCAAGCAGATGCTTAGCCGCAGTCCATTTATCGAGGTTGTCGGGACCGCTCGCGACGGCGAAGAGGCATTGACCCTGGTCCAGAGCCTGCACCCGGATGTTGTGACCCTCGATTTGATCATGCCCGGGATGGGGGGTCTGGGATTCGTCAAGGAACAGATGTCCAGGCTGCCCATGCCGATCGTCCTGGTCAGCATTGCGAGTGAAACAAGCCAGTTGGTGCTTGATGCGCTCGACTCGGGGGCGATCGATTTCGTTCAAAAACCGTCGGCTCTGGCAACGGAAAAAGTATTCGAGATGAGCGATGATTTGATCGAGAAGATCAAAGCGGCCGGAAGTGTCCAACTCGCCGCGATCAAGGCTACGCCGGCGAAGTCCACCGTCAAGTTCAGGCCCAGGTCAAAATCAATGTCCCTGGACATTATCGTGATCGGAATCTCGACGGGCGGGCCGCAGGCGTTAAAACAATTGGTGCCGCGTTTTCCGCGGGATTTCCCGTTGCCTGTTGCGATTGTGCTCCATATGCCGGTCGGCTATACCGAACTGTACGCGAAGCGCTTGAATGAGTTGTCGGAGCTGGAAGTATGCGAAGCGCAGGAAGGAGACGAGGTGCGAAGCGGGCGCGTCCTGATCGCGCCGGCCGGCCGCCATCTGACGGTCGTTCGGACGAACTCCAAAGTTGTGACTCATCTCGATGCCCGCCCCTTCGACACGCTGCATCGCCCGTCGGTGGATGTGCTGTTTCGTTCCGCGGCGGATACGTTCGGGAGCGGTGTTCTTGGCGTCATTATGACCGGCATGGGAGAAGATGGCAGAGACGGATCGTCATGGATCAAATCCAAGGGCGGAATCGTCTTCGCGGAGGCCGAAGAAAGCTGTGTCGTTTTTGGCATGCCACGTGCCGTCATCGAGGCGGGGCTGGTTAATCGTGCAATTCCGTTAGAAGAAATGGCTGAAGCAATCCTGGAGGCCGCATATGGCGAAAGTCCTGATCGTCGATGATTCCGCCATGTCCCGCAGAATGTTGCGGCGAATTCTGGAAGAGGCGGGTCACAAGGTGACGGAAGCCGAAGACGGAATGGTCGCCATAGAAAAGTACTTTCTTGATAAACCCGACGTGGTGCTTCTGGACCTCATCATGAAGGGCATGTTCGGCATGGAAGTGCTCCAGAAAATCCGTCAAATAGACGAACGAGCGCGGGTTGTCGTTGCCAGCGCGGACATACAAACCTCCACTCGTGCAATGACCGAGGCGGAGGGTGCCCTGGGGTTTGTAACAAAGCCGTTTGTTGAGAAGGAAATCATCGCAGCCGTGGACTTGGCCCTGAAGGAGCGCTGAAATGTTATTGACGGAAAAACAAAAGGACGCGTTGGGGGAGATCATCAACATCGCGTTTGCCCGCACCGCTGCGTCACTCTCGCAACTCTCGGGCCACCGTGTGCTGCTGGACGCGCCCGAAGTCGAGGTGCTCGCGATCGACGAGGTTTTGGCCGTCCTCGGAAATTTCATTAAAGAGGAAGTCGTCAGCGTTCACCAGATCTTCAGCGGACCCGTGTCCGGCGATGCGCTGCTGATGTTGAATTACGAGGGCGCCGTCATGCTGACCGATCTCCTGTGCGAATATCGCGTCCCCTCGCAGAAATTGGATGCATCGGCGCGCGAAGCGCTGACCGAGGTGGGTAATATCCTGCTCAACTCCTGTCTTGGCGTATTCGGCAATCTGCTGCACGTTCAGGTCTCGTTCTCAATGCCGCGGCTGCACCTGGAGAATCTGGACAAGTTGCTCCGGTCCATTACGATAGGCACCGAAGAACTGCGCTACGCGGTGGTGGTATCGACCGCTTTCCGTATCAAGGAAAGCGCCGTCTCCGGCTACCTTGCGATCGTCCTGGGCGTATCGTCGCTGGACCGTTTACTGAGATCCATCGAAAACTGGGAACAAAGCCACTACGCTTGAGCGCAATGTTAAAGAACTTCGATTTCAATGGACCGATAATCGATTGGTTGAATGACTATGCTCCACAAGGCATTGTCACTACCGATACCGCCCTCATCATTCGTGGATGGAATCGCTGGCTCGAACAGACAACAGGACGCAGCGCCGACCTGGTCGTAGACCGGCCTCTATTTGAGGTTTTTCCGGATCTGGTTGAACGCGGATTGGACCGCATGTACCGAAACGCACTCGACGGGCAGGTAACTGTGCTGGCGCACCGTTTTCATCGCTATCTGGTGAGGCTGCCAGCGAGGCCGGAATACAATCTTTCCGAAATGCAACAGAGCGCTCGCATCGCGCCGCTGGTCTCCGAAGGAAAGGTTGTCGGTACGATTACCGCTATCGATGACGTGAGCGAGAGAGTCGTCCGCGAGAGTGAACTGGTGGCAGCGCGTGAAGAAGCGGACAAGGCGAATGCAGCGAAAGACCGCTTTCTAGCCGTTCTTTCGCATGATCTTCGCACTCCCCTGACTTCGATTTTGGGTTGGGCGCGCATCTTTCGAAGTCAGCCGGACGAAGAAGCCATACGAAAGGGAGCGGAGGTTATTGAGCGCAACGCGGGCGTTCAGCTTCAGCTAATCGAAGAGCTTCTGGATGTTTTTCGAATCAGCGCAGCAAAGCTGGAATTGGATCTCGCGCCAATAGACGTACGGGAGACGCTCGGTTCTGCTCTCGAGACCTTGGAGCCAATGGCCAGCGCCAAAGGCGTAAGACTGGATCGTGGCATACCCGACGAGGGGCGGATGGCAGTTTTGGATTCGAAGCGCTTCCAGCAGATTGTCTGGAATCTCTTGTCCAACTCTCTGAAGTTTACGCCGGAGGGCGGCTCCGTCGGCGTCACGCTGGCGTACACGGATCACTGTTTTCATCTCACGATTGCCGATACCGGGAAGGGAATCAGCCCCGACAATTTGCCGCATCTGTTTGAGCCGCTCTGGCAGGCGGAGGGAAGCGGCGGCCACGGCGGCCTTGGCCTCGGCCTGGCGATCGTGCGGAATCTGGTCGAACTTCACGGCGGCTCGATTCGCGCGGAGAGCTCCGGGCCGGGCCAGGGCTCGAGATTTGTGGTGGAGATGCCGTGGCTGGGGCCGCAATCAGGTCACTGCCGACCCGCACTTCCGAGCAACTCCCAGGTCATGTGATCGTTGTCGCTATGTTCTGGGTCGCAGAGGCTGGAGCGACTTTGGCCGGTCGCCCTAATTGAATGTCCCAGAAGAGGCTCTTCTCTCCATCTGCGAACTCGACTTCGTATTTATCGAGCGTCCCCTTGCCGGACTTGTGGGGAATCACTTTCGAAATACTTCCTTCATCACCAACGTGCCTGTTGAAGATCGTTGATCGCACTAAGACTCTCGCGCCTAATTCAAATCGAGGCATAATTCGCCCTCACACTGCTCAATGACTTAACCAATCCGGTACGACTCCGCGTACCAGGGGCCCACGTGTTACAGAATAACGGGCATCGGAGTTCGGTCATATCGGGGGAAACCCTCAATTCAAGGCGAGCGAATACTGAGTTTGGCCGTTTCTTGTGGGTATTGGCGAACAAATTCAATCGTTTCGCAATGCAGACGCAGGATCGATGGCAATGGCAGGATTCCTCAAATCAGGTTCATCAAGCCGGTAATTTGTCCATTCGAAATCGAGCGTCGTTCCGTATGGCCGCCAATACCGTTATCGGCGGCACGGGAGGATCCCTTCAAAGGGATGCTTGACGAGATCCGTGTGTATAACCGGGCTCTCTCGGCTTCCGAGGTTCAGCTAGTGTTCCAGAAGAGGTAGCCGGCGCAAGAACAGTCCACGGGCGCAAGCCCGTGGACTGCGTTGCAACACCGGCGCGACGCGTAGCCCGCATCGATCTGCAGAGCGCGCTCCGGCAGGACTAGCGTTATACTTGCCGAGCCAGATCTCAAACCCCCAACGGAAGGGGAATATTCTTCCCATGGACGAGACCGATTCGTGAACCGGACACTATGGATCCTTCAGTTTTTGCTTGCGCTCCTCTTTCTGTTCGCCGGTGGGGTAAAGCTGATCCTGCCGATCGAGGCGCTGACGCAGCAGTTACCGCTGCCCGGCCCGTTCCTGCGATTCATCGCCGTGTGCGAAGTGCCTGGCGCGCTCGGTCTGATCTGCCCGGACTGCTGCGCATTCGGCCGGGGTTGACACCGCTGGCAGCGGCCGGACTGGTGATCATCATGGTGGGTGCCGTCTGGGTCAACTTGACGTATGCGGAGGCCACACTTGCGCTGATCCCGCTGGTGGTGGGAATCCTTGCAGCGTTCGTCGCCTACAGCCGCTGGCGGGTGGCGCCGCTTCATTAGGGCGAAATCGCAGCCGGCCGAACTTCGCGCAGGCGGCGCTCGAGAAATCGGCGCTCGCTATCGTTGGTGACCAGTGCAAGCGCTCGCGCGTAACTCTTCGCCGCTTCTACCAATGAGCCGAGGCGGCGCAGCAGATCAGCGCGCGCAGCATGCAGCAGGTGATAGCTATCGAGATCGCCGGAAGCGGCGAGCGCATCGATTAGAGCGAGCGCCGGCCGGGGACCGTCTACCATGGCAACCGCCACGGCGCGGTTCAGCGACACGATTGGGGAAGGCTGCAAACGTTCAAGAAAGTCGTAGAGCCGGACGATCTGCGGCCAGTCCGTGTCTTCGGCTCGCATCGCCCGGCAATGCAGGGCCGCGATGGCTGCCTGGGCCGCGAACGGCCCGGGTTCGGCGCGGAACGCTTCCGCGACGAGCGGCAGCGCTTCGGCGATCTGCGCTTGATTCCACAGCCCGCGGTCCTGCTCTTCGAGAGTGATGAGATCGCCGGCCTCATCGATACGGGCAGCGCGCCGTGAATCGTGCAGGAGCATGAGGGCAAGAAGAGCTGTCGCTTCCGCCGGCTGCCCCGGTGCCTGTTGAGGCATCAACATCCTCAACAGCCGCGCGAGACGGATGGCTTCGGAGCAGAGATCCGCCCTTACGAGCGGTCCACCTCGGGTCGCCGCATAGCCCTCGTTGAAGACCAGATAGATCACAGTCAGCACTGCGTCCAACCGCTCAGGCATATCCTTGGTGTTTGGCACCGCATACGGAATGCGCGCATCGCGAATCTTCCGCTTCGCGCGCACGAGTCGCTGCGCCATCGTCGTTGCGGGTACCAGAAACGCGCGGGCGATCTCGTCGGTCTGGAGGCCGCCCAGCGTGCGAAGCGTCAGCGCGACCTGCGCGTCGAGGGCGAGCGCAGGGTGGCAGCACGTGAAGATCAGTTTAAGGCGATCGTCGGGAATCTCGCCGGTCTCATACTCGGGCTGTTGGACCGCATCCTGCTCGCGGGACAGGGCGTAAGAGGGAAGTTTTTCTTCGAACCGTGTTTCCCGCCGGATCCGATCAATAGCCTTGTGGCGAGCCGTCTGGATGATCCAGGCGCGGGGGAATTCAGGGATACCGGAGACCATCCATTGATCCGCAGCCGCCGCAAAGGCTTCCTGCGCCGCCTCTTCGGCCACATCGAAGTCGCCGAAGAGTCGAATCAGGGTGGCGACGATGCGGCCCCAATCGGAACGATAGACGGAGTCAATAGCTGCCTTGGCGTCCAGGAACATGGCTTATCATAGATAATTTTTCGGCGGACTGTCGATTCCGTCATTCCCCATTCGACCTAATTATGGAGGGACATGCATGACGTACATGTTGCTGGTTTACCTTGACGAGCAGGCCTTGAGCGAAAGCGAGCGGGAAAAGTGTTACGGAGAATCCGCCGGGCTTGCGCAGGATCTTCACACGAGCGGGCAATATCTGGCCGCCTCCCCGCTGCATCCAGTATCCACGGCGACCAGTGTCCGGGTGCGCGAGGGTAAATCGCTCATAACGGACGGCCCGTTTGCGGAGACGCGCGAGCAACTTGGCGGCTTTTTCCTGATCGACGCCCGGGACCTGGACGAGGCCATTGCCATTGCCGCCCGGATTCCAGCGGCGCGGGTCGGAACTATCGAAGTCCGGCCGGTGATGGAGATCGCGGGCCTGCCTTCGGACAACAGATGACTACACATTCATTCCAATAACTCGAACGGAGCAAAATCATGAAAGACATCAATGCCTATTTGAACTTCAACGGAAACTGCCGCGAAGCAATGAAATTCTATGAAGAGTGTCTCGGAGGTGAGCTCCAGATGATGCCGTTTTCCGAAGCGCCGAATACTCCGTCGGAGGCAAAAGACAGAGTCATGCATGCGAGGCTGGCGAAGGGAGCAGCGGTTTTGATGGCCTCGGATACCATGCCCGGTATGCCCTTCCAGCCGGGGAACAACTTCTGGGTCAGCGTCAACTGTGAAAGTCGTGACGAAATTGAGCGGGTTTTTGCCGCGCTCAGCGAAAAAGGCAAAGTCACGATGCCGCTGCAAGACGCGTTCTGGGGCGCTCGCTTTGGGATGCTCACCGATCAATTCGGCGTCAATTGGATGTTCAACTTCGAACAGCCGAAATAGACACAAGATAAATTAGCCGCGGATTTCACGGATTACGCCGATGGCGCGCATTCAACGGTTTTAATTGCGCGCCATCCGCGTAATCCGTGAAATCCGCGGCTAATTTATTATGGAATAACTGACCGTGTTCGAATCCTCTCGCTCCCGATTCCATCCTTAAGATATAAGGAAACAAAACATCAGGAGAGTAAAGCCATGCACGAAATGACGAGACGCGGATTTTTTGAAACAGCAGGGATGGCCGCGGTTGCTCCTTCAGTTGGGGCCATTGCGGCGCAGAGCAGAGGGTCGGCGGGAGGATCCGCATCGATCGAGAAAAACATTGTCTTCGGAAAGGGTGGCAATACTGATCTTCGCCTCGACATTTACCGGCCGCCTGCCGGGACGGAAAAGCGGATGGCGACGATCCATATCCACGGAGGAGGATTTACCGCCGGCAGCAAGGACACTCTTGCGGACAGGGTCGCGCCATTGGTGGCTCTGGGGTATGTAGCGATTCCGGTGCAGTACCGGTTGGCCGGCGAAGCCAAATGGCCGGCTCAGATCGAAGATGTGAAAGCTGCGATCCGGTGGACTCGCGCCAATGCAAAATCCCTGGGAGTCGATCCTGACAAGATAGCAGTTGTGGGTTATTCCGCCGGCGGGCATCTCGCGCTGTTCGCTGCCGGCACGGCGAACCGTCCGGAATTCGAAGGCAAGAACGGTACGCCAGGCGCCGGCACCCAGCTCGCAGCATGTGCCGCCTATTACCCTGCGACCGAAGTTCGTCCCCGGCCGGACGGAACGGCCAACATCCTGCTGCCGGCTGGAAGCGATGAGGCTGCGCATCGCGCCGCCTCGCCAGTGACTTATGTTGCGAAGGGTTTCCCTCCCACGGTCATTTTCCACGGCACGGCGGATGTCACTATTCCAATTGAGAGCAGCGAACGGCTCTTCAAACAATTCCGCGAAGCCCAGATTCCGTCGGAATTTCATGCCTTCGAAGGCGTCCCGCACGCGTTCGATTCGAACCCGGAATTCGCCAAATCTGCAGCCGAGCTCGCAAACTTCTTCATTGACCGGAAGGTGCTCAATCCACGCACGTATCCACCATTCGGTGGAGGCGGCGGGCGACGCAGCGGGCAGTAGGGACTGACCCGCTTTTGGCGGCTCAGATTCCTGGTTTCCACTGCCTGTCTTTGATCGAGGAACACCATGGGGAGGATCGGATGAGGTATCGACTCATTACCCTGCTGTGCTTTGTCGCATTCACGGGCAAGACGTACTACGGGCAGGCTGGGCGTTCGTCGCTCACAGGAATCATTTCCGGCCTCAACGGAGCAGCGGTTCCCGGGGCACCTGTTCAGGTGAAGAACAAAGAAACGGGTGCTGTCATCCGAACAATCACTACGCCGGCGGGAGGATATACATTAACGAACCTTCCAGCCGGAACCTATGAAGTGAGGATCAATATGCCGTGCTGCGCTTTCAAACCGTTTGTAAAAGACAACGTGACGGTGAAGACGGCAGAGGCATTACAACTCGACATCAGGCTGGAGGAAGGTCGGTCTTTGAATACGTACGGTGACGACCCGGGTACAATCGCCGCGGTGCTCCGCAAGCGATCGGTGATTCCGCGCCAGCCAGTGCCGCGCGCGCATGACGGCAAGCCGGACTTTTCTGGCGTATGGCTGATCAACGAAGATTTGTATCCTGAACAGCCGATCGCTCTACCCTGGGCCGCTTCACTCCAAAAAGAACGTCTCGAAAACAATCTTAAAGACGCTCCGCATACACGTTGTCTGCCGGGAACTCCGGCTGTACCGACGATACCAAGCGGAACGACCCCATTTATCGTGAAGTTCGTTCATACGCCATCGCTCCTCGTGATGCTCTTTGAGGATGCTCCCGGTTTTCGCCAGGTCTTTCTCGACGGACGCAAACATCCGCCAGATCCCGATCCGTCCTGGTTAGGACATTCCGTCGGCAAGTGGGAAGGAGATGCCCTCGTCATCGACACGATCGGTTTCAATGATCGTGGCTGGATTGGGACTTATCCGCGCAGTGAGAAATTGCATACCATCGAGCGCTACCGGCGTCCTGATTTCGGCCACCTGGACGTCCAGGTCACAATCGAAGATCCGGGTGTTTTTATGAAGCCGTGGAATATGAATTTGAAATGGGATCTGGCGCCGCAGGAAGAACTGATCGAATTCGTCTGCGAAAACAACAAGGCGCAAAACATGGTCGGCAAATGACTCGGTGCAGTCTCAATCGTAGGCCCATTGGTTTAAACAAAGAGGAGGACGGTCATGAAGATGCTGATGTCACTCGGTATCGCCGTTACGTTTTTACTATTCGGCAACACTGAAGGGAGCGCGGCAGGTTGCGACGCGGTTGGCAATGTCCGATTCATATGCGATCAACTCGGGCCTGAAGATCTCGTGGCTGTCCCCGGGTCGGAGTGGGTGCTCTCGTCGGGTACAGCGGTGAATGGCGCAATCCGTCTCATCAACATCAGAGACAAGACCACGACCGTGCTGTTTCCGGCGGCGACATCCAGAGAGCGGCTGAACAAAAAAACGTATGACTCTTGTCCTGGCCCGATCGGCTCTGAAGGGGACAAGTTCAGAGCGCATGGCTTATATCTCCGCCCTGGAGCGAATGCGGTCCATACGCTGTACGTCGTTCATCATGGCAACAGAGAATCGATCGAGGTCTTCGAATTCGACGCTCGGCCCAGGCCGCCGACGTTGACCTGGATTGGATGCGCGGTTGCGCCCGATCCCATCGGCTTGAACTCCGTGGCCGGTCTGCCCGACGGCGGGTTCATCACGACGAACTTTTCGCCGCGCGGCAGCGATGCGGCAGCGCGCGCCCGAATGATGGCGGGCGAGAACAACGGTGAGCTCTGGGAATGGCACACGAGCACGGGATGGAAGATCGTCCCCGGGAGCGAATCAGCCGGCCCGAATGGCGTGGAGATCTCGAAGGACGGTAAGTGGCTATACATCGGCGGTTGGGGCAGCCAATCTGTCATTCGCCTGTCGCGGGCGCAGACGCCCGTCAAGAAAGATAGCGTTGCGGTTGGATTTCGTGTGGACAATCTGCGGTGGGCGCCGAATGGCGCGCTTCTCGCTGCGGGTCAGGGAGGCACCGCGCCTTCGCAGACATCGAACGTCGTCGAGGTCGATCCGGCCACGCTGAAGTTCAAGGAACTTGTTCGCTATCCCTACACCGACCCGTTCACCGTCAGTACGGTCGCCATTCAGGTCGGCAGGGAACTCTGGGTTGGCTCGGCACGCGGCGATCGGATCGCGATCTTTCCGCTTCCCCAGTCACCATCCCGATAGATCTGGATCGCCAAACCGATTGAAAACGAAAGACAACTCAATCCAGCACATCAGGGTGGGACCGGAGGTGCCGGACAACAAAAGAATTGGATGCTGCGAATTGCGAGCAAATGATAGACGCTCGAAAATGGGCGCGTCCTTCTTCGAGAAAACGTTCGGGCGTAGTGTCATAGACGTACGGTGTATGCGACACGCCGGATTATTATTGATTAGCAGGCTGCGGAAAAACTTGGATCGAGCAACTGTAGCGGCGCTCTATGAGCGCCGGTTTTCCCTGGAATCAACGAAATACCGGCGGTCATAGACCGCCGCTACAGCTCGGCTTGCCTGCTTGAAGCTTTTTCCGCAGCCTGTTAGTCGCCCAGCATTTAGGAATCCAGCGGCGACGGATGACTCTATCCTTCGGCGTTACTCGGCCAGGTGGCACAGTCCTTCGCGCGCATCGCATGTAGATTTCGAAACCCGTTACAACCGCGCGCGGGTTATGACCTCGTGGGCGTTCGCAGCCGCCAGGTTTTCGGTCGGCGAGTTCTTGTTGTAGCCGCCGAGCGCACGGGCTGTGCCAACGGAGGCGCAGTTGCGCTGAGGCAAAAGAAATGAATGGCTTAGGAAAGAATCGAACATGGGCCGGCGTGCTGGATTTACCGCAGAATCCAGATTTTTCTGGAAACACCTGCTTCCCGGACTTGCTGATTCGCATGTCAGGGAAACCGTCAGCTTCCCGGACTTGCTG
>WNFT01004706.1_pt1 | contig 20753 bp, 25 predicted proteins | sample 5400191 | NCBI WGS metagenome assembly WNFT01 (sample SAMN13153359, study PRJNA577476) | soil metagenome | isolation source: 80 cm saprolite under Madrone tree | place: USA:California | collected 2016-06-14 | reverse complement strand
GTTATTGGAGCGAGCTGCCGTGGGACGCTGTGCAGTCCTATTGCGGTAACGGGAGTCCGATCGCCTTACTCCCCACGAGTGGCTGATAGCCGGCCCCGCAGTGTAACCCACAATAATGCCGGCGACCGCACCCACGGGCCCCAAGACGAGCGCGCCGGATAATCCGCCCAGTGCCGCATCTCCCACGCGCTCTTGAGCGAATGCCCCCAATGGCGCCAAAGATGCAGCCATAACCACAACGGCAAGAAACTGTTTCATGTCAGGCCTTCTGGTGGTCGTTGAGTCGCTAGTCTGATCCAATCAGACGGAGCTGATTCTGCCAAACAAGTACGCCGCGAAATCGATGCGCAGCGGAGTGTTGAACCGATGGACCGCCCGTCCTTCGCGGCAAGCGCGGTCTCTTGACGCACGACAGGGCGGTAGAGGAGAGGCTCGTCCTCTTGACGCCGCCTTGGCGGATAGCCTTCGTGTCCCGGGCCGCGATCGCGCTCTCCGGCGCGAGGGAGGCGGGGGTCAGCACACGCGGGTTAGTATCCCCACCCACCGTAGCGTCACCCACCGTACGGCCAGCCACCGTAGTAGCCACGCCACCCGTAGTGATGACGCCACCAGTAGCGATGACGCCATCCGTAATGATGAGGCCACCAGTAGTGATGACGCCACCCGTAGTGATCATCCCAGTTTCCCGGACAAACCCCGATCCCTAAGCAACGAACGTAGCCTCGATCGCCGTAGTCGTCGTGCGCCAGCGCCGGCACCACGGGTGCGGTGAGCGACAGCACTGCTGCCGCTATCAGAGCTTTATTCACGATCATCGATTCACCTCGGTTCATTCAATCCGGCGCTACCAGAGCGCCTGGGCTATTGACTCTCAGAGCGGCGACCCAGACCCAGAGCGGCCGAAGCCGTTTCGGTGAGGGTCGCCGACCTGTGGTCCAGGAAGCCCACAAGTTGGGAAATCCTAAAAGCTGCAACGCCGAAAGCAACTGTGAGAAATCGCAGACCATCACCGAAGTCGAGACGGTGGAAATACTTGATATTCGCGATCGTTCAACTTGAGATTTGCTTGACATTTACTTGCGGCCAGCCGTTATAGGCAGCCACCGAACTTAGCGGCGCCGGCATTGCCGGCTAGGAGGAACAGGCCCCGACCTCCCGGAGCGTAGGGTGACATGGGGAGGTCAGGGCCAGCGCACGGCCGGATAGCAACCGCGCGCAAACCGAAAATTAACACACATAAATATTTTATCAAATGTCAATACATCGGCTAGCGGAAGGCGGCTCCCAAGGCGAAAAGCGATCCGGCTCAATGGCTTGGCTGCCCATAGGGGTTGCGGCTGACTGTGGGGACGGAGCGACCATCTATCGAATCTAGCGGATGTGTCGCAAACCGGACACAGTGGCCAAGCCGGGGCCACGCGCGGTCATCCCCTCCGGCGACCGCGCGCAAGCCCGAACATAGCACGTAAACCGCCCCGCCCCTCGCGAGCGCCGGCCGTGGGCACGGGTTTCGGCGGTGCCGCGGACGGCGCGCGCCCCAGCGGCCAAAAGAAAAGGGCCGGCAATGCCGGCCCGCGGTTGGCTAGGCGGGGTATCAGAAACCCCGCCTAATAGGCGCCGCGCCACTACCGCCAAAAATCCTTGAACCGGTTCGGCGCCAATTCGGTGTACCGGACGGTGTGTTGAATGTTCCGGTGTCCCAGGTACGCTTGCAGCGACCGGGTGTCCGTGCCGTCGTTCGCCAGCTTGTAGCCGCAGGCATGGCGAAGCATGTGCGGATGCGCCTTCAGCTCGATGCCAGCGCCGACGGCCGCGCGCTCGATCATCCGGGCGAAGCCAGCGGTCGTGAACGGCGTACCGCGCTCGCTGACGAAGACGAAGGGCGATGGCACGCTCTGGCGCTGCAGGCCTCGCAGGGCCCGCAGCTCGTCGCCGAGCAAGGGATGCGTCTCGTCCGCTAGCCGCGGCTGTACTGGTGCAGCGACGCACTACATCGTAAATATTGCGGAACCCTCACCGGATGGCCGAAATCCTCAATCGGCATCGGCATAACCCGCGAGGAGCCAAGCCTGTTTTAGATGGCAGTGGGCAGAAACCGAAAAAGCGACCGTCCGGATCGGCGCCAACTCTTGCCGTCGGTACCGGCGCGGCTGGAGCGCAGCAAAACTGCCGATTAACCGCCAGTGAGAAGCGGCTGAAGCCGCGCACGGACCGCGGCGGCGTCGACAGCTTTTGTGCCGGATGGCCACAAAGCGTAGGGTGGGCAAGCGATGACCAGGCGCGACGAACCGATCCGCCCCATGACGCTCGGCAACATGCGCCGGAACGGCGTGCGCGGCCTCGAAATACAAGGTGGATACGAGTGTCGTCCCCATTCGCAATGCGCACCGCATAGGCTCTTATGCTCCCGCCGCGCACCAGCGGCAACTGTAAGGGTGTTTCAAGAACCAGGTCGATCTGGCCGGCCACCAGGTCCTGTATTGCAGGCGCGCCACCACGATACGGCACCAGGGCAAAATGCGTTCCGGCTTCTTTCTGAAAGCGCCTGAGGATGAGCTCCAGACTGGACGAGCTGAAGCCAGCGGACGCCTTGTCGGGATTGGCCTTCAGCCAGGCGATCAATTCGTTCAGGTCCTTTGCCCGCATCGTTTGCCTTGCAAAAAGCACATATGGCATCCGAGAGCTGGGCGCACTTTATATAATGGAGGGAAGCGTCAAGCGGATCGGCGACCGTGCCGGCCCGGCTTCTTCCTCCCCGTGCGCGTGCTCTCGCGCCTGTTCCGAAGGTTGGTCCTGGAGAGGCTTGCCGCAGCGCATGGGGCTGGCGCCTTACAGTTCTTCGGCAAGCACGCCGCGCTCATCCATGCGCAAGCCTTCGCGGCCTACTTGGCGCCTCTGCGCAACAGCGAATGGGTGGTCTACAGCAAACGCCCATTCGGGGGACCCGCGGAAGTCCTGCGCTATCTCGCGCGCTACACCCATCGCGTCGCCATCTCCAACCACCGCTTGGTCGCGCTCAACGACAACGGCGTCACATTCAAGTGGAAGGACTACCGCCTCGATGGTCCCGAGCGATACGGGGTGATGACACTCGGTACCCACGAGTTCATCCGCCGCTTCCTGATCCATGTGTTGCCGCAAGGCTTCCATCGCATCCGTTACTACGGCCTGCTGACCAGCCCAACCCGCGCCAAGAACATCGCGCGGATACGCGAGTTGCTCGCTGTTCCACTCATCCCGATCGATGCCATCAAGGCTGCCCACACAAAGTCCGAAGAGCCGAAAGCGCCAGAGCATCCCTGCCCATGCTGCGGCGGCCGCATGCGCATCATCGAGACCTTCTTGCGAGGGCAACAGCCCAAGCACCGCCCGACGCCGCTTCCGCCCAAGATCAGGATCGACACCTCATGACAATCTCACAGCCGCCACCCCGAAAAGCTGTTCGCCCGTCCGCTCGCTCCTCAGCCGGCCACAGCGGGGTGCGCTCCAACGCTGCGTTCACCACACCGATCTTCCGCCACACACCGGCCCGCAGATCACAAAGACGCCTCGCATCTGAGCTGCAACGCCATCGCAACCGCTCACCCGACCGCGCCGCCGACCTTGGCCGTTGCCCGTCCATGGCCAAATCCCCATAGCTGCGCCCGCGGCACCGCCCAACGCGTGCCCCTTCCCGCGGTTTCGTCCCTTGGAGGTTTTCGGACGCCGGCCGCCGTGCGGGGGGAAACGTTCGTGACGGCCGGCTTCCGAAAACCTTCACATACCTTAGTAGTTTGGTCATCAACCTCCAAACCACCAAGGCGCTCAGCCTCACTGTTCCGATCACGCCGCTCGGCCGCGCCGACGGGGTGCTCGAAACAATACCGTCTGCTGCGGCGCGGGAGACGGGTTATGTGTCTGACGACCGCCGCGGCAACGCGCTTCACCGAACCGGACCGGACATCGCCGATGGCGAACACACCACGCACGCTCGTCTCCAACGGCCGACTTGCGCCATGCGTTCTTGTGAGGTTGTCAAACACGGCTATGCTTGCCAGCACGGTGACCGGCCCAGAGCCGCCAGACCTGCCACCGGCCGCGCCGGGTGCCCCAGCCCCCGGCCAACGCCCGCTCCGCGTCCCGCCATTCCGAAATGACAGCTAACCTCTTGATCGGTTTGGGGGCGAATTTCCGCAATTTTTCGGAATGTCCACTGATAAATCACGCGAACCACTTGGATTTTGATTCCGCCATTCCCAGGTTCGAATCCTGGCGCCCCAGGGCGGCGAACCTCAAGCCTGAGTGAACCCGGGAGCCAGAGTCCCGGCTCCCTGTGGCTCTCGCCGTCTATCGGTTCCTTTCGCGGTCGACATTTTTCTAAGCAGGCTTTGGAGTGCGTTCGAGGTTTGACTGCCACGCGGCTTGAGCCGCTCCTAATTCGTGCCGCGGGCTCAAGGCGCCGTCACGCAAGAGCGCATTAAGGTCTATGGCGCAACAAACGAGCTTGGGCGGGCCGTCCGTGGCTGTCCGGCAATCAGATCGTCCCCAGGTAGCCGGGGGCGGCGCACAGCGCCCTCCAAACCTTGGGTCAGAGCGACCCGCCAACTGCGTGGTTTGGTCTGCCTATCTCCGATACCTGCTGTCGCGGGTGGATGCCGCTGACGGCAAAGTTGGGCCGGCCGGATGCCGACACCGAGTTTGGACACCCGCGACAACCTGCAGACATTTGGGACTACCGAACATTTAATTCTAGCGGCGCTTTCAGCAAGCGAGACTGCATATCTGGAATTTCGGCGCAACTTTGCGATACTTTTTGTATATCAATCAACAATTGATCTAACAAACAATTCAAATATCTTACATTATCGTCGCCGCAAAGCTGAAGATCAATGAAGCCCTGCGTGACTGGCGATAGCCACCAACTCATAGAAACCCGAGACATGTTAATTGGCTCATTATTGTTGTTTCGACACCATTTGGAATCTTTACCTTTCATATCAATTTTATCGTACATTAAAATGGGAAAATAACTTGGGATCTTGGGATCAAACGACGTTACCATTTCAAATGTTGCAACACGCGCTGCCTCTTCATGACCTTCACGGGTGTTGTTCAGCGCATCCAACGGTGAGGTGTAGCGATCCAGCAGCCAGCTCCAAAATCCCTGCGGTTCTGGTACGACGTTAGGCCCTGTTAACTCCTTGCGAGGCGGCGGTAATCGGATCTCTGCTTCGTCCAAATGCACAGGATCATTGGATAGACGGACAACTATCGGCCTGAGTCCCTCCCGCTGCAGATCAGAAATTATCGGCTGCAAGGTTGTCAAGCCGCTGCTATCGAAATATCCTCCATCGACGATCCGCACCGCAACTGAACGTCCGCCATCGTTTGTTATGTTTCCTTGGGTGGAAATCAGGGGAAATCGCGCACTGTTCACTATCGCAGTTGAAAGCCTAATATCACCTGCCGAGCGTATCTTGTTAGCTGCCACCCCATCGCAGTTTGCTTCTTCCTCCTCATTTTTTCTTTCTTCAATAGCCTGCGGATTTACCTGTTCAATACGCGAATTAAGCAATTCGAAGAAATCAAGAGTCGTGGGAAAAAGATCTTTAAACTTTGCACGAGGCGCGATCGCAGGACACGATAGAAAAATATCCGATGTAATAAGAGGACGCCCCCGCTCTACTGTTGTCGAATTAAGCAGTAAGACCGGAAGCCAGGGTTCATGTTCGTCTTCTCTCTGATTCTGTAGATAACCGAATCGCTTACAAAGCCCCCTTTCGTCTATTCCTTTATCTTCGCCCTCGCTCGCGCCGGCTGGTCCGCACGCCCGATCGCTGTCAAGGAACACTACATTATTGTAATGACGTTCCATTGACTGCTCAAGCAACGCGGACCGATCTAAATAAGCGCCGCGAGCGCCGATTTTTGCGTTGTATTCAGACGGCCCCAATGGGGGGGCTAGCCAGTCCCGAAATGCGAGTCCAACAAAAGCGGGAGAGAGGTAATCCCCCGACGTAAGTACTTGCAAGCAATCACGCCATGTCCATTTACGCTCCTTGGGCGAGGCGCCTGCATGTTGACGCTCGTTGCCCCAGAGAAACCACAAGTCGCTACTTTGTTTGCAGGGAGGACCGACTTTGCCCTCACGGAGTGCGTCATCAAGTGCCGCACGGACCGTACCGACACCTAGCGCACCGCCGGAAACTCCGGACATAGCAAATATAGAAGATCTCACATCACGGTATCGCAAATCGCCGCTCGTTGCATCCAATAACGCCCCTATCACGGTCGCAGCATGAAACGCTGCGCGACTAGCTCCTCCTTCGGCGGCAATCAAAATCGGGCGCGGACAACTAGAGACCTCGCAGTTAAGACATCCAGACGGTCCGCAGTTGACCATTTTCCAATGATGGATCGCGTCTCGGAGGACACTCTGTCTTTGCGATGTAGCAGACAGCGTGCTGCCAACTGGAATAACACGAACATCATTGTGATGTTTTGCGAAGCTTCCGATAACTATGATCGCGATCAGTAATATTGACAAAACAGGAAAACGAGCATTATTCGAAATAGTCGCTAAATAGCCCGCGATCGGAAGCCAGCCGCCCAGAACAACTGGCAAAAGAAATAGCCGATGCAAGCGACTAGCAAAGCTAGACGGATCGAAAACAGCCCAAAAGAACAATGAAATTGTAATAACTGCATAACCGAGCGGCAATGCGGACCAAATAGTGTCCCACACGGTAAGTGTCTCAGTCCAATTCGGCAAAGTTGACCGACGCCTAATAATATCTTTATTGATATTTGCGCCCCAGCGATGGAATATCGCATATGCGATAAATAAAGCAACTGCTCCAAATACAGACCAATAAGTCTGTCTAATTCGATGGCTTGCTGAAACAGCTTCTTCAAGGCCAATAATGTTATGCAAGTCTGAGACCGCAAGAAAAGAAGCATAGCAAATAATAGCTATCGTGCTCAGTCCCAGGCAGCGCGGCCAGAAACGCGTGAAGCTGAACGGCACGTCGCGGCTTGGATCATATCTGTCGAGAGCCATGCGGGCAGTATAGTGAACAGGCACTGCCCAAAACAGGAGGATGAAGCAATAGAATGTAATCTGGACGTCCAATGTCGCGCTCTGATCGGATAAAAGATCTCTCGCTTGCGTGGTTAACATCACCAGCATTCCGACCAATACACTTACCAGACTTACCCGAGTGAGCCATATCTGGCGGAGCCAATCGGCTGGCAGGTGGAGGGAATAGGCGAGGCGATCCCTGATCGAAATCATGAAGCCATTTAAACTATCAAAAAAGCAATAGATCGTTTGGTTAACTGTAGTTGTCTTTGACATCATCTGCTCCCAAAATAGATACGTACATTCAGTGACGCTCGCATTTGCAGCAAAGCGTGCGGTCGGAAATCTAGGTCCTTAAGCGATCGGCTCTTTTTACCAGGAGCATCCGGTAGAAAACGCTTGTTCCGATCGGATGTCTCAATCTTAATGGGAACACGCTGACAACGTAGAACTATTTGACTAGCGACCGGCAAATTACTGCATCTTGTCGGCCGATTGGTGAGGTAAGGTATCCGGCAGCCAGTGTGGATAAAAGCAGCTCCACGCCCGATGTCAATGCCGCGATCCAGCTCCCTCGTCTTCACCTGCCGCGCCTCCGCCACCAACCGCTATGAGCATCTGCGGCCCGCGGTCCGCGATCAAGGCGGCGCTAATGCAGTCGATCGTTCGGCGGCAAAGCCTTGGCTATTATTCGCCCTCCTCTGCCTCTCAAGCGATGAGTCCGTTCTTTAATAATTACATTCGCATGCAAAGACCTGTCAACGATATGTTGAATGTATGTCGTAATCAGACGAGCAGTCCCGCCCTTTTCCGCAACGCAAAACGGTAATGATGAGGCCCTGAACATTCCAATTTCATCAGAGACCCAGCCCTTGATCTGGGCTACGATAAGGTTGGTATGCGATCTGCCCCGCAACCAGCGAGAGGGCTCCAGCGACCAGGCCAACGATGAAAGCCCCGATCTCACCCGCGCCGCTGTGGTAGGCCGCCATGCCTGCGTTAACGCCGACAACGACCGGCAGCGCGTAAACTATGAGGTCAAACAGCAGCCAGCATAGATATCCAAGGCCGATGAAGCTGAAGACGATGCCGATCGCAATCATGGTGGTGGCCTCCTGACGCAGGTCTGAGCACTGCGCCTTCCTCCTCCACGGCGCGGACATGGAATAGCAAATTCTGTCCATGTTGGAATCCATATGTCACTGTCCTATTCTGAAAATCACGCGATCAACAATGCGTGTGCAAGGCATCTCAAAAAGTGTCTGAAGCGCCTAAATAATCTCTTGCTCATGCGAATCTTATCAAAGGGGGCCAACATCATGTGCCGTGCGTGCGACGGAGTCTTCCCAACAGCACAAGAGCACGAAGACTTCGCGGCTTCAGCAGCTGATCTAAGGCGCCGAATGCCCGGTCGAGCCGATGATGCACATTTCCTTGATGAGATCAGCGACCTTGACCGACAACGCTTCGGGGGCCGGAGTCCTGAGTGGGGTCACCCAAAAACCCGCGAAGTCACCAAGCAACTCATTTTTGGAAGTGAACATCCGCACGCGGGAACCCTATACTCGCGTGTGGACTCTCCGTCTCAGCCAACTGGCAAGTTGGATCGCTGGTGAAACTCATCACGCGGACGGCCTTAAATTTGCGTTTGATAGACGAAACACGGCGCCGCACGCATGGAGGACTTGGCAGAAGTGTGGGGCGAGCGGATTCGAATCGTGGTTTACGAATACCGTAAATAGAATCGTTGCCCAGGGGAGCCCGAGCGGGAGAGGGAATTTCCGAAAATTTGTAGCTGAATTGATCCGTGATCTGATGAGGCCTAACGATAGCTTGCATAAAACCGTCCGGAACAGCCTTGTTAGTGGGGACTACGGTTGTGTGATGCTAAAGCGGGCCTGGATGCTCGCTATGTTCCTGCGTCGCGATCAGGGCATCATCAAGTGCTTGCTCGAACGGCACGTCCAAAGAGTCGAAGGAGGCCCCGATGCGCAAAAAAGCTGGTATGTTGACAATATATTTCCGGAGGCAGAGTCAGAGCTTCCAGTTGATAAGAGGATTATGGAGCTTGGTCGTGAATTGTTCGAGGACCTAGGAATGACGAAGGAGCAAATCGCGGATGCTGCTCACAGGTGGGGCCTCATACACCGACGTGCGCCCTCTGTCCTCGATGCCCTATTCTTCGCTATGGATTAAGCGAGCTTCGACTGGGTGATGAGCCGCACCGCGAGATGCGGCTCGCCACTGACGGGCTCGCGGTGCGGCGCTCACGCGCCGCCGTCGAACCGCCAGACCGGGATGCCGAGTTGCATCGCCTTGTAGGCGACGTTGGCCGGGATGCCGCATGTCTGGACATCGCGGAGCCCCGCGACGGGCGCCCGCGAGCCTCTCTCGCGGACCTCCCGTCACGGAAACACCGTCCGCACTCTTACTTTCAGCCCCGGGTAGTACAGTTCATCCCGCCACAGGACCCGACTGGCTGCCTAGGAACGTGGCCGGCGTGTTGGGGTTTATTCCCGCCCGCGCGGTGCTTCCATTTGGTCTGGGGATCCGCCTGGTCTATGCGTCCGGCTTGGTCAAAGGCAATGCGGCACGATCGAAGCCATGAAGGCGTGGAGCCAGAACCTGGGCCACGAAGAACTCATGACTACATTTGCGTCATACGGAACACTCAGCCGGACACAGCAGGTGGAGATCATGGGGGCGTTTAAGACATAGCCGCGAATTGGGCGATTTCACGCTGCTTTGACCTTCGGCTTCGGCGTGAACTTGAGCTTCTCGGGCTTTGGTTTGGGCTCGGCCGGGGGCTTCTCAGCTTTGGCGGCAAGTGCTTCGTCCCCGCCCTCATCCTCAAAATCGTCGTCCAAATCCGTGGCGCCGATCTCGATCGCGCGCTCGACAAGGGCATTGTATTTCTGTTTCGACAAGCCGGGATGACCGGCCTCATGCAAGCGCTTGATAACGAGGTAGGGGTTCAAGATCAGCGCATGTGATAGCGATCCAGCCTGCCCCTCCTTGACGAGAATGAAGCCCAGCTCGGCGAGCTTACGGATTTTTTCGGCCCACGTTCGTTCGGCTCGTTGGCCTGTAAAGCCGGAATGGAAAGCCAGCTCCTTCGACTTACTGAGGCTGACATACATCTCGTCATAGGTGCGGCACCAAAGCTCAGCGTATGTCATTCCGGCGGGTGCGCCCTTGGTAAGATCATCGATGATGCCGATGATGAGCGGCATCGTGCGCGGAATCGTAATGAATCCGTCGTTTCTTTTTCGGTGCCAAAGCTGCGCTCTAAACTCGACATCGGGCCACAACTTCGCCCGAAGATCGCGGATTTTCCTGATATACTTGATTGGTCTACTCATGGCTTGGCCTCGTAGATGAGGAAATAGCGGGCGAAGTGTGGACCTCCGCCCTGTCGGCGGCTCGCGGAACCGAGGGTGCGTGGACTACCCGCGGTCTGGATCGGCGCTCCGTTGACTTTCTAAGTGTGAAGTAAAAAGTTAGTAGTATCAAAGATTTAAATCTCGCAGGCTGAAATGCAGGAGGAATTTCCCATCGAACTCAGAACATGAGTTCTCACGGATCGCGCGTACTCCTCGCATGACCCGGCAAAATGGTTTTTTTTAGCTCTGCTAAATCAGTTGCTTAGGTGCGGATCGCCTGTGCTCGGTGTGATCGCGTGCTCGGGTGTGGCACGGTGCTCATGTGTGCTCAGGCCGCATCCCGGCGGGGTGCACAAAGGCCCGGCCCGGCAGGACACCCCACCAATGCGCCCTTTGGTCAGGTGCTCGATGATTTTTGCGAGTCCGGTGAAGACGGTAGCTTGTCTCCGAACGTCGCTTCGCTGTTTGTCGCCCAACTCGGCACAGTCGGGTCACTTCCCGACCCCTGCGCTGCAAAAAAGAAGAAAAGCAGGTCGGCCGGATATGATCCGCGCATGACGCTCGCCCAGAGAACTCGATCCTGGCCTCGCCTCTGCCTATGGTTGGGCTGCATGGTGCTACATGTGGCGCAAGACCTGTGCCTGGATGGCCGATCGCGAGCGAGAGACCGCCGAGGTTGCACGATTGGCTCGCCGGGCAGTCGAGTTAGGCAAGGATGATGCGGTTGCGCTCTGCAAGGCCGGGCACGGGCTCGCCCATGTCGTCGGCAATTACGATGGCGCCATTGCCCTGATCGATAGGGCTCTCGCGCTTAATCCGAACCTAGTCGTGACAATGGTTCTCCAGCAGCAGCTGGGTGAGAGTTTGGTCGGGCGAGTCAGAGGTGGCGATCGAACACATGACTCACGCTACCCGAAGCCAGCAGCACTCGACAAAGCTTTCGAGTCGATTCCTGCCGATGAGGATTGGGAGTGGTATTTGTCGGAAGCTAACACAAACTCATTCTATTTCTCATGTGAGCTGGCGATAGGATACGGCATCATGAGCGCCACCGGCGAGCCGCTGCACATTGGCGCGTTTGGCACGGTTATGCAGGAGGTCATGCAGACCACCAATACGTTACCCTATTTCTTGATGCCGCTCATGAAGGCAATTCTGACCAAGCACCTCGGCGAGGCAATCCTGAATCCTCAGCCAGGCGCGGTCATAGAGAACGCCCCCCAACTTGGGCGGTTTTGGATACCGTTTTTTGCCGGGACACAACCACGTTGAACCACGATTCAGGCGTGCCCGGCAATGCCGGCCCTCACATCTAGGCGCAAGAGTGCCCTTGAGTGCCCTTGCGGCGGCGATCGGATTGGTAATTGACGACGCAATCGTCGTAGTGGAAGCCATCTACGCGAAACGCGCAGCCGGTCTACCTCGTATTGAGGCCATTCATTCAGCCATCGCCGAAATCTTCCGTCCGCTCGGCGCAAATTAGCGGCGGCGATATCCTTAAGGTCGATGCCAATTGCCGGCGCCACCGCGGGCGCCTGCTGCTGAACGAGTTCTATCAGCTTGTGCGCCACCGCCAGCAATTCCGTATCCTGTCCGGCACCGGAAACGGTCAGGTCCTCCTCGACCACCGCCCGTCGGTTATTTGATCCTGGTGCCTGCTCAAGCTGCTCAAGTGAGACATTCGGGTATCGGTTCTTGATAAGGTCCTTCAGTGCCGTGTAGGCGTCCTTGACGAGGGCGCTGACCACCTCCTTGCCGGCGACGACTCCTGCGCCGAGTGCGAGGCTGAGCGTGACTGCGCTAATGGGTTCCATGAATCGATCCCCTCCAATCCGGGCATGTTCGTACCTACGACTATTTTAACCCGCGTGCGCGATGCCGCCGCGCAGCGCATCCGCCTGGGTTGGTCACGACATTGGCGGCCCCCGCCAGCTATCGCTTAAGTACTCGTCAAGCCCCGGTCGATGAGCCGGCGCACCGCCTCGCCGAATGCTGGCTCATCCTCTAAGTCGAACTCCGGGCCGGTCGCCATTGGTAAACTCGACGCCGGCCGCTTCAAGAGCGCGCCGCATCACATCGAGCGTCGCCCGGTGCGGCGTTATCTTGCTGTTCTCGTAATTTCTCACGGTCACAACGCTCACCTGCGATGCCGCGGCAAGCTTGTCCTGGTTCCAATCGAATAAGGCGCGAGCGGCGCGGCATTGGGCGGGCGTCATGCCGCCCGATTATCCGGACCTTGCGGAAAGCGCAAGTCATGATGAAAAGCGCGTTGACCGCGCCATTTTCTATTCATACAATTCAATCGTTTTCCGAAAGGAAATCAGAGCGGCGCCCGCCAGTTGCGGCACAACCGACGAGCGGCGACTCGGCTTGAAGACCTTGCCGACAGCATCGAGAACCCGGGCGCCCATGAAGCCGAGCAGGACATACGGGCGGCGGCGGCGCGGCTGCGGGAGATCGACAATCCGACGCCATTGATTCCGCGATTGGTCGGAGAACTCACCAAGCTCGCCACGTTCAGCAGCGGGCGGATCGGCCGGCCTTCATGGCGGAAGAAGATGTTGCGGTCGCCGCCGGAGACGCGATCGCCGACGAAGGAGAATCCGAAAAAAGACGACTTACCTGTTCGCTATCCGTTTCTTTATTGCCCTGTCGGCAGCCTTCTTGCGATCGAACTTCGCCGTGTAGTGCTGCACCATCACCAAGGTCTCGCCAGAGACCGCCATCAGTTCGTGGGCGGTCGCGCCGGCATCAACGAGGCGGTTCATTCCGCTCTTTTTCAGCCCATGCAGCCGGCAATATGCCGGAAGTCCCGCCGCGGTTGCCCACTTGGCGAAATTGTTGCCGAGACTGACAACCGACCTCGCCTTGCCTTTCTTGGTGGTGATGTAGACCATCTGCCCCTTTGGCATTGCCTCGATGGCAGCTTTCAATTCCGGGGTCAGTTCGATATCTACATCTTTGCTGCCCTTGGCGCGGGCTATCCGTATCCTGCCATCCTTGACGTGTTGCGGTCCTAATCGCACCACCTCACAGCGACGGGATAGGGCCTCAAGGGCAAATTCCAGCACGAGCCGCTGTTGCGTCCCCAATTTCCAGAAATCGCGGTACTGCTGGATTTCATCATCGGACCACGGAAGATGTCCGTCCGTCTTGGGGAGTTTGATGCTGGGGATGTCATCAGTCGGATTATCACTGCGCATCGATGGCACACCTGCCTTGGCCAACGCCCGGATCGCCTTGAACCATACCCGCCTTTCATAGATGTTCTCGATCAGGCCCATCATCCGCCTGATGTCGTCGGTTGTGATGGTGGTAACCCGTTTGGTGCCATTCTTGACGCGGAACTCTTCGATCGTCTTCCGCCGCCGTCTCTGCGTATCCGCCGTAAGTGCGTTGAACTCAGCCGACTTGTAGTAGAGGACGCAGAGCGCATTGACGGTGCCGGGGTCTGTCCGACTGGCACCGATCTCCGGCTTGATGGCGACGCCAGCCAGCCAGTCGGGTCTCTGCGGTGTGATTGTGTTTCAGCACCGAAGTAGGACCCCCGGTCGAAACCGGGCTAAGCATCTGAACTAGCGCCGCGATTCGGAAGCCAAGCGGGGTCCCGATCGGCGCCGATCGGGACCCCAGTCAAATGCCGATTCTCCGTTGTATTTCAGCTGTTTAGATTCGATTGGAGGAGGGGTCCCGGTCGGGTGCTGTTTCACACGCAAGCTACAAGAAGGCTAGTGAGCGCGGTGTTAGGCGCACCTTGGGAGCCGCGACCGAAGCGTGTTGCCACCGGAACGGCTCCGCAGTCAATTTCAAGAATTTGCTGAGCCTCTTTATCAGATGCTTCTGAAAGCCAATCAGAAACTCTGTGCGGCCCGCGACATGCTATTGGCTGGGAAAGCGTCTACGCCTACAACACAGAGACATTCGGCAAGGAGGGTACGCTCGGCCGCAAAGATGAGACAGAGATCGTGCTTACCCGTTATCTTGGTGAAGCGCTCGTCAAGTTGAACCCAGGCCTGCCGCCATAAGCGATGGATTTCCACACTACGTACATCTGATCGGCGAATCGCTGTTTTGGAGTATGTTCGATGATCCTGAGGAGGTGAAGAGATCGGGATCGAGCCATTTCAGGGCCGGAATCGAGGGCGCGTTGCAGCGCACGGAGGCCACGATGCGGGCGCAGTATGACAAGGCAATCCATAAGACTCGGAACACAGACGACTACGAAGAAGCTTTGTGGGCTCTTGCAGATAGTACGGCGGATCGACGGCAGATTTCAGAGATTTACTCGTCGTCATACAGCTGGATCATCGGGAAGCGTCCGAAGCGTCAGCGATTGACAAAGGACCAGCTGAACCAACGCTATTTGTCTCTTCGTAAGGAATCACATGGAAGGATTGTCATAGGCTTTGGTTCAGGCTGGTTTGCTTTCCGCGAAAGCATTATGAGAGGCTATGTTCGATTGAGGGGGGAAGCGAAGGGAATAAATTTAGGACGACACTTGAATACCGCAGGTATGCCTTAGCTTGTCGAGCGACACCCGTCGGCTTGCCATATGTGCTCGTTCGGCTCCGCTGCGACCTTTGCAATCGGGCCGATGCGTATCGGCTCGCACGATTGGCGGTAAAGTTCGGAGCGGAAATTTTGCCGGACGATTTGCTCGTGCGCCTCTCGACCGATTGTCCCTGGCGGGACGATCCGCGGGGGAGCTGGTGTGGCGTCTATTTTGCTGACCTGCCGCCGCGGCGCCCACCGGATATCCCGGTGCGAAAGCGATTGCGCGTAATTAGCGGCGGCAAAAATTAGATCGCGGTCAGTATGCCACGGGGCGCGGCTCGTGCCGTCAAGCCCGCAAGGGGGCTGCTCCGCTCCGCTACGCCCTGAGGGTGACCGCGCCGCTTTACGTGGCGCGATAGTAGCGTCGGGACGAAGGGCGTCCCGATAGATTTCGACGGCCTGCGGCGCGTCGAACAAAGGGCGGATGAAAGCACTTGAGACGAAACCGCGCGGCTTTCATCAGCAGGGCGAAAAGGCGGCGGGAGTGGTTTGATCCGCAGGATCGGGGTCCTGGTGCCAGCTGGCACCTGTAGCAGCAAAGACGCCGCGGCCGTAGGGTCGAGGGGGAGTAATTATGGCAGGACTTATCGATTACTTGCCGGACGCAGATTCGCTGCTCGCGTTGGGGCCTGAAGACCTTGGAATGATACTGTTACAGCTATTGCAGAAGCAGCCCGGCGGTGGAAATTTCACAAAGTCAAATCTTGAGATGCCGGTGTGGAACGCGAACACCACGGCCTATCCGTATCACAAGAGGATGCCGGTAGCTCGGGCAATTGCCGAGGCCTGGCAATGGCTTCAAAACGAAGGACTCCTCATGGTGGCGCCGGATCAATCGAACGATTGGTTTTGCCTGACTCGGAAGGGAGCGAAGCTGAAGAGTGCAGCCGACGTTGACGCGTATCGGCAGGGCAATGTGCTGCCAGTTGGATTATTACATTTACGATTGGCCGAAAAGGTTCGACCGATGTTTCTTCGCGGCGACTACGACGTAGCGGTCTTCCAAGCCTTCAAGGAAGTCGAGGTGGTGGTCCGGAAGGCCGCCGGCCTACCCGATGATCTTGTCGGCGTGAAGCTGATGCGCGAGGCGTTCCGCCCTAAAAGCGGGCCGCTAACGGATACCAAGACGGTAGACGGCGAGCAGGTCGCCACGATGGAGCTATTCGCTGGCGCGATTGGCCATTGCAAGAATCCTCCAAGTCACCGGGAGGTGCAAATTACGCGCGTAGCGGCGGCCCAGCTGATCGCCCTGGCGAGCAATTTGTTGCTGCAAGTGGACGCGATTGTCGAGGCGCGCGCCTGCGCAGCGCGCCCGCGAGGGACAATGTGAGAAGCGCAAACGGGACTTTGTCGTCCGTGCGAAAGTGAAAGACGATGTGTGGGTGATGATGGGTGCGGCCTGGAGCGCACAGCTCAAAGATAACGTCACCGGCTACTCGCTCAAGATAAACATGATGCCGGTGCAATGGAAAGGCGACGCGCTGCTCATGCCGCCGCTCGCGGCGGAGGAGTGACCCTCGGGAGCTGCACGCGAATGTGCAGCTCTCACTCTGCCAAGACGGACGCGAGCGGCGCAAGACGCGGTCAATTGACGAAGATCCGGAGAGGTGAAGTACGATGGCGTCGGCGCTTCGCCCGGAATTTGCGAATACTAAGCGACGCTTTCCGAGAGGCGTTTTTTGAGTATACTTGCCCGGCGGGCCGAATCAGAGGCGGCGTTAATCTTGGAAAATCGTATGCGATTTAAATCCTTCGAGATCAGCAACTACCAAAGTGTCCTGTCATCAGGTGAAGTCAAGGTGGGAGATATCACCTGCCTCGTCGGCAAAAACGAGGCGGGTAAAACGGCGCTGCTAAGAGCCCTATACAAGCTCAACCCAATTCGCACAGAAGATGCGTCATATAGCGTTACCGACGACTATCCGCGTCTCGACGTTGGCGACTACGAGGACGATGTGAAGGCAGGGAAGAGACCTGCAGCGGAGGTAGTTAGGGCAACGTTCGATTTGGAAAAAGAGGATTGCTATAAAATCGACAAAGTATTTGGTCCGGAGGCGCTCAAATCGAAGGTCGTTATGGTCAGCAAGGGATACGGCAACGCAGTCGATGTTGCTTTAGAGATCGACGAAGAGAAGTGTATGGAATGGCTTTGTCGAAATCTTCCGGCGGATATTAAATCAGCCGCCGAAAAAGCGAAGACCGCGACCGAGCTGGTGCCAATACTTCAACCGCGCGCGTCGGAGCCTGCGATTGCCGCGATCATGCCAATCATTCAGCATGCGGGCTCTGGCTCCTTTAAGTCGAGCGTTTGGACCGCGATTCTTTCGCCTGATCTGCCGAAGTTTCTTTACTTCGACGAGTATTATCAAATGACAGGTTGCGAGAACGTCGAGCAACTCATGCAACGCAAGTCGAACAATACCCTCAAACCTTCTGACTATCCACTGCTCGGTCTCATTGAGACAGCAGGACTTGACCTCGACCAACTCGTGAACGCTCAGCGAACGCAGGAAATCAAGAACAAATTGGAAGGCGCGGGAAATCGGCTTACGCGCCGCATCCTCGATTACTGGTCGCAGAATAAGCATCTTCAGATGCGTTTTGACGTGCGGCCGGCCCGGCAGGGCGATCCTGAGCATATGCGCAGCGGGACGAATATCTGGGGCGAGGTGTATGACACACGGCACCACGTCACGACCGGCCTGGGGACTCGGTCTCGCGGCTTCGTCTGGTTTTTCTCGTTCATTGCCTGGTACACGCAAATAAAAGAGCAAAATGTCATCCTATTGTTGGATGAGCCGGGCCTCACCCTACACGGTAGAGCCCAGGCCGATCTGCTGGGCTATTTCGAAAAGGAACTCAAGGATAATCATCAACTGATTTACACAACGCACTCGCCATTCATGATCGATCCGAAACACTTCGAGCGGGTGACGATCGTCCAGGACAGGAGTGTCGACCTCGACGGACTTTCGAAGGAAGAGCAGGGGACGAAAGTCATTTCGGAAATTTTGCAAGCGACCGAGGACAGTCTCTTCCCGTTGCAAGGGGCTCTCGGATACGAAATACATCAGACCCTGTTCGTCGGCCCCAACACGCTTCTCCTTGAGGGCCCGTCGGACATGCTCTACCTGAGCGCGATATCGTCTGTGTTAGAGCGAGAGGGGCGGGAGGGACTCAGCCGAAAATGGACGATGACACCTGTTGGTGGTGCCGGCAAGGTGCCGACGTTCGTACGACTGCTGACTGGCCAGCGTGGCATGACAATCGCCACCTTGCTCGATGTTCAAGCTAAGGATAAAACGATCATTGAAGGGCTCTACCGCGAAAAGCTTTTGAAAAAAACCAATGTGCTCACTTTCGCAGATTTCACGGGCGGCACGGAAGCGGACATCGAGGACATGTTCGAGTCGGACTTCTATCTCGACCTAGTGAATGCCGAGTACAAATCCGCACTCAAGAGCCCCCTTACCATAAAAGCATTGAAGACCCAGGAACCTCGGATTCTCGTTCGGCTCGACAAACATTTCACAAAACACCCACTGACGAAAGGTGGCTTTAATCATTATCGGCCAGCTCGCTACCTTCACGAAAATCTCGCCGCCCTCAGCTCGACGCTGTCAGAGGCAACAAAAGAGCGATTCGAGAAAGCCTTCCACGCGTTAAATGGTCTCCTGACTTAAGAAAGGTTGGCCATCCCTAACTCATTGTCGGCTCCACGTTTTCGTCGGTACTCTCATCAACAGATCAACAAACCGATGACCTCCTCGACCAGGTCCTGGAGGACGAGCGCGCCGACATGCTGCAACGGTTCCCCGAGCTCACTGCGCTACACCGAGCTCTCTCCGGAGCGGTTTAAGAATTTTTGCGAGGATTGAAAGAGAGCAAAAAGAGAGCCGCGCACGCCGGAGCGGATCAGAACAAAACGACAAAGCTGTCCCGAAGAACCTCGCGATGTACCTCAGCTTCCTACTGGAACCGTGCCAATACACTATTTATAAACGCGTTTGTTTTTGGTCCGACGGTGCTCTTATAGGGTGATTTACTTAGCTGATTGGCGGCAGCATGTTGTAAAAGCACTCCCCGCCAGCAGGTTTGGACCTGCGGATTGGCACTTGCCGCTGCATCTGCCCCGCCGGTGTCTTGCCACATTCCATACGGGCACTTTATGTCACTCGCATTCTCTCCACTGCAGCCGAGGGCGGCACCTTCCTCCTTGATTTGAGCCTGGTACACCTGTCCATATATTCCTCCACACGTAGGCTCATACTCTGGCGCGCTACCGATAACAGGAACCACAGTCCCGTAAATTGTCCAAGTATTGCCCAGCCAACAAGGAGGGTCACCATTGCTGGAAAAGTTGGAAGCCACCAATTGTCTTGGGGTGTTGAGCAATGCGCGTATCGGCGCCGATTGGAATTACCGATGATGACGACAATTCCGCGGTATTTGCATTATTTGTTGGAAGTTGCTGGGCTCCCTCCGCCATGTAGGAAAGTGTAGCATAAGGAAATGGGTCTACGAACGGGTGGGCATCGTCGGCGGGCACGTGGTGATCGCTGTTGATGGTGTAGTCGTTGCCACTACGGGATCCAATATGTTTCTGTTCACGGATCAGATGTCGCTCGCGGCATCCAATCCGGTTGATTGGGAGTGGCTGAGCGGGAAGAGGGAAGCAGTGCGACTAATTGACTGAGTGCGTGATTTCCCCTTGGTAGGACAGTAAGCGGAATTGCCCTCGGAGCCGACGGCTACTAGAAGCATTTGGATCCGAACATTCAGTTTCAGAAATGAATGTATCCGTGGCGGCGTTAGGAAATCGAACGTGCGACGGATGCGAATTGCTCAGCCAAAATATCGGCGACATACAGCACGCCGGCTGCCGTTCGCACCGTGCGCTCCGCCCTGGCGTGTCCGGTTGACCACGTGGCAAAATCCGCGCGACACCCATGCCCTTGATGCATTTTTGTCACTAAACCAAAAATTCGGCAATGCGGGGCGTCGCGCGCCACGTAAACGCCACGGTTCGACGGAGGGGTCAATCAGGAAGCGTGGGGAAGCGACCATGACAAGATTGTGCCCTGTATTGGCGTCGAGTTTAATTATTTCTGTTCTGATTCTGAACGTCCCGGTGCCGTCGCAAGCGCAGATCGCGCGTGACCCCGGACCTCGCGCCGGATCCCCTGGAGCCGGCAAACCTTTGGGCGGCTTAACAGGACCTCAGATCAACCTGTTCAACGCCGGAATTGCGGAATTCAACAAGCGTGATGAAGTTAAGGCTGACGGCTTGGGGCCGAGGATGAACCTCGACAGCTGCGCCGGCTGTCACGCCCATCCCGATGTTGGTGGTACGAGTCCACCTGACCTCAATCCGCAGTTCGATTTCTACGAAAAGAATCTCCAAAAGACGAACCGATTGCCGCGCTTCATCACGAAGGCAGGCCCGGTACGCGAGGCAAGGTTCAAGCTGAACCCTGACCGCAGGACCCCCGATGGCGGCGTCCATTCGATCTTCACCATTACCGGACTTAAGGACGCAGATGGTTGCGTTCTGCAGCAACCTGATTTTGCTGGGGAACTGCGACGCAAGAACGTCATCTTCCGAATTCCGACCCCGGTGTTCGGGGCGGGATTGATCGAACAGATTCCGGACCAGGTCATTCTTGATAATCACGCGACGAAGCGAGGCAATGCTTATGGAATCAGGGGCCGGGTGAACATCATCAATGCTGGTCACGCGCTGACAGCTCGCGAAA
>WNFT01001350.1_pt1 | contig 20753 bp, 20 predicted proteins | sample 5400191 | NCBI WGS metagenome assembly WNFT01 (sample SAMN13153359, study PRJNA577476) | soil metagenome | isolation source: 80 cm saprolite under Madrone tree | place: USA:California | collected 2016-06-14 | reverse complement strand
CGCGAGGGTTCATATGATGAGGCACGGATCTCCTTGGCCGAAGCGCTCGATTCCCTGGGAGAGAAGGACTGCGACTTGAGAGCACTTCTTTTAATTCGCGCCGGAATTATCGAAGAGCGAACTCAACAACTTCACGAAGCGATGCGCCTTTATAATGTGGCCGCGCCTTTGCTGGATCGAAGCGAAGATCACGCACTTAAGGGACAATTTCATAATGAGTATGGGTTAGTCTTTAGGCGGTTGGCCGCCCCCGAAAACCGAGAAGATTATTTGGATCGCGCCTTGATGGAATATACGGCGGCGAGTTTCCACTTTGAACTGGCTGGAAACAGTCGTTATCTCGCTCGGGTGGAAAACAATCTTGGATATCTCTTCTTCACGATCGGAAAATATGACGAAGCACACAAACATCTTGACCGCGCTCGTCACCTCTTCTTCGCGCTGAACGATGCGGGCGCGGTTGCCCAGGTTGACGACACTCGCGCGCGAACCTTACTGGCGGAAGGTCGCGTTTCTGAGGGCGAGCGCGTGGCGCGATATGCCGTCCGCGGTCTGGAGAAAGGCGATGAGCAGGCAGTCCTGGCGGAAGCGTTAACTACTCATGGAGTCGCGCACGCCCGATTGGGTGATTACCCGTCTGCGAAACGATTGCTTGAGCGTGCGATTGAAGTCGCGGAAACAACGGGCGATCCGGAAGGCGCAGGCCGCGCGAAGCTGAGCATTATCGAAGAACTGTCGGGCCAGACGCCGGCGCCGCAGTTGGTTTCGATCTATCAATCCGCCGCCAAACTCTTGAAGCAATCTCAGGACCCACTGACCAGCAAGCGCTTGATCGCGTGCGCTCAAAAAGTGATTGAGGGGCTGAGAACTCGTGAGTTTCAAGCTTACGAAGCAAAGGATCTTTCCTGGGCTTCCTTCAAGCGAGAGATTAGGAAGGCTGAAAAGGCTTTACTCGCGCGCGCTCTTCGGGATGCTGAAGGCTCAGTGACGAAAGCTGCGCACTTGCTGGGCTTCAAACACCATCAAAGCTTGATTTCGATCATAAACATCCGGCACAAGGACCTGCTCAAGACGCGATCGCGGATCCGAAAACGCAGACGCCACATTTTCTCGCAGTCGAGAAAGACTCGAAAGACCCCGCCGAAGCTGGGTCCGGTGCGGCGCACTTCCCAGATCTCGATTCTGCAGGTCGTGGACGATGCGCAGGCGGCGCAGGTGTTTGCCGATATCGCCGGCGAGAATTGGCGCGTCGAACTTTGCCACGACGGAGACAGCGCGCTCCGAAAACTTACAGGTGAGGAGCACTACGATTTACTAGTGGTCGATAACGATCTTCCCGAATTAAATGGGTTGGAATTGATCCGCCGCGCCCGCCGGATAACCCGCCGCCGCCGCACCCCAATCATCATGCTCTCAGCCAGCGATTGCGAACGGGACGCCTGGCGCGCCGGCGTCAACGCTTTTCTCAAGAAGCCCGAACAGATCGACGAGCTGCCCACGACGGTTGCCAGACTCTTGACGGATAAATCAAATGATGGCTAGCGCACCGGGATTAGAAAAGCATTTATGGATGACTATTCAATCTTCACCGGTCACCGAATCTGGTGCCCGACGTGTAAAGATCACGTCGAGTTCCTTCGAATCGAAGCCACGGCTCGCCTGGCTGAGGTGAGTTCAAAAAACGATTCGTCGCGATATCGGCGACGGCCGCGTTGAGCCTTCAAGGTTGCCCGCCTCGGTTGTAGTTTCTTCCTCTACATTCAAGCCACCATGGTGCTCAGATGCTCATGCCTCGCAACCGCTTGACTGATGGATAATTTAATTATGTAACAGAAAGAAGCTCATGAAGGGTCTCTCGGATGATGCGATCATCGTCGACCACGAGTAGCTTGGCAATCGGAGTTTCTGTCTGCATTTAGTGTTCGCCAGAAAATGGCCACCCGGTCAAACATTGATCTGCATCACGCGGGGAGAATGAATACCTCGCATCGGCGGGGAGTTTTCTAATAATGTTTGTCCTAATAACTCGGCAGGCTGCGGTCTACTAAAGAGATAGCCCTGTCCTTCGTCGCACCTGAGAAGCCTCAGAAAAGCTAGCTGTTCGTCGGTCTCTATACCTTCCGCAACCACTCGAAGCCTGAGATTGTGTGCCAGGGTCACGATCGCCATGACAAGCGCCGCGTCATCAGGATCAGTTGTAGCGCCGGTAACGAACGATTTATCCAGCTTCAAGGTATCGATAGGAAGTTGTTTCAAGTAACTAAGTGATGAATATCCCGTGCCGAAATCATCAACCGCTACTTTTACTCCTAACTGCCTAACCTCAGTCAGAAGTTGCGTAGCCGATTCAGGATTTTCCATGATGGAAGTTTCCGTTAACTCTAATTCAAGGGACGACGGCTCAAGCCGCGAGTCTCCGAGAATCTGAATGACCCTGTCAATGAAATCCTTCTGTTGAAATTGCCGCGCTGAAACGTTCACCGCGATGCGAAGGCCGCGAAGTCCCTGAAGCTGCCATTTTCGTGTCTGAACACAAGCTGATCGCATGACCGATTCGCTGATGTTGAGAATCAAACCGGTATCTTCGGCGAGGCTGAGGAACTCAGAAGGTGGCAGAATTCCCAACTGCGGATGTTGCCAGCGGACAAGTGCTTCCAGCCCGACAATCTCATTCGACATTAGATTTACTACTGGCTGGTAATAGTTGACGAATTCCTGGTTGTCGATAGCTTGGCGCAGGCTGGTCTCAAGGGCCAAGCGGTTAAGGGCTAGCGCATTCATGTCTGAGTTGTAGAACTGATGGTTGTTGCCGCCCTGTTTTTTCGCTCGGTAAAGAGCCGCACCGGCATTCTTGAGAATCGCGGTGCTGTCTTCTCCGTTAAGAGGAAAGAGACTAATACCTAGACTGGCTGTTATATAAACCTCTTGTGCGCCCAGCCGAAAAGATGGCTTCAACGACTCAGTCATCGAAAGAGAAGCTTCGGCGAGGTTACCGGCGTCGCTGACCTCACTAAATAAAAACGCGAACTCAGCTCCTTCGAAGCGAGCGATCATATCACCTTCTCTTAAGCAGGTTTGTAGTCGAGCCGCGACTTCCGTCAGCAACTGATCGCCAGCAGTGTGGCCCAGCGTATCGTTAAGATTCTTGAATCGATCGATCGAAACCAACACGACGCCAGCAAGGTGATGGTTATTTTTCGCCGTTGCCATCGCCTCGGTGCAGCGATCGATGAAGTGGACTCGATTGGGAAGATTAGTGAGGCGGTCGTAGTAAGCCAGGTGTTCGATCTCGGCGGTACGTTCTTTTACCAACTCCTCGAGATGATTTTCATATCGACGTCTGTCTCTAAGTAACTTGCGATGAGAGAGGGCGCGGCGAACTGCAGCCTCAACATGTCTGATGTCCAGCGGTTTGGTAATGTAGTCGAACGCTCCGACACGCAGGGCCTCGATGGCGTAGTCAATGGTCCGTTGTCCGCTAATCATGACTACTACTGAATCGACATCCTTTGCCAGAATGCGTGGAACCAGGTCGAGCCCGTTAACTCCACTCATGTTTATGTCACTGATTACAAGCTCGAAAGTGGTGGTGTTCAAAATGGCAAGAGCCTCCTCGGCGGAAGCTACACTAGTACATTCGTTTTCGGCACACAGCAGTTTTTGGAGGAGCTTTCGAATTTGCTCGTCATCGTCGATGATCAGAATCGTGGACTTCGGTTTGGGAATTTGGACCATTGTTCTTGTCAGCCTTACAGCGCCTAATTGGATGCGATGAGATCTAGTTGTCCGCCGTCTTGGATCGAAGGGCTTAGACTAACTTCTGGATTACCGAGGAGCTGCTCATCTTGGGTCGCGATCTCGCTAATTTCCCGGAGCCGGACGCGCAATCGCTGATTCGTCATCTCCAGTGTGTGTCGGGCCTTGTTAGCTTCGAAGTGTTCGATTGCCCGGCTGACGGTTACGCACAAGTCGTCGTTGTTCCACGGCTTGGTAAGATACTTGTAGACAAGGCCGCAGTTGACAGCCTCTATCAGAGTGTTCACATCCGTATATCCGGTCAGAAGAATACGAACCATGTGTGGTCGGAGAGGAACAGTTTTCTGCAGTAACTCGATACCGGTCATCCCCGGCATGCGCTGATCCGTTACGAGAAGCGCAACGTCGTACTGTTCCAATAGCGCGAGTGCGTCACTGCCGGATTCTGCCGTAAGCACGTGGTGATCCTTACGGAACAACCTCTCGAGTGCTCGCAAATTTGCTGCCTCATCATCAACTATAAGAATTTTCTTCATGCAGTGATCTCCTTCTGAACACACGTCCCGTTTTAATAGATTTAGCGTTAACGGGTATCGTTACCGTGAAAGTTGCACCTTGGCCCGGAATGCTTTCTACTTCGATGGTTCCGCAGTGTCTCTCAACGATCCCGTGAGTAATCGATAAACCCAAGCCTGTACCCTCGCCCACCGGCTTGGTCGTGAAGAAGGGGTCAAATATTTTCTGAAGGTGCTCTAGTGCGATGCCTTTGCCCGTGTCGCTAATGGAAGCGATCACCGTTTCTCTTTCGCACCGAGTCTTGATTCGCACCTCCCCCTCGACCTCTCCAATTGCCTGGGCTGCATTAATCAGCAAGTTCATCCATACCTGATTGAGCTGGCCGGCGTAACAGTTCACTGGAGGTAAGTGGCCATAATCGCGCTTCAGCGAAATGAAGGGCGAGGAGTAATATTTCGAGAGCAGGCGTAGCGTTGAGTCGATCCCTTCATGCAGGTCCACTTGCTTGAACTCTGCTTCATCGAGCCGCGAAAACAGGCGTAAGTTCTGAACGACGTCGCGAATACGCTCCGCTCCTTTGTAAGAATCGGAGGCAATCGAGGTCAGGTCGCTAAGTATGTTGTCGTAATTAACGTCGTGCTTGATTTCGTTTATGTGCGCAGCGGCGTCAGCGGGAAGCGATAATTCTGCATAAGCAGATAGTACTCGTTCCACTCCTGCGATGTAGTCTGGCAAGAGCATCATGTTGCTGAAGATAAAGCCTGCGGGATTATTCAGTTCGTGTGCGACACCGGCGGCGAGTTGACCCAGCGAAGCCATCTTCTCGTTATGCACGAGCTGGGCTTGAAGGCGCTCCAACTCGGTCTTGCGCTGCGCCAGCTCAATATTCCGATTTTCAAGGTCTTCTTTGTACCGACGCGCATTGCGTAAAAGGGTCCGTCTTTGCAGTGCGCTCTCGACGCGCAATTCCAACACGTCAAGATCGCATGGCTTAAGAAGGTAATCAAAGGCGCCTTCTCTGATCGCATCGATTACACGTTGCGTGCGATCGACCCCAGATATAATTATGACCGCAGTGTCGCGATAACGCTCGGTGATTTTGCGAAGTAGTTCTATACCTCCGATGCCAGGCATCTGCACATCCGAAATCACTAACGCAAATGGTTCCCGGTCAAGCCAATCGAGCGCCTGCTGCGCGTTCGCAGCCGTTTCGCATGAGTAGCTCTGGTTGAGACATTGGGCGAACAGATTGCGTATCGGCACTTCATCATCGACGACAAGAATGCGCCGGTCATGTGCCTCCGCATAGGCCGGGTCAATCGGAGAGATGGCTACAGAATCGTCCATAAACTTAGACTGTTAACTTTTTAGTATCTGTCTCACCCTCCTTGACAGAACATCCGGCGCAAAGGGCTTCTGGATAAAGTGCGCTCCCTCTGCCAAAACTCCATGGTGAACAATGGCATCATCGGTGTAGCCTGACATGAAAAGTACTCGCAGTTCAGGACGGAGTCGATGCAGTCTTTCAGCGAGTTCAGGCCCGCTCATCTCCGGCATGATGACATCGGTAAGTAGCAGCTCGATCGGTTCCTGATCGTGCTCGCACATCCGTAGTGCCTCTTCGCCATTGGTCGCCTCCAGCACCCGATACCCTTGAGTCGCTAGAATTTGGCGAGCGAGCTTGCGCACCATTTCCTCATCCTCAACCAGAAGAATAGTCTCCGTACCGTTAAGCACTTCTTCGGTTGCAGACGCGTGCTTGTACTCCTGAGCTTCGGCATCGACCCGTGGAAGGTATATCTTAAAGGTCGTGCCTCGTCCGACTTCGCTATAAACCCAAATGTTGCCGCCTGATTGTTTGACGATTCCATAAATAGTAGAGAGTCCGAGTCCCGTACCCTTACCTAACTCCTTGGTGGTGAAGAAAGGCTCGAAAATGCGGGCTTGGGTCTCTTCATCCATGCCAGTACCGGTATCGCTGACGGCTAACATCACATAATGCCCAGGGCGCGCGCCGACATGGTTGTTTGCGTAGTCTTCATCCAGACAAACATTGTCGGTCTCTATAGTCACCTTGCCTCCACCAGGCATTGAGTCACGAGCGTTAACCACCAGATTCAAGATGATCTGCTCAATTTGTCCAGGATCAGCTTTAACATTTCCCAATTTTGGTTCGAGTACTGCTCGGAGATCGATGTTCTCGCCGATCACTCGGCGCAACATCTTCTCCATTTCCGAGACTACCGAATCAAGATTGAGAATCTCTGGTTGCAACACCTGCTTGCGGCTGAAAGCAAGCAGCTGCCGGGTCAAAGAGGCGGCTCGGTCGCCGGCTTTTTTGATCTCCTCAAGGTTGTCGAGCAGCGGGTCTTCGGCTGAGAGACCTTTCATCGCGAGGGCGCTGAAGCCGTTAATGACGGTCAGCAAGTTGTTAAAATCGTGAGCGATGCCACCGGCCAGTTGTCCGATGCCCTCAAGCTTCTGAGACTGGCGCAATTGTGCTTCGGTCTCGCGCAGGGCTTGCTCAGCCCGTTTGCGTTCGGTTATGTCGCTCGCTAAAACGAGCTTTGCTCCTCTTCCACCAAAAACTAGCGGATGCGAGACAATTTCAACGTCAATGTTGCCGCCGTCTTTCCTGCGATGCTTCCACGTACCAGCCGCCGTTAATCCTAGCCTTGCCTGCGAAACAGTATCTAAAAGCGCCGCGACATCGTCGGGCGAACGTATGTCTTTAATGGTCATCGACAGGAATTCTTGGCGGGAATAACCATAGTGGGTGATGGCCGCTTCGTTAACCGCGAGAAATGCCAGGCTTTCGAGATCATAGACCCACATGGATTGTGGGTTGCTTTCGAACAAGAGCCGGTATCGCTCCTCGGATTCGCGCATGCCTTGCTCAGCTTGTTTGCGATCCGTAATGTCAGTAGCAACGCCGAGTATGTGTGCCGCGTTGGTACCCGGCAATATTAGCGGCACTTTGATGGTCTGGAATGTGCGTGTCTCGCGTGTCCTCGGGTTAGTAAGCTGTTCCTCTGGTATGAATTTTGGACGCAATGTTCGCAGGACCTCTGCGTCGTCCTGGACAAACGTTTCTATCTCTTCGTGATATCCGTTTAGATCGCTCTCTGTCTTGCCAATGATCTCATCGGCTGACCGACCGTAGGCGTGTTCTACGGCCGCATTGACTAGCGTGAAACGGCCTTGCGGATCTTTAACAAAGATTGCGTTGGGGCTGGTGTCGACAATCGCCCGAAGGAACTCCTGCTGTGCGCGAAGTTCCTCCGTTCTTTCACTCACTCGAGCTTCAAGTTCGTCATGGGCCTTTTGCAAAGCCTCCCGCGCCGTTCGTCTCTCCGTGATGTCGCGGACAGCGGCGCGCACAAATACTCCAGCTCCCAAGATGAGAAAACAGATGGCCGTGTTCATAGCCATCGGTATCGAGCGCCCGCCATACAGCAACGGCGCTCCATAGAAATAACCCAGCAGGAAAGCCAGACCGATGAAGGCCACTACAACCGAAAGCACTTTGACTAGATCGTTTATCCATCGTGGCTTCGTCAGCGTAGAGAGAAAGACCACCGCACCGATCAATAGAACGGCGATCGCGGTGCAGAGAGCCATCTTACCCACGGGCGTTGCGCCCAGAGGCTCACTCGGAAAGCGAAAGAACCAATGATCAACTTTGAGTTCCAGTTCAGTCAGATACTTGCTTAGTCGAGTGGCTGCCAATAAGGCCGACATGATTGCAGTAATGCGTGTTGCTAACCGAGATGTTTTTGAAGTAGCAGTGAAGGTTGCGAGACTCGCGCCCACCATTAAGAACACCAAAGCAGTGCTCGGGGCCATCGGGATGTAGTCCGAACGGATGCCCTTGAGCATTACTGAACCAGCGAACCAACCAATCAAGGCAGTTCCGCTGATCAGTACCACCAGCAAGCCAAAGGCTCGGGGCACGAGTTCATATCGACTCATCGGCGAGCCAGTCGATCGGATCTCGGTCGCTGAGCGCGACGCAGGAGAGATCGATGCAAACCTGGAGTTGACGGCTGCCATTCTTCATTTGTGGCTGACGCCCGAAAATTCAGTCTGAGGTGTTAACAGTGGAGCGCCAAATAGGCCTTCGAGGGGCAAGGCTTTCATTGCGTGCGGGCGCAAGCCTTAGAAATAGTTTCGATGATGGCGCGAGTTAAGGTCAAGAACTATCTGTCAGTTGATTCTCACAATTCGATTGCTTTTGCCGATGCCGAGAACACAAGCTGCCAGAAATTGTCACTCGTGTAGTTTGGAGAGAGGCATTTCGCCGCGAAATGGATCCGAGACTAAACAAAAAGAAGTCGACAATGAAATCGTACGCGTCGAGTAAATCAAACTATGTGCCCGGAGAATCGGTAACTATTCGCTGGGAACTCCTCTCACCGAACGACAAGCTTCGACAATCGCCAGCGAATCAAAACAACTGGAACTTAATCGTCAGATATTTCTTCGGGTTTTGGCGGAAGTCGTAGATTAGCTTTACGCCTTCCGACGAGAGGTTATTCACGTTATTGTAGAGTTGTTCGTCGGTGATCAGTTTGCCGAGCGTGCCTTCGCCGCGTTGGGCGCCGGCGACGACGTTGTCGATGCGCGTGGTGGTGGTGTTGAAGCGGGCGATCGCGGTGCGCGCTTCGTTGTAGATTGCTTCATCTTTCAGCAATTTGCCTATGGTGCCGCGTCCGGCGTTGACATCAGCCACAATAGAGTCGATCTGATCCATCGAGTGATTCACGCGATCGGCGATGCGATTGATCTTGTTGTACATTTCGTCGCTTTCCAGCAGTTTGCCCGCGGTGCCGCGACCCGCGGTCAAATCTTCGGACAGTTTTTTCAGGTTCGCGGCAATATCGTTGGCGTTGTTGTAGAGCGCCTCGTCGTAAATGAATTTACCCGCCGTGCCTTTGCCGCTCTTGATTTGCTGCGCCAAATCTTCCGCATCGTGGATCGTCGCATTTAGGTTGTTATAAAGCGACTCATCATTGAACAAACGTCCCACGGTGCCTTTGCCTTCGCGCACGTTCTTGACGACTTCGCTAAGCTGATCGGAAAGTTTGCTGAGCCTTTGAGCCAGATCAGTTCCCGAGGTAGCCAGATCGGCCATCGTGCTTCCGGAAGTCGAAGGCAGCAAAAAATTCTCGGTGACCGGTTGGCCCAGTGAAGTTCCGGGCGTAATGTTGACCAACATCTCGCTGCCGAGGATGCTCGGCGACGCTTGCTGGGCGGTCGAATCAGTGCGAATGCGCTCAGTGGCCGGCACGCCGTCGACCTTGGAATCGACGCTCAAGTAGACCTGCACCTTTTGCGGATTGGGTTGGTTGCCCAGATCGCTCGGCTTAAGTAATTCGACGCGATCGACTTTGCCGATCCGCACGCCTGCCAGCCGCACCTCAGAGCCTTCCCGCAAGCCGTTGGCGTCGTTGAAGCGCGCCCGCAAATGCAAGTGGCTGGCGAAAGGATTGAGCGTGCCCGAAGCGTTCAGAATCAGAACGACCAGAACGCCGATCGCGATCAGAACGAGCAGGCCGACTCTTAGCTCGCTCAGGCCGATGTTTCGAGTTGTTTTTGGCATGACTCCACCTTGAAATTTGCGATTTTAGATTTGGGATTTGCGATTTGAAAAAACCCTCTGGGTACGCGGGCGTCCCGCCCGCTTCTTCTTCGCTACAGGATGCTGCGTCAATGCCGGCGGGACGCCTGCGTACCCAGCGCTCTGCAATCGCAAATCAAAAATAACTTCAATGTCCGCGCAGAAACTTTTGTATGTAGGGATCGTCCGCCTTGCGCAACGTTTCGTCTGTGCCGCTAAAGATCACCTGGCCGTCGCTCATCATCAAGACCTTGCAGTTGATGAGGCAACGCTTCTAGCCTTCCGTTTCGAAAACCACTTCACCCGCTTCGTTGACGACGGCGTATTCCGAAGTCAGATAATCGAGATTGTTCATTTCGTGCGTGACGAAGATTGACGATACGTCTTCCAGGTCACGCAGCTTCATCGCCAGCTCGCAGATGGTGCGCGCAGTCGGGGGATCCAAGCCCGCAGTCGGCTCGTCGAACATCACAATCTTAGGATCACCTACCAGGGCGCGGGCGATGCCGACGCGACGGCGCATACCTCCTGAAAGTTCCGCCGGCATCTTGTCGATCGCCTGCTCCAAATTCACGAAACGGAGCATCCGGCGCACTTCGTTTTCGACCTGATCTTCCGGCACGCCCTGTTCGTGCAGCTTGAACGCAACGTTTTCATAAACTGAAAGCGAGTCGAACAGCGCTCCTTCTTGAAAGATCATGCCGATCTTTTTTCGCACGCGCATCATTTCGACTTCCGAGTAGTTCGTAACGTCCTCACCGTCGACCAGTATCTGTCCGCTGTCCGGCTTGAGCAGGCCGAGCACCAACTTGATCGTCGTCGACTTGCCGCAGCCCGAACCGCCGAGAATGATCTTTGTCTCGCCCTTCATTACTTTGAAGCTGAGATTGTCGAGCACTTTGCGGTCATCGAAAGCGATCGTCACGTCGCGAAATTCAATCGCGGGAATCGCCCGATCGGTATCGTCAATCTCGCGAAATGTAGATTCAGCGGCGCTTTCACTGACGCGATTGTCCGGCGGTTGGGCGCCGGGCCGGTAAACTGAAGTTTCTGCCATCATGTTGTTGTACCTAGAATAACCTGAAGTGCTTTGGCAAGGAAGAAGTCAGCGATAATTACAATTATCGAAGCCATGACCACCGCCGTAGTCGTCGAGCGTCCCACGCCGACGGTGCCGCCTTCAGTCTTCAGTCCTTTGTGACAGGCAATCGTGCCCATCAGAAACGCGAAGACCAGCGGTTTGATAATTCCGCCGATGATGTCGTCAGTCGTAATGCCATCTCGTACAGAATTAATAAACATCGACGACGGCAGATCGTAGAGAAAGGTCGACACCGCCCAGCCGCCGGCAATTCCCATTACGTCGGCAACCAGGGTCAACAGCGGCAAGGTAACGATCAGGGCTATGAGCCGGGGCGCTACCAGCTTGCGGTTCGGATCCGTTCCCAGAGCCCGCATCGCATCGATTTGCTCTGAGACCACCATCGAACCCAGCTCTGCCGAGATTGCCGAAACCACTCGACCGGTAACCATTAACGCAGTCAGCACCGGGCCCAATTCCCGCACCAGCGAAATTGAAACCAGATAACCGAGTTGATCGACTGCGCCGTATGAGGCGAGGGTCTGATAGGTTTGCAGCGTCAGGACGCCGCCGGTAAAAAATCCGGTGAGAATAATGATCGTCAGCGAACCTACGCCGATGCTGTCCATCTGCGCGATCGTTTCTGGGACGTAACGAGGCTTCTTGAAGATTCCAAGTGCCGCCCGCGCCGAGAGCAAGGACATTTCCTGCAATTCGAGCAGAAGACGCTTGAAGATGTTCATGCGTGACTTAGCGAGAACCGAATGCCGCTCGGTACGCCGAGGCTGCCACTGGTTCTTTCGAGGTAAATAGCCGTACTGGCAGAGGGCGCGTCGGTGATTTCCAAAAGATTGATTACCGCTACCGCCGAAGCGAGCAATTTCAATCGAGCCGCCTATCATGCGCAAAACCAAGTGTGCGCGTCAAGGATTGATAGCGATCGGGTAGTGTCCTAATTTGAATTAAGGTGCTGAGGTGTGATAAAAGCGGGGCTGCAATGAAGCGATGTTTCCTACTCCTAATCATATCGCTTTCCCTCGTGTCATCGATTTGCGCCCAAGGTGAGCCAAAAACGGCCGTTATTCGGTTCTACGGCATAGTCAACAGCGAAAGCGTTGCTAGACTTCTCAATACAGTAGACGCCAAGATCAAAGAAGGTAACAAGCGAATAGTCTTATTGATTTCGTCACCGGGTGGCGAAGTTTTTGCTGGTCTCACGGCTTACCACTACTTAAAAGGCGTTCCCGCCGAAGTGGTCACTCACAATTTCGGCGCAGTGGATTCCATAGCGACTGTTATCTACTGTGCGGGCTCAAAACGGTATGCGGTTCCGCAAGGTCGCTTCGTGCTGCACGGAATAGCACTTACGTTCCCACCCAACGTACCAATTGAGGAACCGATGATGCAAGAACAGCTAAGGTCGATGCAGAATGAAGCGGACAGCATTGCCGCAGTTATTGCGGAAACGACAAAAAGGCCCATCGAAGAGGTTAAAAATACTCTCATCAAGAGAACCGTCCTAGATGCAGAAGAGGCCAAAAAGTGGGGACTTGTGCAAGATGTTCGGTCTAAACTATACGACGAGGGAGCAGACGTTGTTACCATTGCCGCCCAAACTACAACATCCGCGCCTCAGATCGTATCCTCTCCTGCCGAGTTGAGATTTTCCACCAGTTCAACCGCGCAGTTTTTTACTAACGAGAAACCCTTGGGAACCAAACCCTAGGTTTCGACGAAAATAAATCACGTAGTACAAAAATACTTGTTGACATTCTGATGTTTCGGTAGTACACTAACTCCATTATGGCGAACGTGCTACCAAAAGATAAGCAAATCAGTGTTGTTGCGGCATTAGCCGAAGGTAACTCGATCCGGTCTATTGAACGTATGACGGGAATTCACCGGGACACGATTATGCGGCTAGGTGTGAAGATCGGGCAAGGTTGCGCCAAGCTTCTTGACGACAAGATGCGCGGCCTCGATTGCAAAAGGCTAGAGCTAGACGAAGTGTGGGGATATATCGGCAAAAAGATGCGTCACATCAAAGAAGGCGACGATCCTACCTTTGGTGATGTCTGGACATTCTGCGCGATTGACGCTGAGACAAAGCTTGTCCCGTCGTACCACGTTTCCAACACGCGCGATCTGGCGAACACAACGGCATTCATTAGTGACTTGGCGTCGCGTCTCAATAATCGCGTGATGATTTCAACCGACGCGATGAACTGTTACGAAGACGCTATCGAAACGGTGTTCGGAGTGGACGTTGATTACGCGCAAATTGTAAAGGCTTATCAGTCCGAAGATGGTAGTACGTACAATCCAGAGCGCCGGTACAGCCAGCCGCGCATTGCATCAAGCAAAAAGACTTGGATCACTGGCAGTCCCGAACATGCTCTGATTTCAACGAGCTATGTTGAGCGGTTGAATGCTTCGACTCGCCTTCACATGAAACGGCTTGCGCGCCTGACTCACGCGTTTAGCAAGAAGCTTGAAAACTTTGAGGCGGCAGTTGCCCTCAACTTCGCAAGTCACAATTTCGTCAAGACGCATCGGACACTGAAAATGACGCCAGCAATGATGGCCGGAGTCGAGCGCGATTTCTGGTCTTACGGCGATTTGTTTGAGGCTGCGTCATGAACTCTGACGAGTACATTGAAGAATTGAAGGCGGTCATTCTCAACTTGCATGGCGCTACCGCAAAGCATATTGAGACTGTGCCAGTCACGGAAGAGTTTCAAGGCAAAACGATCTGGCAAGGACAAGTCGAAGTCTTTGAGATGCGCGGTCACCCGAAGGCTAAGAAGGTCTATGCGTGGGGACATTCAACGGGCGACAACGATCGAGGCAGGCGCTACGTAGCCGTTCTCGAATTGCCTCCCGTTACATCGCCAGAGACAGCCGTTAAAGCGGCAATCATGGGAGAGATTAAGAGTGCGAGAGAAAAAGCCAAAGGTAGGCCGTCCTAAGATGGCAAAGGGCGAAGCGAAAGCGATTGTATTACAGTCGCGAGTCCAGCCGGGAGAAAAAGCCGCATACGCGAAAGCGGCCAAGGCTGAAGGCAAAGACCTATCGACTTGGGTGCGCGAAACCTTGAATGCGGCTATAAGGTAGTACCTCACGAACCTCGCCCCAACCTGTTGCGATCATTTTATTTGCTCGATCCGGGAGAATCTGTTAGCATCCCTGATGTTGTGCGCCGTTAGACTCTCCGCGTTCTGAGAAGGAGCATCGCTTGATTCCATGTTGATTGGATAAAGCGAGACGGGTAACAGGTTCACCAAGCGCGGATAGTTTGTTCTTTGATAGTTGCTCATAGTTTGAGTTTAGTTCTCAGAGTTGGACCGACCCGTCGCCTAATTCATAGAAACTCGCTGTGACGAAAGAAAACACGACACCTTTTCAGAGAAGGTGCTGCCCCTCGTTCAATGTATCGAGGGAACGTGTCTCTTTCGTGACCGCGAGTTTTTTATTGTCTTTTTTCGGAGGTGACCGGGCCAACCAGAGGCCCAAAACGACAAACGCGGGGCTGGACCCCCCGCATTATCGTAATGAATGCCAATTTGTTCTAGTGTGATTTTCCCGCTTTGGCGGACGGGGTGATTTGTATTCTAAGTTAATCCTGCCGATTTCCGCAAGCGAAAAATCAAAATATTTTGGAGGGCGTCCCTTGTCGTGGTCCGACGTAATGGGGTTTACACCCAAAGGGCTCGCGTAAGCGATGGGGTTCGATTCCCACGCCCTCCGCATGTAAGACGCTATCACAGACTCGGAGAGATTAGGAAATGAATATTAAGTATCGGAAAGTTGACGATGAAACAAGACCGGAAGGACATTCGTTGTATCCCTTTCTCCAAGTTCTTATTCGGCATGAGCTAAACATGCAGCCAGTACTTGCACTCGTAGATTCAGGCTCTTCTGATTGCATATTCTCGGCTTCATTCGGAGAAGTTCTCGGAATTGATGTTTCGTCAGGTAAGCCACACAAATTCCATAGTTACGACCTACAAGAGACGCGAGGCTTTGTGCACAGAGTTAATCTGCAAGTAGCGGGCTTTCCTCATTGGATATCAGTCGATGCGGTATTTATCGAATCGGAGGTCTTACCGATTCTTGGTCAATCTGGCTTTTTTGAAAACTACCAGATTATTTTTGAACGCTTTAGCCGAAGGTTTGAAATTAACACCAGAGAAGACGCGGCGATCCGAAATCGAAAGGGGCATGGGCGACGACACGGAAGGCGCTAAGAACAAATCTCATCTTGAAAGACGGAACCTTGAACAGCATTGCTTGAGGATGACCCTTTGCGGTAGCCTCTTTGACTGCCTCGACTGCGGTTTTGCCACTTCCTACGATAAACTCCACACCATCCCTTTCGATGATGGCGACCCACTGATTTTCGTGGTTTCTTATTAAATCAGCAAAGGCTGATTCTTTGTCGATAACGGGCCGCATTGCGCTTTATACCTCTTAGTTTCTCTTAGTCCTATAGACTCCCTAGAAATTGTGACGCTGTATAGCACTAAAAGCAAGTCCAAGGCAAGACCAAAGCGGCGAGACTGAGAATCCCGGCGAAATGAGACTAGCGCCACCGCGGAGGACGGCACACCTCATCCCACGCTCGCGCTAGTACGTAGGGAAGCACTGCTATTGCTAGAGACTCAGCGGCCAACGCTGCTAGTTGCGGGGCGCTTATTTCAGACGCTGTCATACGCGTTGTCACGAAATTGAATAGTCCGATTATAGCCCCGACAAGTACCCCTATCCAGAGAAGACGACCAATAACATCCGTCGCTGTCCCGCCGGTTTTCACGGCTGTTGAATACTTTGGCGTCGGAGACGACGAATCGGCGTTAAAGGGTGGTCGCTCGCTACTTTGCGGTTCCTGCGGGTAGTCGATCATAATTGTCTCCTATCTCCTATTCGCGGAGGCGGGCGGGATAGTAGAGCACCGAGGCTTATACCACCGATCCCAACATCAGACAAAACAAAAGCGGCGAATCGTGAGAGTCCAGCCCGAGGTGCGAATCCAATTTAGCCGCGCTATCATCGCGCCATGATTTCGCCAGAGTGTAATTTCAATAAGTTTTCCGACAAGGTTAAGAATTTAAACTGGGAGCAGATTATTGCCCAAGCGAGCCGAGAGCGGAAGGCGGCTATAGACCTCAGAGACAAAGACAAATACCGCGAACAGAAAAGTGCAGAGTACGGTCAAGAGCTAGGCTGGCTCTTGCAGATATTGCGTTACCCGAGCAAATATTGTGATAAGCCTTTGGCAGAGCCCTCTCGAACTCTTTTCGCACCTATAATCAATGCTCTTGTCGAGAAAGGCGAACTACCTCTGAGTGCGGCTGTCTTGATAAAAAAGGACGACGCGAAATGATGTCGGGACAACTACCATACCACAGAAACGGGAGGGAGCCTTCAAATTAGGACACTACCTAGCGATCGGCTCTATTCTTTTCGGCGAATGAACAGAGGCAGGCTCCTCGTTTAGATTGCGGACTTGTCCGCTCTTCGTGCTAAGAGGCCTTCACCCAGTTCAAAAACAGCGGACAAGTCCGCAATCTAAACGGGCCTAGGGGTGGGATCGAGTCCGGGCCCGTAGTTGTCGCTGGCTGGAAAGATTCGCGAATGAAACTACTACTTCAAGGCTTCTGCTGCTGTTTCATCAGCTTCCGCTGGTTTGGTTTCAAAGGCGGAGAAGCGTTTGTATTACGGGGCAAACCGTTCTGCCGGCCGAGCGCATTACGCGGACCTTGTTGATTGCGGAGGCGCTGGTTAGCCTGCGCTCGTTGGCGCATCTCTCGCAGTCGCACACGCTGTTCGGGCGTCAGCACCTCATGAAGAATCCTTGCTTCCGTCAGTGACCTGAGCCGAGCGGCATCGGCTCTGGCATCGGCGAGCTCACGCGAATGTTGTTCGATCACAGTCTCGTTTGGGGTTGAAGACTCGATTGCCTCGGCAAGTGAGCGTTGCGCTTGACGCACTCTCAAGTTCACCGCTTGCCTCTGATCCTTCGTGTCGGCATAGATGGTCTTAATCTTCTGAACCTGATCAGGTGTCAAATTGAGTGGTCCAAGATCCGGAATTGGGTTCGCCTGATTGGTTTGCGCCTGACTCTGAGTTTGCGTGGCATCAGTCGGAGTCTGGGGATTCTGAGTTTGCGCCTGGGCCACTAGCTCCGCCACTGATAACAGCAGCACCAAGCCCAGGCATCTGGCTACTATTCTTACTCGCTGATTCATGATTGCACCTTGTTTCCTCTCGACGGCGATCATTGATTAGGCTCTTCGGAAAATACAAATGGCAGATCGGCCTCGTCTCTGCCGGGGATCAATAGCAGATCGGCCGCCAATTGTTCACGCTCCGCGCGCGTCAGACCGCGGACGCCGCGAGCACGGGTCAGCACTGAATTGTTCGCCAGTTCGCGCCGAGACGCACGCTGGTTTGGCAGCTTAGTCTGGCCCTGGCTGGCAGCAACGTTAGGCGATTTTTGCGCGGAGACTTCCGACTGACTCAGCTTTTCGTTGACCGCTTTCTCAACGGCGTCGTGGAACTGCGTCGCTGTATAAACCCTTTCTTCCGCCGAATTCTTCGCAACCGGCGCCGGCGGTCTCCATGAGCGTGAGATTACAACTAAAGTCAGCACGCAAAGAAGCAAGGCCGCAAACGCTGTGGCGCCGCGCAGCCATAGCGGCGAGATGCTAAAGAATTGGCGCAGCGCCTGAAGAGCCGACAGCTTTCGCTCGTGCGGAACGTGCTCAACCGAACCCGTTGCACCGGCGAGGTCTGCCGCTTGAGAAGCCGGACTGAATGTGCCCAGAGCTTCATTACGCCATAGGACTATCGACTCATGCACCTGGCGAAAGAGTGCCAGTTCGGATCGGCAGGCATCGCACTGCTCAGCATGATCGGCAAAGTCTTGCGCGTCAATCTCGCCTGCTTCGTTGTAAAGATAGGCAACCAGGTCTTCCGCCCGGTGGCAAATTGGTCTTTCGTTATTTTTGGTCATAACAACTACCTCGCATTCGCGCCCCGCTCATCTCGCGGGTTCACCGAACTTTTCTAAACGCATCTGCAATTGCCTGAGCGCGGTGTACAGCCGGCTCTTAACTGTGCTCAACGGCAATTCCAACGCTTCTGATATTTCCTGGAACGTAAGCTCCTCGAACTCTTTCATCACCACCACCTGACGCAAATCTGCCGGCAGGGCACATACTGCTCGTCTGACGGCTGAGCTTCGTTCTGTAGTTTCGACAGCTCGCGCCGGCGAAATCTCAGACGGCAAGGCAAAGACGCTTGCGTTCTTTTCGGCCTCGTCTTCGAGCCCCGTCTCGTTGCGGACCTTCGCGCGCCGCTGCCGCGTGATGCACTGATTGACCGCAATACGGTGCAGCCACGATGAAACTTTGGCTTCGCCGCGAAAGCCACGCAGATTACGAAATGCCGCCAGGAACGTCTCCTGCGTCGCATCACGCGCATCTTCCTCGCGACCCAGCATCCCAAAGGCAAGCGCGAAGATGCGCCGCTCCCAGCGACGCACTATCTCGCCGAACGCCTCCGGGTCGCCGGACACGGCGCGTTCTACTATCTGTTCATCGCTGGTGGCCGTCTCCATTCGGTTCGTGCTCGCGTTCGGCCCGCGAGGCCGCATCCAAATGTTCGCGCGCAACAACTCGCGCGGTCAATCCTTTAGACGCGGTTTCGACCTCTCGAGTCGGCAAAAGTTTAATTCAACTATTTCAGCATTTAAATAGCTGCCAAAACTGTTGACAGGTGCCCGACTAACAAACTAGTCTAGCTAAAGCCGACCTCGCCTAAAGGTCGTTCAATTTCGGGTTTTTGTCCCACCGACTGAAGATTTCTTTTTCAAGCATCGGGTCGATTCCAGAGTTCCAGTGTTCGAACGTTTTAGCAAAATCCGCCTGCTTTACGTGGTGCTAGCAGTGCTGCTTCTGGTAGGGCTCTTGCCGCTGGCGCTCACCGGCACACTTCTGTCGAAGCGAAGCGCGGATGAATTGCGGGCCATCGAGGGCCGTTATCAGGCGCAACTCGTGCAGGACAAGGCGCGGCAGATCGAACTCTACGGCCAGCGTTATCGCGATGTCGTCAGCGGCGTCGCGCGCGCTTTCGAAATTGCCGGTGGCGTTCGCTCGCGCGACGATACCGGCTACGACGAGCGCTTACAGAAGACACTTCAGGATGATCCGAATCTGATCGCCCTGGCGATCTGTCCGGTGAAGGGCGGAGTCCATCGCGCATTTCAACCCGACCTGATCAAGAGCGAGGAAGTCGATCAGCGAATCGGCGACGTGCTGGCGCGCATGAGCGGACGCGGAGTGATCATTAGCCGGCCGCAAATTATTCGTTCCGGTCAGGAGATGGCCCTGACGATTGCCGCTCCGGTTTTGAATGGCAACGAGATCTTTGCGGCCGTAGTAGCAGTCGTCTCTTTTCAAGAAGTCTTCAAAGCCGTGCAGCAATCCTCATCAAAGAGCGAGCGCGAATTGCTCGACGCCGGCCTGCCGGTAGTCTTCGTAGTCGATCAAAATGGAAAGGTAGTCGCTCATCCCGACGCCGCGGTGGCTTTTTCCGAACGGCCCATGACCGATTTGAAAGTTGTGCAGGACTGGCTCGAAACCGGCGCACAAGTTCAATCGGCTTTGGCGCCGTTCGCGATCGAGCACGATGGCCGCGTCGCCAGCATGCTCGGTTCCTACGCCACCGCCGAACTCGATCGAAATTCGCTGCTCGGCGTGATCGCCATCCAGGACGAGTCAGCGGCGCTCGCGTCGGTTCGTGACATGCGCAATCAAACTCTGTTCATCAGCTTGCTGGCGGCAGCGCTGACTTTGGTCATCGGTTTTTATTTCGCGAACACCTTGACGCGACCCGTGAGTGAGTTGGCCGCGGGCGCGGGGCGCATTGCCGCCGGTGACTTCTCGCAGCGCGTGCGGGTTCTGGGCCGGACTGAACTCGGTGAACTCGGCTCTTCATTTAATCAGATGACCGATCGAATCGAGTGTTTCGTCAGTGACCTCCAGCGCTCGGCTGCTGAAAATCGCGAACTCTTTCTGGGCACGGTCAAGGCTTTGGCGGCAGCGATAGATGGCAAGGACCCTTACACTCGTGGCCATTCTGAGCGGGTATCCCGATTTTCGATCGCCACGGCGCAGGGCTTGGGCTTATCCGAAGACGAAATCGAAAAAATCCGAGTCAGCGCTTTGCTGCATGACGTTGGTAAGATCGGCATCGACGATCAGGTCTTGAAAAAGCCTTCGGCTTTGACTGACGAAGAGTTCGAGATTATGAAGACGCATCCACAGAAGGGCTTCAAAATCATGTCGCAGATTCCGGCCATGCGCGACTTTCTGCCGGGTATGCACATGCATCACGAGATGATCAATGGCCAAGGTTACCCGCGCGGTTTGCGAGGCGACGAGATTCCGATGCAAGCGCGCGTCGTGTCGGTCGCCGATACGTTTGACGCGATGACCACCGAGCGGCCTTATCAACGCGCAATGGATTTGGAAGCCGCGCTCACCAGATTGAAGAGTTTTGTGGGCACCCGTTACGACGCAAAGGTGGTCGCGGCTTTCATCGCCGCCTGCGAGGCCGGAAAGATCCGTCCGGGCGTCACGCGAGTTCTGCGAAAGCAAAGCGACCTGCGGAACATCCAACCAGGATTTCTCTCGCCAACACCTGATTCTGTTCTGGCGGTGAGCTAGCAAGCCTGGCAATGTCTGAATCACCAGTTAAGCCAGTTCTCCCCAAACC
>WNFT01001348.1_pt1 | contig 20775 bp, 14 predicted proteins | sample 5400191 | NCBI WGS metagenome assembly WNFT01 (sample SAMN13153359, study PRJNA577476) | soil metagenome | isolation source: 80 cm saprolite under Madrone tree | place: USA:California | collected 2016-06-14 | reverse complement strand
CACAGCACCCGCCCTCCCGGTGCGGTTTGGGGTACCGATGAGGGGATCCGCGCGGTAGCGGCCGCTGCCGCTACCCATCGAACCCCACGTGATAGCATGGATCCATGCGTGTGCTGGTGATTGACGCCATCGCTCCGGAAGGGATCGCGTATCTCGAGGAGCGAGGCTTCCAGGTGAAGCAGGTATCGTCGAAGATGCCGCGGGCGGAGCTCTTCGCGACCATCGCGGAGTACGAGGCCATCGTCACGCGCTCGTCCACCACGGTGAACGCGGAGTTCCTCGGCCACGCCCGCCGTCTTCGCTTTCTCGGCCGCGCCGGGGTGGGCGTGGACAACATCGACGTCGAGGCGTGCTCGCGCCAGGGCGTGGTGGTCGCCAATGCGCCCTACGGCAACGTGGTCTCGGCGGCCGAGCACACCATCGGCATGCTCCTCAGCCTCGTGCGAAAGATCCCCGCCGCCCACGAGGCCCTCAAGCGCCTCGAATGGGATCGCGCCATCTCCGGCTCCGAGCTCTTCCGCAAGACGGCGGGAGTGATCGGCCTCGGCAAGGTCGGCTCGCGCGTGGCCGCGAGGCTGCGCGCCTTCGACATGGACGTGCTCGTCTACGACCCGTATATCCCCGAGAGCCGCGCCCGCGATCTGGGCGTGCGCCTCACCGACCTCCAGACGCTGCTCACCCAGGCCGACATCGTCACCGTCCACGTCCCTCTCTCGGAGGACACCGAGAACATGCTCGCCGCCCGCGAGATCGCCCTCATGAAGCCCGGCGTGCGCGTCGTCAACTGCGCCCGGGGCGGCATCATCAACGAGGGCGACCTGCTCGCCGCCCTCGACTCGGGCCACGTGACGGGCGCGGCCGTGGACGTGTGGACCGAGGAGCCGCCCGTCTCGCCCCTCGTCCAGCGCCTCGTGCAGCATCCTCACGTGGTGGTGACGCCGCACCTCGGCGCCAATACCCAGGAAGCGCAGGTCAACGTCGCCGTCGACGTCGCCCGGCAGCTCGTCGCCTTCCGGGACGGCGAGCTCGTCGAGCATGCCGTCAACGTGCCCGTGGGCGACCGGGAGGCCATGGCCGAGCAGAGGCCCTTCGTGGCCCTCGCGGAGATCCTCGGGCGGTGTTGCCTGCAGCTCGAGAAGGACAACGTCGAGCGCGTGGAGGTCGAGGTGGCGGGGCAGGTCGCGCGGCGCGATCCCGAGCTGATCGGGCGCGCCGTGCTCAAGGGCCTCCTCGACGGCGTTACCGCGGAGGCGATCAATCTCGTCAACGCGCGGCTCGTGGCTCGGGAGCGGGGGCTCGAGGTGGCGATCAGCACCGACGAGGCGGCGCCGTCCGGCTATACCAACCTCGTCACCGTGACCACCCAGGCGGGCTCGGGACGGAAGATCATCGCGGGCACCGTCTTCGACGGAGCGCCGCGCATCGTGCGCCTCCGGGACCTCCACATCGAGTTCGTCCCCGAGGGGCACATCCTCGTCCTCTCGTACGAGGACCGTCCCGGCATGGTCGGCAAGATCGGCTCCATCCTCGGGCGCCACAACGTGAACATCGCCTCCATGCACGTGGGTCGCCGCACCAAGCGCGGACGGGCCATCGTCGTGCTCCTCCTCGACGAGGACGTCTCGACCGAGGTCATCGAAGAGATCTCCAAGGCCGTGGAGGCCGACTTCGCCCGCCTCGTCCGCCTGGGCGCATGATGGCGGCCTCGACCGTGAAGAGGCGCCGGGCCTCGCGGAAGGCGAGCGACTTCGTGCGGCGGCCCTGGGGAGGATTCGAGAACGTCGTGGAAGGTCCGGGTTACAAGGTCAAGCGCCTCGTGGTCATGCCCGGCCATCGGATCAGCCTTCAGCGCCATCGCTTCCGTGCGGAGCAGTGGGTGGTCGTGGCGGGGACGCCGCGCGTCCTGATCGGATCGCGGACGCGCCGCGTCGAGCTGCGCGAGACGGTGCTGGTGCCGCGCGGGGCCTGGCATCGGCTCGAGAACCCCGGGCGGCGCCCCGTCGTCATTATCGAGGTGCAGCACGGACCATATCTCGGCGAGGACGATATAATCCGGCGCGATGACGACTACGGTCGAGCGTCCGCGCCCTCTCGCCGCCGCTCCTAGCAGTCGGCTGAAGATCTGAGGGCTGCTCAAAAGGGTCCAGATGCGAGGCGGCGCCCCGCCGTTCGAGTTGAGTGGCGGCCCCTGGCCGTCGCGAGACGAGAGCTGAGTTGATCCGCACGCGAGGCGTAGTCCTCACTCAGCCCTCGTGGCTGCGCCCCTCAGCTCGAACTACCACGTACGTTGAGCGTGCGATCGAGGGCGCCGTCATCGTCTCGCGCGGAGGTGATTCACCTTGGTTGGGCAGATGGGCCTCTTCGCGCAAGCGCTCATCGGGGCAGATGGGCCCTTTCAGCAGCCCTACCTGAAATAGCGGGAGATTCGCAGGTAGAGGACCGTCAGGCCCAGATATTCGTGAAGGACCGCCTCGGCCTCCCGGCGCCTGCGCCACCAGCCGTCGACCTCGATACCGTCCTCGGGGGCCAGGGCCACGAGCCCTTCGATCCCCGGGGGAGCCTGACGTCCCCAGACGAGCTTGACCCGCCGGGAATGATGGGGCGAGGTGACGAGGATGACACGCCGCCAGCCCCGCTCCTGCGCGACCAGGCCCACGCGCCGGAGCTCCGCCTCGGTAATCTCAACGGGCTCGCGCACGAGGACGAGGGCGGCGGGCGGCACGCCATGGCGCTCGAGCACGAGTCGCGACTCGCCCTGGAAATCGTGCTCGCGGATCCCCATGCGGATCAGCTCGTTCACGCGCGGGGGCGTCAACTGGTTGGAGACCACCACGCGAGGCGCCAGCCCTTGCCGGTAGAGCGCGGCCGCGGCGGCCTCGCGAGCGGGAATGCCTCCGGCGAGGACGACGATGGCGTCGGCAGGTTTGAGGGCGTCCTCCACGACGAGGGCCGTACCGAGCCAGCGGAGGGCGGGAGCGTGGCCGAAGGCGATGACGAGAACGAGGACGACCAGGATGGCGCCCCAGCGGAGCGCGTGTCGCGCGCGGGACGTCATCGCTCCAGCTCGACCAGGTACTCCCTTATGCGGCGGGCATCGGGCGCGTCGGGCTTGAGCCCGAGGTACGCGCGGAAGGCGGCCATGGCCTTCTCGGGGTCCTTGCTCTGGTAGTAGAGCAGGCCCAGCTGGCGGAAAGGATCGGGGAAGGTCGCGTCAAGCTGGGCGGCGCGCTCGTAGGCCTCGCGCGCCTGTCCGAGCAGGAGCGGCGTGTCCGCGGGATTCTTGGCGCGCTGGGCCTGCAGGCGGTAGAGATCGCCGACGTAAAGGTGCGTGGTCGGGTCCTTGGGAGCCAGCCGCAATACCCGGTCGAGCTGCGCCTTGGCGAGCCCGAAGCGCCCCGCCCGGATGTCGAGGGCCGCGTTCTCGCGCACCACGGTGCGGGTGCGGAGGGCGAAGCCCTCGACATTGGCGGCGAGGACGCTCGCGTCCGGGGGAGGGGGGTGAGTCTTGAGGAGCTCACGCGTGCTGGCAATCCGCTCGTCGAGCCGCGGGTGATTGCCGAAGAAGAAGTCCTCGAGTCGGCTCCCGTCGCCGTGGTCGTCCCTCAGGCGCTCGAAGACCCGAGGGGCCTCGCGCGGGTCGTAGCCCGCCCCCACCATGCGCTCCAGGCCCTCGCGATCGGCCTCGCGCTCCAGATCACGCCCGAACCCGTTGACGGCGGCGATGAAGGCGAGCTGGAGCCCCAGCCCCAGGAAGATGTTGGAAGGGGTCCTCAGGACTTCGGCCGAGACGTGGTAGCCCTGGCGCTGCTGCTGACCTGGGGCCACGGCCACGCCCAGGGCCGCCGCGATCCCCGCCATGGTGAAGAAGATCTGCTTGTTTCGCGGGTCTCGGTTGAACTTGAGAGCGTGACGGTTCGTCACGTGCGTCAGCTCGTGGCCGAGGATCATCGCCAGCTGGGACTCGTTCTGAAGCCGGCTGAGCAGCCCCGTGTGCACGTACACCTTGCCGTTGGGCATGGCGAAGGCGTTGAGGGTGGGGTCCTTCAGCACGACGATCCGCAGGGCGGGAGCGCCCGCCTGCCTCGCCTCCTCCGGCACCAGCTTGGCCGCCACGCTCGAGAGATACTCCTCGAGCGGCGGGTCGTCCCAGCTCTTGCCCAGCTTGACGAGCTTCTCCTCCTCCTGCTCGGCGTCGCTCCAGAGCTGTCGCTCGTCGGCCGCAGGCCGGTACGGCTGGCCCTGATAGCCCATGGGCGGGACGGTGGTCGAGGCGCAGCCCGCGAGCAGAGAAATGACGAGGACCCCGGCCAAAAACTTGGTGGGCCGACCCCGGCGGCTGTACGATGACGCGCAGGAGGTACTAGCCATGCGCCGTATTCTCGTCATCTCGCTCTGTCTTCTGGCCGCGACCGCCTGCGCGTCCACGCCGCCGCGCGTGCAGCGAAGCGAGTTCGAAGACATCCCGGTGCCGAAGGGGCTGACGGTGGACATCAGCCGGTCCACGGTGATCGAGTCCCCGGCCGTCAAGGCCGCCCGCATCTTCTACAAGGGCCGCCTCGAGGTGGACAGCCTCGCCGTCGCGCTCCGCACCACGCTCGAGGCGAATGGCTGGCGCCATCTCTCCTCGACGACGGCCTCGGACAAGGGGGTCACCCAGATCTATGACAAGCCCGGGAGCTCGCTGCAGGTGACTGTTTACGAGAGCTGGTACTACACGTGGGTCGAGATGGCCGCGACACGGTTGATCACCCCGGCGGGGACGGCCAGCACTCCGCCGACGGCGACCCCGACCCGGCAGTAGCTCGTCCGGGCGCGCGCGGCCGTAGCCAGGCCCCTTCATCCCGCGCAGCAGTGAGGCGCGGCAACGGTCATTTCTTCTTCAGGATCTTCTGGACGACCTGGACGAGCTGCTCGACGCCCTGCGTCTGTTTTCCCGTGAGGTGGACGCGCACCACGCGCCGTCCAGCCTCCCGCAAAGCCTGAAGATCTCCGAGGGCCTGCGCGGCCTTGAACGTCGAGAAGCCATAGCCCATCCCCGGAATGGCCATGTCCTCCCTGTCCTCACTGGTGATCTGGACGAAGAGCCCGTTGGGCCGCCCGCCCTTGTGGAGCTGCCCGGTCGAGTGCAGGTAGCGCGGTCCGAAGGACACGGTGGTGGCGATCTTGAGCCGATCGCGGAGGAGCGTCCGGAGCTCCTGGAGCCGGCTCCAGATGTCGGCGGTCGGCGCCAGGTAGGCCTGAATGGCGAGGTAGTCTCCGGGCTGGGCCTGCGCGAAGTGGGCGCTCAGCCCCGGGCCGAAGCCCGCCACCTTCTTCCCCAGGTTGGCCATGAGCTGGAGGCCGTTCTCCTCCGCGTCCGCAGGCCACTCGGGAAGCTTCTTGCTCTTCTTCCAGGCAGCGAGGAGGGCGGCGGTGTTCTCCTTGGCGCGGGTGACGTCGGGCTCGTCGAACGGATTGACGCCGAGGACGACCCCGGCGGCCGCCGTGGCCAGCTCCCAGCGAAAGAACTCCGCGCCGATCTCGAGGGTGTCCTTCATGGGGATGCGGATGACCGGGTGTCCCGCATCCTCGAGAGCGTCGAGGTACACGTCGTACGTCCCGTCACCCTCGAGCGTGATGGCAACGAAGATGCGGTCCGTGCCGTACACGGCGGGCGATCCCAGGGGCTCGTCGTCTATGGGCACCAGCCCCTTGCCGTCCTTGCCGAGGGACTCCGCGAGGAGCTGCTCGATCCAGGGGCCCAGGCTCCGTAGCTTGCGCGAGAGCACGAGGGTGACCTTGTCGCGCCCGCTCTTGGCGAGCCCGGCGAGGGCGGCCCCGAGGCGGACGGCGGCGCTGTCGCGCGGCCCCAGCGCATTGCCGCACGTCTCGACCATGCTGTGCGCGCGGTCGATCAGCATCGTGATGTCGATGCCGATGAGGGCGGCGGGCACGAGGCCGAAGAAGGACAGGGCCGAGTACCGGCCCCCGATGGAAGCGGGATTGAGAAAGGTGCGTCGGAAGCCGGACTCCGTGGCGAGCTTGTCGAGTGGACGACCCGGATCCGTGATGGCGACGAAGTGGATGCCCGCGCGCGGCACCGAGGAGGACTCGACCTGACCGCGGAAGAACTGGTAAAAGGCCATGGTCTCGGCCGTCGCCCCGGACTTGCTGGCCACGATGAAGAGCGTGCGAGTCAGGTTGAGACGGTCGAGCGTCCGCTTGACCGCCTCCGGGTCCGTGGAGTCGAGGGTGAGGAGGTCGGGGAAGCCCATCTTGGAGCCGAAGGTCAGGTTGAAGACCTCGGCGCCCAGCAAGGAGCCGCCCGTGCCGACGAGGACGACGTGGGTGAACTGCAGCCGCCGGATCTCGTCGGCGAAGGTCTTGATGTCCTCGGCGTGGCCACGCATGATCGTGGGCGAGGTCAGCCAGCCGAGTCGATTGCGGATGCCGGTCGTCTCGCCTTTCCACAGCGTGGCGTCTTTGACCCAGAGGCGGTCGAGGAAGTCCTGGGTCTCGAGGAGATCCATCGTCTCCTGCACCGCGGGGAGCTTGAAGACCTCGTCCAAAGGCCGAGCGGGGCTCAAGGGCGCCGCGGGCGCGGCGATCTCCGTCCTGCCCGCCGCGTCCTCCACCTCCAGCGAAGGCTCAACCTCGCTCTCCTCGTAGGCCTGGGCGATGGCATCCGGAGGCTCGGCCAGGGCCTCACGCGCAGCAACCGGGGCTGCCGTCGCGTCTTGATGCAGCGGGAGGGCCGGGGGCTTGTCGGCCACCCCGGAGCTGGCCTCGAGCAACGCCACCTTGGAGACCTTGCGCACGAAGCGCTCGTCGCCCTTGAAGGATGCCGTGACCCAGGCGATCGTGATCTCGACGGCGCGCGCGGGCTCCACCTCGCGCGCGCCCAGGCAGAGGAGATTGGCGTCGTCTTCCTCGCGGGAGAGGCGGGCGGCCTGCGCGTCGTGGCAGAGGGCGCCGCGGATACCGCGCATCTTGTTGGCCGCGATGGAGGCGCTGGCGCCGCTGCCGCACATGAGGATGCCCGCGTCCACGAAGCCCCGTAGCACGGCCTGTCCGACCGCGCGGGCATAGTCGGGGTAGTCCACGGGATCTTTCGAAAAGGTGCCGAGATCGAGGAGGTCGTGACCGGCTGCTTCGAGGGCCGAGGTCACGTGCTCCTTGAGGGGAAAGCCGGTGTCGTCACAGCCGATGGCGATTCGCATGGGCTCCTTATTCTCTCAGGAGAGGCGTGGCCCGACAATGATGTCATACAGGTGCCGCTGGCGCCCCATGGCGGCGGCGTACATGGCGTGGCGGCGGCCATCGGGCGCGACGGTGCGGCCGGGGGGCAGCGGCGGAGGCTCGGACGCCCCGAGGGCCTCCAGGGCCAGGAGCGCGGCTCCACGGCCAGAGGCCTCGGCCAGGGCGGAGATCTCGAGCGGCCGGCCCAGGACATCGGCGACGATGCGGGCCCAGGCGGGGGAGCGCGCGAGCGCGCCGCCCGTGGCCACCACCGTGTGGTCCGACGAGGCCAGAGGAGCCAGGCGCTCGTACACCGCGCCCAGACGAAAGGCCACCGCTTCGAGGAGGGCGCGGAGCATGTCGGGCGCCGTCGTGGCGAGGCCGAGCCCGGTGAGTGCGGCGCGGGCGTCCTCGTGCCAGCCCGGGCTCCGTTCTCCGGCGAGGAAGGGCAGGGCCGTGAGCCCGTGCCCGTCGGGCTCGGCCGCGGCGAGCGCTTCCTCGACGGCGCCGTCGCGCTCCGGCAATGCGAGCACGCGACGCGCCCAGGCCCACACGTTGCCGCCTTCCGACGTCGCGCCGCCGACCAGGTGGCGACGGGCGTCCACGCGATAGTGCCAGAGCCCCCACGGCACGCTCGGCGCGGCCTCTGTCACGAGCCGGAGGGCGGCCGAGGTCCCCACATTGAGGGCGACGCGGTCGGGCCCGACGCACCCCGAGCCGAGATTCGAGCAGGCCCCGTCTCCGGCGGCGGGCAGCCACAGCGTGTCTTCGAGGGCGGGCCAGCGACGCTGCCATGGAAGCTCGAGTCCCCGGACCGGCGTGTCGTCGATGGGCGGCAGCTGGCGGGCGGCCACGCCGGCCGCCTCGAGCATGGCGGCATCCCAGGTGCCGCGCGACTGGTCGAGGAGTCCCGTGCCCGAGGCCATGGACAGGCTCGAGGCGAGGCGCCCCGTCATCCGCAGCAGGAGGTACTCGGCGAATCCGCAGACGGTGGCAGCTCGCGCGAGCCGCGTGGGTTCTCGCTCGCGGAGCCAGGCCAGCTTGGCGGGGAAGAAGGTGGCGTGAAGCGGCGCGCCCGTGCGCGCGTGGATCGAGGCTTCGTCGAGCCGGGCGCGGAGCGCCTTGGCAGCTGCCGCGCTCCGGGTGTCGGCCCAGGTGAAGACGGGCGAGAGGGGAGCGCCCGCTCCGTCGAGCAGGAGCAGGCCGTGCCAGAAAGTCGACGCGCCGATGGCGGCGGGCGGCTCGGTGGCGCCGGCCACACATCGATCGATGGCGCCCGTCACCGCCTCCAGGAGATGGTCGGCGTCGAGCTCGACCCCGCCATCGGCGGTGAGGACGGGCTCATACGGAACGCTCGCGTCGAGGCCGGCGATGGGGCGGGCGGCCGCGTCGTAGCCGACGGCGCGCGCGGAGCTCGTGCCCACATCCAGCGCCAGAACCCACATGGGTGCGGTATATTCTGGGCTACCCGGCGCGCGAGCGGGCACGGTTTTTCGCCGCCGCGAGAGGGAAAGCGAGGAGCGGAATGGCCGAGCCCGAGTGGGAGCTTTTGACCGTGCAGGGGCTGTCGATGACCGACGAGACGGCCGCCGAGTTCGTGGGCACGTTCGTCATCCATCGGGACGGCAGCGCGGAGCCGGTGGAGCAGGTGCGGCTACGAGTCAAGCGGAGCGTTCTCGAGGAAGTGTCGCGCACGCTGCAGCGCCTCCTCACGCGCTCCACGAAATTCTCCCGGTAGCCCTGACCAAGGAGCCTGCCATGGCCACCATCACCGTGCTGAGCCCCGTGGGGGAGCTGCGCCAGGCGACCTTCGCCGTGCCCCCGCTGCCCGCCGATCTCCGCGGCCTCACCGTGGGATTCGTGGACAACACCAAGCACAACTTCGATCTCCTGATCGAGGGCATGACGGTGCTCCTCAAGGAGCGCTTCGGCGTCAAGGCCGTCATCCACCGGAAGAAGGCCAATGCCTCGACGCCCGCGGCCGACGAGATCATCGAGGGGCTGGCCAAGGATTGTGACGTCGTCTTCGCGGGCTCCGGTGACTGAGGCTCCTGCACGTCGTGGAGTCTCCACGACTCGCTGGAGCTGGCCAGGCGCGGCACCCCGTCGGGGCTCATCGCCACCACCGTGTTCCAGGGGCTCGCGACGAGCGAGATGGCGGCGCTCGGCGCCACCGCTCTCCCGCTTCTCGTCGTGCAGCATCCGCTCGGCGGTGAGAAGCCCGAAGCCGTGAGCCGGCGCGCCCTGCAAGCCGTCGAGCAGCTGGCGAGCCTGCTCGGCTCGGCGTGAGGCGGCCGACCCCCGTTCCCGATCCTTGCCCTCGCGTGGTCAGGCCGGTCTGGGCCTGATGCCCGTCCCGCTCCTCGTCGTCTCGACGGCGCTCTTCCTCTCGGGAGCGGCCGGGCTCGTCTATCAGGTGGTGTGGCTCCGCATGCTCGGGCTCGTCTTCGGTCATGCCGTGGTCGCGCTCACCGCCGTGCTCGTCGCCTTCATGTCGGGACTCGCGCTCGGCAGCGCTCTCGGGGGCCGGCTCTCCACCCGCGCGCAGGCGCCACTGGCGATCTATGCGTGGCTCGAAGCGGGCATTGCCGTCTATGCGCTCTGCCTCCCCCCCGGGCTACCCGGCCTCACCCGCGTCTCGCTCACGCTCCGGGACGCCCTCGGCCTTTCCTACGAGGGCTGGAGCCTGGTGCAGGTGGCCCTCGCATTTCTCGTGCTGCTGCCGCCCACGGTGCTCATGGGGGCCACGCTGCCGCTGGTGTCGCAGGCCCTCGCCTCAGGCGGCGAAGCGCCCGGCCGTCGCGTCGGCGCGCTCTACGCCGTCAACACCTGGGGCGCGGTCACGGGAACGCTGGCTGCCGGATACTTCTTGCTTCCCCCCCTGGGCAACCAAGTCACCGTCTGGATCGCCGCGGGCGCCAACCTGACCGCCGCGGCCCTCGCCCTCACCGTCGCGCGCCGGGGCGCGGCGCTCGCCCCTCAGTCTGTCCTCTCCGCCCGGGGAGAGGAGGCTTCCTCTCGAGTGGCGTGGCTGATTCCGGCGGCCATGGCGGTCTCGGGGGCGGTGTCCATGGTCTTCGAGATCGCATGGACGCGCGCGCTCTCGCTCCTCCTGGGAAGCTCGACCTATGCTTTCACGGCCATGCTCCTTGCCGTGCTCATCGGCCTCGCCATGGGCAGCGCGGTCTATGCGTGGCGCTGGGGAAATCGCCCCGTGGGTCCCGCCACGCTGGGCGTGATCCAGGGCGGCGTGGGGCTCTCCGCCGCGGTCGTTCTCGTGAGCTTCGATCGCTTGCCCGATCTGATCCTGGCCGCGCTCCGCGTCTCCACGGTGCCCAGCTGGGTGGATCTCGTGGAGATACTCGTGAGCGTCGCCGCCCTCACCATGGTCACGCTCTGGATGGGCGCGGCCTTTCCGTGTGCCATCGCCGCGTGGGCGCCCGCGGGAGCCCGCGTGGGGAGAGGCGTTGGGCGCCTCTACGCCGCCAATACCGCGGGCGCCATCGTGGGCGTGCTCCTGGGCGGCCTCGTGCTCGTTCCCACGTGGGGGATTCACGGCTCGCTCAAGATGGCCGTCGCGGCCACCCTGATACTCTGCGGAGCGCTCCTCGCGGCGGGATCGGGCTCGATTCTCAGGCGGGGCCTGCCCGCCGCGGCCGCCCTCGCCCTCGCGCTGTCCGTGGCCTTCCTGCCGGACTGGGACGCGCGCCTCATGTCGAGCGCTCCGGCCGTTTACGCGCCCAGCTATCTCCGAGCCGGGGCAGGCCGCCCATTGCGAGAGATCGTGCGAGACCAGGAAATCCTCTTCTACCGTGACGGGCGGAGCGGCACGGTGGCGGTGACCCGAGAGGGAGGGCAGCGGTTCCTGCGCATCAACGGCAAGATCGATGCTGGGTCAGCGGTGGACATGTCGACCCAGCTCATGCTGGCGCACCTGCCGCTCCTCGCCCATCCCGCGCCCCACACGGTCTTCATCTTGGGTCTGGGCTCAGGCGTCACCACGGGAGCGGCCGCGCGGCATCCCGTCGAGCGGATAGATGTACTCGAGATCGAGCCGGCCGTGATCGAGGCGTCGCGCTTCTTCACCGACCTCCACGGGGACGTCCTGCGCGATTCCCGCGTTCATGCGTTGATTGGAGATGGGCGCAACTTCCTCATGGCCTCGCCCAGACGTTACGACGTGATCATCTCGGAGCCGTCGAATCCGTGGATGAGCGGACTCGCCGCCCTCTACTCCCGCGAGTTCTTCCTGCTCGCTCGGGAGCGTCTGCGGCCCGGCGGCATAATGCTCCAGTGGGTGCAGAGCTACAACCTGGCTCCCGAGCATCTCAAGATGGTGGTCGCCACCTTCAGGGAGGCTTTCCCTGCCACGAGCATCTGGGAGCCGACGCCGGGCGATTTCCTGCTCCTGGGCCGCGTCGACAGGGTGCCGCTCGACGCGCGCCGGCTGCGCGAGCGCTGGGAGACGGAGCCGCGCGTGCGCGCCGACTTCGAGCGTCTGGGGATGGGCGGCTGGGCGGGCAGGCTCGGCCTCTTCGTCCTGGGCGAGGAGGACGCGGCGCGGCTCGCCGCGGGGGCGGGGCTCAACACCGACGACCGACTGTCCCTCGAGTTCGGCGCTCCCCGCGCGCTCTATCTCGAGACCTCGGTGCCGAATCGCGCGATGGTCGCCTCCTTCCGGAGCGCCGACCTGCCCGCCCTGACCCCGGAGAGCGCGCCGCTCATGGAGCAGAGGGGAAACCGGTACTGGGCGGGCGTGGGGTGTCTCCGGCGCGGGGATCCCGCGGCCGCCCTCGCGCATTTCGAGCGCGTGCTCCAGCTCGATCCCACCCATACGCCCGCGGCCATCGCGGCGGCCATGGCGGCCCTGCAGCTCGGCCGTCCCGCACCGGCCCTGGACTTCGCGCAGCGCGCCCTCGCGCGGCCGCCCGCTCCTCCCGCCGCGCTCTTCCTGGCCGGCGTGTCGGCCTGGTGGCTCGGCCGTGGCGAGGAGGCGGGCAGCTATCTCGAGCGCGCCTCCGCCCTCGAGCCGGGCAACGCGGAGTTCCGGGAGACGCTTCGCCGCTTCAGGAGCGGTACACTATCTCGCTGAGCGATCATCACTCGAGAGAGGAGTCTCCCGTGTCCGATGCGGTTGCCGCGGTTCGCGATCTCCAGATCGCCGAGGACGAAGTCTACGCGGAGTTCGTCAAGCGCGACTGGTGCGATGGGCTGCCCATCGTTCCTCCCACGCCGGAGCGCGTGAGCGCCATGCTCGGGGGAGCCGATGCCTCTCGGGTGCTCGGCATCATGCCTCCTCTCTGGCGGGAGGCGAGCGTGGGGAAGCTCGCCGTCAATGCCGTCATGGCCGGCTGTGATCCCGCGTACTTTCCCGTGATCGTGGCGGCGGTGCGCGCCCTGCTCGAGCCGGCCTTCAATCTCTACGGCGTGCAGGCCACCACCCATCCCGTGGCTCCGCTCCTCGTGGTCAGTGGCCCCGTCGCGGGCGCCATCGGGATGCATGCGGGCTCGGGGCTCTTCGGCCCCGGCTTCCGCGCCAACGCGACGATCGGGCGCGCCCTCCGGCTCATCTTGATGAACGTGGGCGGGGGCTGGCCGGGGCGTCACGACATGGCCACGCAGGGCAGCCCCGCCAAGTTCTCCTTCGCCATCGCGGAGCGCGAGGACGCCTCGCCGTGGCCGCCGCTGCACGTGCGCCTGGGCTTCAAGGCCGAGCAGAGCGTGGTCACCCTCTTCGGCGGCGAGGCGCCCCACAACGTCAACGACCACGTCGCGACCACCGCGGCAGGCGTTCTCAACAACGTGGCCGACGTCGCGGCCACTCTGGGCTCGAATGTCGGCTGGTACATGGCGCAGAGCCAGCTCCTCGTCGTCCTCGGCCCCGAGCACGCGGCCACGGTGGCCGCCGATGGCTTCAGCGTCGCGGATGTCCAGCGCTTCGTCTTCGAGCACGCGCGCCTTCCCCTCGGCCGGCTCAAGCTGGGCGGCATGTGGGGCATGCACGACTGGCCGCTCTGGATGCAGAAGGTCACGGACGAGGCCGCGCTCCTGCCCATGGTGCCCGCGCCCGAGGACGTCTACGTGATGGTGGGCGGCGGATCGGGCAAGCACTCCTGCGTGGTGCCCAACTGCTGCTTCAGCCGGGCCGTGAGCAAACTCGTCGAATAGGAGCAAACGGGTCAGCCGCCCGACCCTCGGGCGCCGGAGGCTCCTGCGAAGGCGCCTCGAGGTGCAAAACTCAAAGAGGCATTGGTGAAAGAGAAGACGCTCTGGTGGGGGGTGCTCGCCATCTGTCTCGGCCTCGCGGCCTGGACCGCCGACGATGCCTGGCGGCGCATCGGGACGCCGCAGCCCGGCTTCGGCGTCCTGCGCGTGCTCCTCGTCGGCGTCGGAGGTCACGAGACGAGCGCGCTGCAGCCATTCGATCTCGTGCGCGCCATGAACGGCCGGCTGCTCACCTCCGGGCAGGAGATCCAGGACGAGGTCCGCCGCCACCCGGCGGGCACGGTCTTCCACTACCTCGTCAGCCGCCGCGGTCGGCTCGTGGAAGAAGACATCCCGAGCCGGCTCCTGACCATGGACAGCTTCAAGCGCTTCCTGCTCGAAGCCCTCTTGCCCGGCCTTCTCTATCTTGCCCTCGGCGCCGCCGTCCTCATCCTCAAGCCGGGCGTCCCCGAGACCCGCGTCTTTCTCGCCTTCTGTCTCACGTGGTTCTCGACGAGCACGCTGTACGGCGACGCCGTCATGCGCTACCACTTCGACTGGATCTTCCTCACCGCCTGGGCGTTCTCTCCCGCCGTCTACCTGCACCTGGCGAGGGTGTTTCCCGAGCCCCACGGCGTGGCCAAGCGATTCCCGCGGCTCATCATGGCCGCCTATGCCCTCTCGGCGGTGGACGCCTTCTTTCTCCAGGTCCCGCGGCCCGGGATTCCGCTGGCCGGCACCTTCGTGGTCCCGTTCATCACGGCGATCTACTGGGGCGCGGCCATGATCGTGCTCGTGCTCTCGCTCGCCACCACCGCCTTCCGGGGAGCCACCGCCATCGGCCGGCAGCGGGGACGGGTGCTCCTCGCGGGCTTCGCCATCGGGCAGCTCGTGCCGGTGCTGGGGACGGCGTGGGAGATCGTGTCGGGCACGCGCCTGCCCGTTCTCAACGCGCTGTGGCGGCTCAACCTGCTCTTTCCCATCGCCGTCGCCTACGCCATGGCCCGCTATGATCTCTTCGATCTGCGGGGCATGCTCCGCATCGGCACGATCTACGGCATCATCACGGGCGTCGTGGTGGCGGCCTACGCGGGCGCCATCGCGGGCATCGCCGTGGTGTTCGGCCAGCTCGAGGCCGACGTCAATCCCATCTTTCCCGCGGCGGTGGTGGCCCTGGCCGTGGTGCTCTTCCTCAACCCCGTCTATCTCCGCACCCAGGCCCTCGTCGACCGCATCTTCTTCCGCCAGCGCCTCGACGTGCGTCGATCGATGGAGCAGCTCGCCGATACGATGATCACGGCTCTCGATCTCGATCGCATCGCCGCCTCCATCAGCCGCACGGTGGACGAGGCCTTCCATCCCGTCCGCCAGACTCTCGCCATCCTCGACGAGCCCCGGGAAGGCTTCCGCGTTCTCTCCGGCAGCGCGGGGCCCATGGGCGCGGGCGGGTTCATCTCCGCCGACTCCTCGCTGGCCCGGCATCTCGCCGACGAGCGGCAGCCGCTCACGCGCGCCCGGCACCAGGAAGATCCCGAGCTCGCGTCTCATCGCGAGCTCTGCGTGGCGCAGATGAGGGCGCTCGGCGTCGAGCTGGTACTGCCTCTGGTCTTCCGCGACCGGTTGACGGGCATCCTCGGCCTCAGCGAGAGGCGCTCCGGCGCCGCGTATTCCACGGACGACCTCCGGCTCCTCCGCACGCTTGCCAATCAGAGCGCCGTCGCTCTCGAGAACGCCCGGGCCTACGCCGACCTCCAGGACGCCAACCGGGACCTGGGCCGCGCCCTCCGTCGCGTGGAGATGCTGGAGTCCATCCGGGCCAACCTCTCGAAGTTCGTGCCGCGCACGGTGCGCGATCTGATCGAGCGAGCGCCGGAGGCGCCCGAGCTCGCCAAGCGCGAGATGGACGTGACGGTGCTCTTCGTCGACATCGCGGGCTACACGCGTCTGGCCGAGCGTCACGATGCCGACCGCCTCAACGAGGCGGTGGAGCGGTACTTCGGGGCCTTCCTCGACGAGATCATGGGACACGGCGGCGACATCAACGAGACGGCGGGCGACGGCCTCATGGTCATCTTCCAGGACGAGGACCCGGAGAGCCACGCGCGGGCCGCCGTGGAAACGGCTCTCGGCATCGTCCGACGGACGCGTGAGATCAATCTGGAGGTCAAGGACCTGCCCGAGCCCATCCAGCTCCACGTCGGCGTCAACTCGGGCTCCGCGCAGGTGGGCGCGACCAAGCTCGAGGCCGCCGCGGGCGCGCGCTGGACGTACACGGCGTCTGGTCAGGTCACCAACGTGGCGTCCCGGTTGGCGGCGCTCGGAACGGGGGATGAGGTCTTCATCGGCCCGGAGACCGCGCGGCGCCTCGACGGCAGCTTTTCGCTCGAAGACCTGGGTGTGCGGCCCTTGCGCAACGTGGAAGAGCCCGTGCACATCTATCGCCTAGCGGCCTGATCGGCTGCGCCCGAGGTCACGGGCGGAGCTGGGGGTTCCCTCCCCGGACCACACTGACTCGCAACCCGCCTCCACCACTCGCAACGAGCCACGAGATTCGGTGGGGTGTGCGCTTCGGCAGCGCGCAGTAGATATGGGTCCGGGGAGGGAAGCCCCCAGCCCCGCCCTCCGCGCTGCGTCGATGGTTGCGCTACCCAAGAGTCTCGCGCTCGGTCTCGGCGATTGATCATCGCGCGGCGGCGGGTGGGGCAGGGGGCATCCCCCGTGGACCCGTATCTTCTGTGCGTTGTCGAAGCGAAGAACCGGAGTCTCGTGGCCCCTTGCGAGACGAAGCAGCGGGTTGCGAGTCAGCGTGGTCCAGGGGGATGCCCCCTGCTCCGCCCGGCGCGTTGCCGGCACGCCGCGACGCGAAACAAAAGTTGCGAGTCAGTGTGGTCCGCGGGGGATGCCCCCGGCTCCACCCGCCGCCGCGTCGGCACGCTCGCGCGCGAGCAGGATGAGCGCGGCGAGGAGGAGGGCGGCGCCGGCCCAGCCCCAGGCGCCCAGGCGCTCCCCGAAGGCGAGAACGCCGAGGGCCGAGGCGGTCAGCGGCTCGAGCAGCGTGGCGATGCCCGCCGCCGTCGCGGGCACCCGCTTGAGCCCCGCGCTGAAGAGGAGGTAGGCGACGGCGGTGGGGACCAGGCCGAGGTAGAGCAGGAGGGGCCAGCCCGCGGCGAGCGGGCGCGCGATCTCGCGCTCCAAGAGCAAGACGGGGGTGAGCAGCGCCGCGGCCAGCGTGAAGGTGGCGGCGGCGAGAGGCAGCGGCGCCGCGCGCGCCAGAAGGCCCTTGGCGGTCAACGTGTACACGGCGTAAGATAGCCCCGCGCCGAGCGCGGAAATCACGCCGAGGACGAAGCCCTCGGGCAGGCGATCGAGGCTGCGCGGGCCGGCCAGGAGCATCGCCGTGCCGGTGACGGCGAGAAGGAGCGCGACGCGCGCGGGAGCGCGCGGCCGTTCGTGGAGGAAGAGCACGGCGCCGAAGGTGATCATGATCGGCGCCGAGCAGATCGCCAGCAACGCGGTGAGCGCGACACCCGTGCGCGGCACGGCCCAGAAATAACAGACCTGATACGCGGCCATGGCCGCGCCGAGAGCGGCGGTGAGCGCGACGTCCCGCAGACTCCAGTGTCTTTCGACGGGCACCGGAGATCGGAGAACGGCGGTGGCGAGAAGGAGGCATGGGGCCGCGCTCGCCATGCGCGCCCAGCCGACGAGAAACGGGCTCGAGGTGCCCTCACGCGCCAGGAGCGTCATCGCCGAGCCGGTCGTGCCCCACGAGCACGCGGCCAAAGCGACGAGGACGAGTCCCAGCAGCATCTCGCCGGTAGTATAGGCGGAGGCCCGCGCATGGCGACGAGCGGATTCCGCGAGTGCGCAGTCGTCGGAGCGGAGCCGTGGGGGGGTCTGGGGAGGAGCGGGGCTCGCTCCCCCCGGAGCCTAATCGAAATCACGGTTAACGTGGGGGAGTCCAGATGACGCGCATTGGCTTCATCGGCGTGGGAACCATGGGCTTGCCCATGGCCAAGAATCTGGTCAAGAAGGGCTTTGCCGTCACCGCGTACGATCTCAATCCGGAAGCCGTCCGCGCCGCCGCCGCCGCCGGCATGACGGCCGCGGCCTCCGCCGCCGAGGCCGTGGCCGGCATGGATCTCGTCATCACCATGCTGCCCTCGTCTCCCCACGTGGAGGCGGTCTATACGGGCGACGGTGGCGTGCTCGCCGCGGCCCGGCGGGGCACGCTCTGCGTGGACATGTCGACCATCGATCCCGCCGCGTCGCGACGCGTGGCGGGAGCGGCGGCCGAGCGCGGGCTGCGCTTCATGGACGCGCCCGTGTCGGGCGGAACCCCGCGCGCCACCGAGGGGACGCTCGCCATCATGGTGGGCGGCGCGCCCGAGGATTTCCAGGCCGCCCTGCCTGCCCTCCAGGCCATGGGCGCCAACGTGATTCACGTGGGGCCCGTGGGCAGCGGCGAAGTTGCCAAGCTCTGCAACAATCTCATCGCCGGCGTGGCCGCGGTGGCGGTGAGCGAGGCCTTCAGGATCGCCGAGGGGTTCGGGGTCGACCTCAAGGTCGTCACCGACGTCATCTCCAAGTCCTCGGGCCATACGTGGCTGATGGAGCAGATGCATCCGGTCCCGGGGATCGTGGCCCGCGCCGCCTCGAGCAACGGCTATGCTCCCGGCTTCATGACCGATCTCATGTGCAAGGACGTGGGCCTGGCCGTGGACGCCGCGCGCGCTCTGCGCATCCCGCTCTTCGTGGCGCCCGCCGCCCAGCAGGTCTATCGACTCGCCTCCTCGCACGGCCTCGGGCGCAAGGACTTCACGAGCGTCTTCACTTTTCTCAAGCCGTCCTCGGACCAGGCACCCGTCTAGGATCATGCGATGAGTCGACGTCGGACGATCTGGCTGGCCGTCCTCGTGCTGCTCGTGCTCCTGGGGGGTGCCTTTCTCTGGGCGCTGCCCGAGCTGATCCGCCGCCAGGCGGTGACCCGGATCCCCAGCATCACCGGCCGCGCCGTCAGCATCGGGGACATCGACCTCAACCTGTTCACCGGCCGGCTCGTCATCAAGAATTTCCGGCTGACCGAGCGCGATCCTCGCGAGGCGTTCGTGGAGTTCGAGCGTCTGGAGGCGCGCTGGTCGTGGCCATCGCTTCTCGGTGCCCACATCCGCCTCAAAGACGTCCGGCTCGTCGCCCCCACGGTGCAGCTTGCCCGGACGAGTCCGACGGAGTTCAACTTCTCCGACCTGCTCGGCCTGATCCCGCCCGCCGATCCCAAGGCCAAGCCGTCGCGCTGGAAGTTCACGATGGAGCGGCTTGGTCTGGTGCTGGGCAACGTCGCGCTTCGCGATGACGCAGTCTCGCCGCCGGCGAAGTGGCGCATCCAGGGGCTGACCATCGAGGCGGGCGATCTGACGACTCGCGCCGGGCAGCCCGCGGGCCGCCTGGCCATACAGTCCAAGGTCGGGGACTCGCCCTTCGAGCTCAGCTCGAACGAGATCCGTCTGGCCCCGGGCGCGGTGTCGCTAGGTCTGTCGATCAAGGACTTCGACCTGACCCAGATCTTGCCGTATGTGCCGCCCACCGCGCCGGCGGGACCCTATGCCGGGCGCCTCGGCTTCAATCTCCGGATCTCGTTCGAGCGCGGGAACGAGGGCGTCACCCGCGCCGTGGTGACGGGCGAAGCCGGACTCGATGCGCTGCAGCTGATCCGTCGCGATGGCCCGGCGCCGTTCATGACGGTGCCGCGCCTGCGCGTGAAGATCAAGGAGGCCGATCTCCTCTCCCGTCTCATCGTGATCTCCGCGGTGGAGATCGAAGGGTTGCAGGCCCAGGCCTTGCGGGACAAGAACGGCGTCATCGATCTGGTCCAGGCCTTCACGGGCCAGCCCGCCCCGCCGGTCAAACCGGGCGCGAGGCCGCCGGCGGCCCCGCCACCTGCGCCGGCAAAGCCGGCCGCGACCTCGCCGGTGGTGGAGGCGCAGCCCGGCCCGGCCTTCAAGTTCTTGCTCGAGCGGCTGGCCCTTACCAACGGGACGGCCAGCTTCGTGGATGAATCGGTCTCGCCGCGGACGACGCTCACGCTGGCTGACCTGAGCCTGACCCTCGAGAGTCTGGCCTGGCCGGCCGTCGGACCCGCGCGGGTCACCGTGGGGATGAAGCTGCCCGGCGGGGGCCGTCTGGAGATCACCAACGGCGCACTGATTCCCCAGCCGCTCGATTTCACCTGGACCATGAAGATGCGCGATGCGCCGATCGAGCCCTACCAGGCGTACATCCCGGTCCCCGGTCGCTTCTCCGGACGCTACAACGGCGACAGCAAGAACCGCGTCGCGTTGAAGGATGGGAAGACCATTCTCACCTCCACGGGCACGAGCTGGGCGGAGAAGTTCGAGGCGCGCTGGCCGGACGCCCAGCGGCCCTCCTTGAGTATCGAGCGCATGGAGTTGGCGGGCATCGATCTCGACTGGCCGAAGCGCGCGGCCGTGGCCAAGGCAGGATTTCGAAAGCTCGCCGCGGAGATCGAGCGTGGCAAGGACGGCAGCCTCGACATCTCGAAGCTCTTCGGGGGCCCTGCTCAGCCCGCTGCGGACGCCGCCGCGGCGCCGCCCCCTCCGGTAACCACGCCGCCTCCCGCGGGGGCGAGCAAGCCCAAGGGGCTGCTCGAGACCATGAGCCTCCAGGTCGGCGAAGTCCATCTCGAGGACGGCTCCATCCGCTTCATCGACCGGACGACCGAGCCCGCCTTCTCCGAGGATCTCTCGAAGATGGATCTCCTCGTCACCGGGCTCGGAAACAAGCCGGAGCAGCGCGCCAAGCTCGTGTTCACGAGCGTGGTGGGAGGTGAAGGCGCGCTCGACATCCGGGGCGATATCGGCGCGGTGGGGGCGCCCCTGTATCTCGATCTCGTGGGGGAGATCCGCGACCTCAAGCTGCCCGTGGTCAACCCGTACTCCGATCAGATGACGGCGTGGCTGATCCAGCGCGGCAACCTCAAGTACAAGTTCAATCTCAAGGTCGAGAACGATCAGGTCGTGGCCATGAACGAGGTGCTCGTCGAGAAGCTGCGGGTGGCCAAGTCCAGTCGGCCGGACGACGAGGCCAAGAAGCGCCTCGGGCTGCCCCTCGGCCTCATCGTCGCCCTCATCAAGGACGGCAACGGAAATATCGTGGTCAACGTTCCCGTCGCGGGCTCCCTCAAGGATCCCCGGTTCGACTGGTCCGAGACCATCTGGTCCGCCGTCAGGAACGTTCTGAAGAACGTCCTCGCCTCGCCCTTCCGGCTCATCGGGAGCCTCTTCTCGAGCGAGGAGAAGATGGAAGAGCCCAAGGTCGATCCCGTGACCTTCGCGG
>WNFT01005914.1_pt1 | contig 20780 bp, 15 predicted proteins | sample 5400191 | NCBI WGS metagenome assembly WNFT01 (sample SAMN13153359, study PRJNA577476) | soil metagenome | isolation source: 80 cm saprolite under Madrone tree | place: USA:California | collected 2016-06-14 | reverse complement strand
CGGGCCTTGGAGTGAAAGAATTCCGGGCCTAAGGAATAATGGACGTTCAGGCTTCGGTTTCCAAGGTCAAGACCCCTTACCGCCCGACGGGCCGCTAGATGTCATCGTCATCAATCACAGCGAGCCTGGTCTACATCGAATCTGGAGCAAGATTTGGGGCGGAATGAAGACTGTGGTTGGAGGTATTACTGCATCGATCGCGTTGAGCCAAATCTATTACCATCGCTACGACGTATGGATGCAGGGCCAAACTGATCGGTTCTTACGCCGAGGGGCAGAGAACAGCATCATACGCGGCCAGACCGTGACCTTGCGTGACGGTCGGACGTTCAAAACGCCGGATATGATGATCGCTATTCCAGCCGCTGGCACAATCAATGTTATGGGCGGCGAGGCGACTGCCGAAATGGCCCTGAGCAATGCTGAAAAATGGCTAGGGCCGGGTTACAGGCAAATCGATGACGGAGTGTTTCGGTCAGCAGACAATTTACGACAGTTCCGCATGACTGTAGATGACCTTACGGATCCGGCACAGGGAATGCACGTTCATTTCGAAGCAATCGGACCCGACGGGCGAATAAGAATTGAGAATGCACATGTCCGGATTAAACCGTAGAGAGGAAAGTCAAATGATGGCTAAGCGTTTGATTGCTTTGGTTGGTCCCGAGAAAGACAAGCATTCAATACATTTTCTCGGGTTACCCCCTGAGTTAACAAGCGGTGTGGACTATCGCGAGAGGCTTCCATGGCCACGTGTGGTTCTGATTGAAGAGAAGACTAGCGGAGTCTTCTTGATCCGCTTTACCGCCGATGGGAAGGTTTGCGGCGACACGTGGCATCAAAGCATAGATGAAGCAAAAGAGCAGGCTGTTTTTGAATACGGTGACCTCCTGGCGGAATGGCGGAGCGTCCCGCAGGATGTGGCTGATCCAATCGCTTTCGCGCTCAACGCTGGCTAGCGTTTTCACGAACCTATGTTCCACAGAAAAATAACAGCCGCTGAACGATCTCTTATTGATCGGATACTTTCCTTTCGTCCAAGTGAAGTGGGAGTAAACCCATTTGAGGTCGATGACCACGTTAAGGAAATCGATCGAGAAGGTAGTCTAAAGTTTGGTCACGATCTTGAGCCTCAAAAAATGGAGCAAAGTAAGTTTCCGGTTGAAGCACAATACCAGGATAAAGACGGTATTTGGATACATGCTCTCTTATTCGTTGTAGACAAAAAAGTCGACGAACTTGAGATCTACAAGGATGATTCACCCATTACGCGAAGGCCAGAACCCGACGAATGGGAGATTCTGGATCTTGGATGATACGCGCAAAAAGCTCAATAACTTCACGAGCGAAATTTGATATGCCAACAGTCGAATGAACTCTGCACGTTTGATTGCTTTGGTTGGTCCACCGGAGAAGGACCAACATTAAGACATTTTCGCGGCCTTCCACCTGAGTTAACAGGCGGTACAGACTATCGCGCAAGGCTTCCGTGGCCGCGTCTGCTGCTGATCGAAGAAAAAACCAGCGGAATCTTTTTGTTCCGATTTACGGAGGACGGTACGATCTGCGGTGATACTTGGCATCAGACAGTCAATGACGCCATCGCTCAAGCAAAATCTGAATATGGTGAGTTACTGGGTTCATGGAAAGAGGTTCCCGATCATGTTAGCGATCCAATCGCTTTCGCCCTCAATCCTAGCTAGGGCTCTTGACCTTGCAAGATTGAAGTTAACCCAGCAACCAATCAGATTACGCATAGATTCTTTCGACCAAACTGAGAATGCCACGCACTAAAGTAGATCTAACGTATCCGCATGACTACCAAGTCGAGGAGTTGGTAGAAATTGCTTCTCGGCCTGCAGGGGAGAAACATCTCTACTTCCCTGGAGCATCCGAAGAAGGAGGCCACGATGGCGTCTTGATCAGAGTTAGGCCCTCTAGCGCATCATGGATCGGGATTTTCGCCTTTGGCTACAATTCGCCAAAGGCGATAACTGGAATATACAGTTGTCCTGATCCCGGTACGCTCTGCGTTGTAGCGAAAGCACAGGGTTACCTCGTCAAGGCAAACGATCCTCATATATGGGAGCCAATCAATGCTTATCCAATCCTGGATATTCGTTCGGTAATCAGCAAGCGGCTGCTCTTATTGCAGACTTTACTAAGATGTCAGCCTACGGGTCTCGCGGTCATGCTTGGACTACTTCCGACCTCTCGTGGGACGGAATTGAAATTGTCGATGTGACCTCAGAACAGATTAAGGGATTAGCTTGGGACTCGCCACAGCAGCATGAAGTTGAGTTCCTTGTCGATGTGGAGACAGGGAAACATATCGGCGGTTCAAGCCCTGAGCGATACGTTGGAGCAAAATGCTGAACCGTTCGACGCATTCAGCCTCTTTCATTCAGTCCTTCCTGTAAAGGACCCAAAGGCAGCGCAAAGAGGACAAGATAGCTTCAAAACTCCGCTTTTAGCGATCTAATACTATGCCAAGAAAACCAAGGGGAGAGAAGATTCAAGTATTCGCCGTCATTCGAATTGATCGTGACCGATTGACGGAGGATGCGGTAACGGTAACAGAAATACTTCCAACCAGAGAGCAAGCAGCGGAAGAAGTGGAGCGGTTGAATACTCTGAATGAGCCCAGAGGCGCTCGTTACTTTTGGCAAACTACCCGCTATTTTCCCAGCGGTAGAAAACTGTAGGCTGCTTCTATCAATCGGGCTGGACGGGCGAATGATTATTGAGAACGGTCACGTTAAGATAAAACCGTAGAAGCGGCTCAGAATGATCATCAAGCGGTTGATTACGTTGGTTGCCAACACAGAGGACTCTTCGCGCGTGAGGCAATTTCTCGGCCTTCCGCCCGAGCTAACAGGTGGTGAAGATCACCGCGAGAGGCTTCCGTGGCCACGAGTCTTGATGATCGAACAAAAGCCTGACGGCGTCTTTTTATTTCGCTTTACGGCCGATGGGACGTGTTGCGGCGACACTTGGCATCTCTCAGTCGATGACGCCATCGCTCAGGCAGAATCTGAGTATGGTGGGTTACTGGATTCGTGGAAAGAGGTTCCCGAGCACATTCGCGATCCAATCGCCTTCGCCGTCAGTATGATTCGCTCGGCCGATTGACCGCGCAGAAACTTGCCGAACAAAGCGCCACCCTTAACGATGCTGGAGCTTACGTCGGCATCGGCGGGTCAGGCGCGTTGTGGAGCGATTATTTTTGGTACGAGAACGTGCACTCAAACTTGGTGCAGCGCCTTGATGCGCGCGGCATGAAGACTAACTACTGGTACTTCAACTCGGCTGGTCACACGGATCCCGGAGACGGCACGTTGCCCGATCCGCTCAATCGCTTGCAATCGGTTTCGTGGGATACGAGCATTGCTAATCAGAATCTTCAGACGACTGATCCCAACTATGTTCTGAGCGCGGCGACGGTCACGTACCAGTACCGCACCAAGGGGAGCCCTTCTGACTTGAAAGACGTGACCCAACTTAGTAGTGTCACCGCCTCAGCTATCAGCACGGAAACTTATGGTTACGACTAATCAGACGGGAAGACACATGAAAACGAATCGCATAGTTACTCTCTTTGGCTTGCTGCTCCTAACCGGCGCGGTTTTGAACCTGCCAGTAGGCAACGGGCAGACTTCCCTGCCCCCGTACACGAATCCTTCGCTTCCCATCGAAGAACGGGTCAATGATCTCGTCTCACGCATGACCCTTGAAGAGAAAGTTTCGCAAATGATGAATGCGGCCCCAGCTATCGAACGTCTGGACATTCCCGCATATGAATGGTGGAACGAAGCATTGCATGGCGTGGCGCGTGCCGGTTACGCAACCGTCTTTCCGCAAGCCATCGGAATGGCGGCAACCTGGGACACTGATCTGATCCATCAGGTAGCCGATGTTATCTCGACTGAAGCCCGCGCGAAGCATCACGAGTTCATTCGCCACAATCAACATGCGCGCTATGAAGGGCTGACTTTCTGGAGCCCCAATATCAATATCTTTCGCGACCCGCGCTGGGGACGAGGACAGGAAACCTACGGCGAGGATCCCTTTCTCACTTCGCGTTTAGGCGTCGCTTTCGTCAAGGGTCTGCAAGGCGATGACCCGCGCTACTTCAAGGTGATCGCGACCCCGAAACATTACGCGGTGCACAGCGGACCGGAACCCCAACGTCACAGCTTTGACGCAACGGCTTACGAAAGAGATTTGCGAGAGACTTACTTGCCGGCGTTTCGCGCGGCAGTCAAAGACGGCTTGATAAGCGAAGCCGAGATCGATGTGGCGGTGAAGCGTCTGATGACCGCGCGCTTCCGGCTCGGCATGTTCGATCCGCCGGAAGCAGTTCCCTACTCGCGCATTCCGTTTTCCGAAAACGATTCCGAGGCGCATCGCGCACTAGCGCTGAAGGCCGCGCGCGAATCGATGGTGCTATTGAAGAATGAAAACAATACTTTGCCACTTCAGAAGGATCTCAAGACGGTCGCTGTCATCGGTCCCAACGCTGACGCGCTCGAGGTCTTGCTGGGAAACTATAACGGCACGCCTTCGAGATACGTGACTCCCCTGGCCGGCATTAAGAGCAAAATCTCGGCGGCAACCCAGGTTCTGTATTCGCCGGGTGCCTACAAAATCGGAGTCTCGGCGCTTTCGATTCCCCCTTCGTCTCTCACGGTCAGCGGCGCAGGCTCAGCCGATGGTTTAAAGGGCGAGTACTTCGATAACCGTGAAATGAAGGGCAAGCCGATTTTGGTCAGGACCGATGCGGAGCTGAATTTCGATTGGGGCGCGTTCAGTCCGGCTCCTGCGTTAACGCCGCAAAACTATTCCGTGCGATGGACCGGCAAGTTGACCGCGCCGGTATCGGGCAAATATCTTCTCGGCGCCGCGGGTAATGGGGGGTTGCGAGTTTTCGTTGACGGGAAGCTTCTAATAGAAGACTTCGTGAACCGCAAGACAAAGACTATTACGAAAGAAATCAACCTCGAGTCCGGGCGCGCGTATGACATTCGAGTTGACTACGTCGCCGGACAAAATACCGTCGCGGCTGCGAAGTTGATTTGGTCACCACCCAATGGCGAACAAACGTTGCGTGATGACGCCATCAGCAAGGCGCGACAGGCGGATGTTGTCGTGATGTGTCTCGGGCTCTCGCCCCTGGTCGAAGGCGAAGAAATGGATGTTCCTTTCGAAGGCTTTCGCGGCGGCGATCGCATCGACATCGCGCTGCCGAAAGTGCAGGAGCAACTGCTCGAAGAAGTCACGGCGCTCGGTAAGCCAACGGTGGTTGTTTTGCTAAACGGGAGCGCGCTCGCGGTCAATTGGGCCAACGATCATGCCGCGGCAATCGTGGACGCGTGGTATCCGGGCGAAGAAGGCGGCGCCGCATTAGCTGATGTGCTCTTTGGTGATTACAACCCGGCCGGACGGCTCCCGGTTACTTTCTACAAATCAATTGATCAGTTGCCGCCCTTCACGGACTACAACATGCAAGGCCGCACCTATCGTTACTTCAAAGGCGAGCCACTATACGCGTTCGGTTTCGGCTTGAGCTACACGAAATTCAAGTACGACAAATTGAAGCTGAGCGCAGCCAAACTAAAGGCCGGAGCCGAACTCAAGATAACCACTGAGGTACAGAACGTCGGTGATCGAGCGGGCGATGAGGTAGTCCAGTTATACTTGAGCGACGTGGCCGCACCCGTTCCGGTGCCAATCAGATCTCTAGCTGGGATGCAGCGAGTCTTCCTTAAGCCAGGTGAAAAACAGAACGTCTCATTCACGCTCTCTCCCACACAGATGTCCCTAATAGATGACAACGGCAAGCGCGTAATCGAGCCGGGAGAATTCCTCGTCAGTGTAGGCGGCAAGCAGCCCGGGGTTACGGGTTACGCCGATGCAAAAACCACCGCCATTGTCACCGCCCATTTTTTCGTCACGGGCAAAGTTATCGCAATCCCGTAACGTTAGCAGGACCGACGTACAGAGCCACTTATGTGAGTCAACTCAATGCCACTGCGCAGGCTCATCGCTTGAGCAGCTAAGTGGGCTATTGATCCGTTGAAAAGAGCTTGCCAAAGGCGACAATACCAAAAAAAAGATTGACATCCAAACAAGGATTGGAATATTGTGCAACCACTTTTGGACTCCATGGCTGAATCCCACGGGCCGACTGATACTTGGTTACGCAGAATCCAGCCGGGACATCCCATTTGTTTTCACTCGTTTATAAGCTCGAGCAGAAGCGAACCAGGTTCATTACTCGGATCAGGTAGGGAAGGATTTCCTCATGAGTACTTCGGCATCCACTTGCCGTTACTTTCAACAAGCGGCATACCACACAAACCATAGGTTTACCCTGCCCCTGTACCTGATTCTTGGCTGTGCCCTCATGTCGACTGTCGCCGTCGTCTTGGCAAGCGTCAGAGTATTGGAGCGCGAAAGCGGGGAAGGGCGCCTCACCATAAAAGCCACGAGCGACGCGTCATTTCGGACGTTCTATGCAGTTCAGCCAATTCCTACTCCGACGCCATGCACACCTGGAGACAAGCTCCAAGACTCGGGCTTTGAAGCGACGGACTCGACGACGCTCACAAATCCTTTCTGGGCTTCTACTTCCACGCAAGCCGGAACATCGTTATGCAATCTTGCGGCGTGCGGCGACGGCAGCGGAACGGCCGGGCCGCGCAGCGGAAGTTTCTGGACTTGGTTGGGCGGTACCAACGGGCCTGAGACAGGAACGGTGAGCCAAACGGTTACGATTCCGTCAAGCGCTACGGCAACGCTTAACTACTATCTACGCATTGGCGCTGTCAACGCGCCGTTCACCGATGTCTTGAACGTAAAGGTTGATGGCACGACGGTCCAGACAATCACCGAGCCAAGCACACCGGACGCGAGCTACACACTGCGAAGCGTAAACTTGAATGCCTACGCCACTGGCGGCCAGCACACGATCTTGTTCGAATATACGTCACCCAGCGGTGGTGGAATCGCGAATTTCAACGTCGACGACGTGACACTCGACGTCTCTTGTCCTACTTCCACACCTACTCCAACGCCGACTCCTACTCCAACACCGACTCCTACAGCAACACCAACACCAACACCAACACCAACGCCGACACCTACACCCGTGCCTACTCCGACGCCAACGCCATCTCTGATTCTAGATCCCTCTGTCCTCAGGCCTAATCAAGCAGCGGTGCTGGATTCAGTCCTACTTCTCAGGGATCCTTTCGTGATTCTTAATGAGTCCAATTTTCTTATTCGAGGGGCGGATCGAAACACCAGGGTGGTCATATTTGCTAGTGACCTCCAACTCGCACAAGGTGAGCTTGCCGCTTCGATCATAGTCAATCTCATTAACAGCAATAACCAGACTTTCGATGTGCCGGCGGAAGATGTTCGATCTGTGCCCAACTTCAACTTTACGCAGATAGCTTTCAGATTACCCGATAATCTATCAGGCGGCACATGGACTATTAGAATAAAAGCCCACGGCCAAGTCACTAATCCTGGTACCTTGAGGATTCTTCCGAAGGGCCTGGATCTGACTCCTCCCTACCTGAGTATTAGTCCTGCAAATGGGTCCACGATTACCTCAACGACGCCACTGGTTGAGATTTTCTATGATGATGATCACTCAGGAGTTGATAAGTCATCTGTAACTATTACGATTGATGGCAACAACTATACAAACCTCTTTACAATTACAAATACTCAAGCTTCCTATTCGGCTTCCCTTGGAGGTGGTCAGCATACAATCGACGTCAAGCTAAAGGACAAAGCGGGAAATGCGGTTCAGGCGTCCTCAAAGTTCACTGCTTCTGTATTTCGCGCCTTGCCAGAGGTGAATCCCAACAGCGGCCCTGCACCTTTAACCGTGACCTTTATTACCAAGGCGGAGTACACGGACGGCGCCATAACGCGCTACCGCTGGGATTTTCAGGGAGATGGAATCTTCGACACGAATGATCCTGGAGCTAGAAACTACACCAGCACCTTTACCAAAAAGGGCACTTTCAACGCTGTCCTCGAGGTCACGAATGATAAGAACCAAGTGGTAACGAAAACCGTCCCAATCGTCGTCACCGGAAATCCGCCAGTCGCTTCTGCAAGCGTTAATCCGTCGAATGGGCCGATCCCCCTCACGGTTAATTTTACCGGATCGGGCACTGACAGCGACGGCACTGTCGCGAAGTTCGAGTGGGATTTCGACGGTGATGACATCTTTGACTTTTCCTCAACGACCACCGGTAACACCTCGCATACTTACAGCGTCGCCGGAACCTATAATGCCGTTTTTCGAGTCACGGACAACGAAGGACTAACCGCCACGGCCCGGGTCACCACCACGGCGGTGCGTGTAGGACCGGCTGGCTCGCCCATCGCCACCATTACGAATCCTGCAAATCCAATTACTGTTACTGCGCCGGCAACCGTCAGTTTCAGCGGGACCGGGAGCGATCCGGGCGGTTCGATTGCGAAGTATGAGTGGGACTTCAACGGTGACGGTGTCTATGATTATTCTTCAACGACGACCGCCTCAACCACTTTCAAGTACGAGTCCCCGGGTACGTTCACGGCTGCTCTTCGAGTAACGGATAACTCCGGCTTAACCGGAATCGATACTACCGACATAACGGTAAACTTACCTGTCACGCTCGCGCTTTCTGCAGACACGTGCAAGCCGCTCCAGGGTGGAACAATCGCTGTGAATACCACGCAGGGTGGAACGACTCCTATCACAATCTTCATCCGAAACAATGCCGGACAGAACGTTAAGACACTCGTCAATAACGTGACGCGCACAGCGGGTTCGTATTCCGATTCCTGGAATTGTAAGGATGCCAGTGGGGTGATTGTCCCTGAAGGCGCATACTACGCCATCCTTCAGTATGTCGCCAGCGGGCAAGTTAAGACCCTTGATTTAAGCAGCACGACCGGTGGTGTGTTCTACAATCCTACCTGGATAATGTCGACCACGGCTGCTCCGGGTTGCTTTACATGTCCGTTCAAGCCGCTCGAAAACGATTTTCTCAAAGTTGACTTTACGACCACCAAAGCCTCGGAAGTAACTGTTTCCATACGACTTTTCAATAGCGTCACCGAGGTGGCGTCCCTCTTTGACCGCAGGCCGTACGGGCGGGGAACCTACTCGGTCTTCTGGGATGGCACCGACACGACGGGCCGCATCGTCACTGTGCCAACCGGCGAGCAGCAGTTTATTTGGGGAATGACCGCCTTTACATTTCCTGACAACGGAATCTTTGTCGAGGCCGCGCCGCAAATCACTGATGTCTCTGCGAGTCCAAACTACTTCGATCCGTCGACTGGCAACTTTATCAGTCCGCAAAAGCCCACGACCAAGATCGGCTACACGCTTTCAAAACAGGCAACGGTTTCAGTGCAAGTATTTCGCTCCGGCGCCAACACCTTGATGCGCAGCATCGTTCAGCCTAACGCCGCCGCCGGCCCGGGATCGATGCTTTGGGATGGCCGCGACGATAAAGGCATCTTCGTGGATAAGGGCGATTACCGGCTGGCGATCAAAGCTACGGATGCCGCCGGAAATCAATCGCTCGTGCGCTACGTTCTGGTGCGCGTCTTTTACTGAGACAGATGCACCGCATGCACGATAGAGACGCCTTTCAAGAAAGGAAGGAAAACAAATGCGATCCTTACCCATTAACCATTTCTTTTCGCTTGCAGTGCCGATTAGGACTGTCGGGAGACGAAAGCGGCTTCCCTTGATGACTTTCGCCGTGTTGCTCATGTGCATTTGCGCGAGCGTAGCCAGCGCGCAAACAAAGGATGTGACCGTTGAAGACTATTGCCGGATGACGATATCGCTAATGGAGCTTTCCGTGCAGGAATGGCAGGAGCGCACTCCGGTGGCGGAGAAAACTAAGGGGAGTCGCCAGAAGCTCGAGGCGGCGCTGAAAGATGTCACCAGCAAATATCGAGACTTGCGGAGCGAGAAATTCAAAGAATTTGGGCTGAACCAAAGCGCCTATCTGCACTACGCGACCGATCACAAGATCGAAATCGAAAGCTATCTCGAAGACAATCCGGAAATAAAACAAGCGATCGATAACCTGCAGGAGCAGATCAATAAACTCATTGAACAGTTCGAAGGCGTCGCGGTGCCGAACGCGAAGGGAGGAGGCCAGTGAGGAAACTTCGCTTCTTATCGGTGACGCTGGTCTTCGCCTTGTTCTGCAACACCACGGTGCTGGCCTTTCACGCTCCGCCATGGGACACGGGGCACAACAGTTTTTCGGGAGACCCGGGAGATACGAATACCGATCCGGGCACGTGCGATGGTAGTTGTGGCAGTTGCCCCTGCACTGGCAAAGCGATGTCGCCCGTCGAGGCAGCTAGCGGCGACTTCATCTATACCTTGCGAGTGTTATCGATTTCCGGGCTCGGTCCTTCGCTGGACGTTGCTCTAACGTATGACAGTCAGGATTTGCGTCATGGACCCTTCGGCGTAGGGTGGGTTAACCCATACGAACAGCGCATCATCGAGACCACAGACGGTACTGGTATCTTTGCGATCTATTCTCTCGCTAACGGCAAGCGAGAAAGATTCACGAGAAATCCGGACGGCACCTACACGACGCCGCCCCGTCTGTTTTCCACGCTCACAAAGAACTCCGACGGAACATTCACTCTGCGCGATAAATACGGCGTGGTTCGTCGGTTCAGCGCGCAAGGACAACTCACGGCCATAATTGATCGAAACGGAAACACGCTCACCCTTACCTATGACACGGTGGGCTTCATGACCGGAATCACTGACGCGGCGGGGCGCGCTGTAAAGCTGACCAAAGGCGCCGACGGTAGAGTGGAAAGCATGACCGACCCTGCAAACCGTTTGTTCAAATTCGCTTACGACACATCCGGGAATCTGACACGCTACACCGACCCCCTGGGAAATGCGACGACCTATCAATACGACTCCGCGAACAACCTGACGGCAATGGTGGATCCGCGAGGCAACACGCTGATGCACCTCACTTACGACAGCGCAGGCCGCGTGTCACAGCACGTTGACGGCGCTGAGACATGGACGTACACCTATTCGCCATCGACAAAGCGAACCACCAAGCGCGACTCGCAAAGCAATACCTGGACTTTTGACTACAACGATAACGGGAACATAACCAAAGAGACTGATCCGTTTGGCAAGACTGAACAGTTCACCGTGGATTCCAATCTCAACGTTACGCAATACATTGATAAGAACGGCAACACGAGTAAGTACACCTACGATAATTCCGGTAACAGATTAACCACTACGAATGCTTTGAATAACGTTTGGACTACTAGCTACGAGCCGGTCTTCAATCGTCCGCTTTCAGTTAAGGATGCATTGGGGAACACGGCTCGTTTTGAGTATGACCCCAAAGGTAATTTAACCAAAACGACCAACGTCCTCGGGCAAGTAACTAAGTTTCAGTACGATGATAAGGGCCAGTTGATCAGGCTGACCGACGCTTTGGCAAACTCTTTTGACTTTGCCTACGACGCCCGAGGCAACCTCGTTAAGACGACCGACCCGCTGGGAAATAACCAAACCGCTAGCTTTGATATCCTAGGCAAGATAGTAACAACGACCGATGCGGTAGGTCGCACGACTCAGTTCGTATACGACAATAATGAGCGGCTGGTGCGAAGCATAAACGCTACCGGTGGCGTCACTATCAGAGAGTATGATGCCGCCAGTAATCTTACTGGAATCACCATTCCAAGCGGTGCCAAGACCACCCTCGATTACGATTTGCTGAATCGTTTGACTAGAGTAACCAACGCGCTCAACCAGTCTACAAATTACACATACGACCGTCGCAGTAACCTCGCATCAAAGGTCGACCCTAAAGGGCAAAGTTTTACTTATGGTTATGATGCGCTGGATCGAAGAATCCGCAAAACCAAGCCGGATGATACCGTCTCGTATGCCTATGATGCTGTTGGCAACTTGACCAGTTTGACTGATGGTGACAGCAATCTGACGTTTGTCTATGACGCCGTTAACCGGTTGATGCAGGCTCGCACAGCAGCTACGGCTGGTCAACTCGCTACTAATCTGGCGTTTACTTATGACGCTAATGGGAATCGAAAGAGCCTCACCGACCCTTTGGGCGGAATCACAAACTATACTTATGATGCTCTGCAGCGACTAACGTCACTGACAGACCCAGCAGGCAACTTCACGTTTTCCTATGATGAAATCTCTCGTCGTACTAAGATCAATCGTCCTCTCGGCTTAAGCACGTCGTACTCCTACGATTCTTCCCGTCGCCTCACGTCACTTGTCCATCAGGGGGGAACGGGAGTTGGGTCCTTTAATTATAGTTACGATCCCGCAGGAAAACGCCTTAGCAAAACCGATTCCGATGGGCTTCACTCATACGCGTATGACTCGCTCGACCGCTTGACGGCGGCGGTGGCTCAAACAGGAGAGTCCTACACGTACGACTCAGTTGGCAATCGCACAGTATCCCACCTTTCTAGTTCGTACCTTTACAACCTCGCAAACCGGCTTATTACGGACTCACGTTTCGACTATGTCTACGACGCAAACGGCAATCTTACTCGCAAGACGGAGCGAGCTAGCGGCAAGATAACTAACTACGCGTTTGATTCGGACGATGAGCTTGTTCGCATAGATTTCTCGGACGGCACCAATGCGACCTATCGCTACGATGGCATGGGACGGCGTATCGAAAAAAACGTTGGTGGTCAAATAACCCGTTACATCTACGATGGGCAGGACATTCTTTTCGAGTACGCAGGGGCAACACTCGCGGCGCATTATACGCAAGGGCCCGGCATGGATGAGGTCCTCAGCGTTCAGCGGGGAGGGAACACATACATCTTCCAAGCCGACGCTCAAGGGTCGGTCGCCCGACTTGTTGATGGTAGCGGGGTCAAGGCTTCGTATTCATACGATGCCTTTGGTCGTATAGTCGCACAGAATGGAACACGGCTAGCACCTTTCGGTTTTCATGGCAGGGAGTTCGATCAGGAATCTGGCCTTTATTACTTCCGTGCGCGCTATTACGATGCTGAGGTTGGACGGTTCATCAGCGAGGATCCGATTAAGTTCGCGGGCGGCGTGAACTTTTACTCGTTCGTCAACGGTAATCCCGTTAACGTGATCGATCCTTACGGCAAGCAACCTTTTGCCGTCGGATCCGTCGGCGCATTAGTATGGGAAGGGGCTGCGTTCGATCCAGAGCCGATTACAAAGGCAATTCTAATTACGGCGGGGCTTGGTGTTGCGGCTTGGGCGATTTGGCATGCGGCCGAGTCTGCTAATGACGAGGGGAAGAGCGAAAGCAAGGATGGAAAGAAGTGCCCCAACTCTAACCCATCTCCTACAAAAGAGGCGGGCCCAGAAGATTTTCCTGATAACCCTGACGATTGGGTCCCGCCTGAAGGTGTAACGGAAGAACCACGGGCAAGCGAGGCGACCTCGGGTAAACACCGCCAGTGGAAGGATGAAAATGGAAACATAGTTCGTCGATGGGATAGAGGTGAGCCTGGACAACCGGGATGGAAGGGCAGGGATCACTGGAACACGCCGGATGGAGATCATATTCCGACTAAGCCGAGGTAGATTCGTATATGAGAGTTGAAGTTAAGGACTACAAGACAGGTTGGCAGAGCATTGAGGTTTACCTCAAGCGTCGAGACATAGAGAATCTCATTGAGTCCTTGGCAAAGTTGCGAGATACGGAGGTCGGACAGCACTTTCACATCAACAACTCGAATCTGGACGGTCCCGGCGGCATTTTTGACATCGAGATAATAAAGGATTCGGAATCCAGCAAAGACACCTTTCAAGGACCCTCCGGATTCGCAAGGGCTGGATCATCTGACGATTTAGGGCTCGATCCGGCACCTTGAACTCTGAGTTCGGAGGTGCAGCTCACCTTTTCCTGAATCGTTTTACCAAATAGATACGGAGCCAGGATTACAATGAGTAGTATCTCTGCGCTTCGCTAGTCTCAGGTTTCTATGAATGCGGCAACGAACCAGGCGCGAAGTACGTCCCTCTTAGTTTGAGTTCGTGCTTGCCCGCCGGGCTGGCGGAACAAAAACTAAGCGGTTGGATGGAGAGTAAGGGGCAAAGGCTCACATGACCCATTGGACACTTCGCGCTCCTCAAGTACTACTCTTTGTACTAGCTTTTCTTTCCATTGCTAGTCTGCTCGCGTACTTCGTGGGAATCGCCTCATTTAGAGGATTGGCGATTACATTCTTGGCCGTCGAGACGATCGGACTCATTAGCATGGCCGTCGTGGCTCACGCAAAAGGTTTAATGGAACCGATTAGCTGGTTAGTGTCAGGCCTCTGGACGGGCGCTCTCGCAACCCTCGCCTACGACCTCGTTCGCATCCCCGTGGCCCACTCAGGTATTCCTGTCTTCAAGGCCGTCTCTTATTTCGGAACGCTCTTGCTTGGCGTGCAGTCGTCGACGCCGGTTTCGGAAGTACTCGGTTGGGCTTATCACCTTTCAAACGGCGTTAGTTTTGGGTTGATGTATGTGGCGTTGTTTCGCACGACAAAGATCTACACAGCCGTGATTTGGGGGTTGACGCTCGAGGCGGTGATGCTTTTGACGCCGTATGCGGAAGTGTTTGGCTATCGGCGGGACGCGAAGTTCTTTGCAATCACTTTCGGAGCGCACGCGGTTTATGGGGCGGTGCTTTACCTAGCGCTGCGGTTGTGGAATGGGATAGGAAGTTTTCAGCTTAGGCCTGCACACGTCGCGGCGGGAGTAATCTGCGTTGTTCTCGGGCTCTCATTGATTGCCGCAGATTCCTATCGGAGCTACGCGCGAAATCCTGACGCCAAGCTGAACGCGCTGGCGCGCATGACTTATCTGAACGAAGTAACTCCGTGGATGCTGGCGTCAGATCCGGAAGTGGGACAGTTGACTCAAAGACTACGACTTGCCGCGGAGAAGGAATGCGGCCAAAGCATGAATAGTGATTGCGTTGAGCGGCTGTTTCAAGAGCTGGATCATTTCTATCAGGAACGCTGACCGTCACCGCTGAGAACGAAAAGGCAACCAACACCGCGAGCTTACACATGATGCGAATCTCATCCAGATTATGGAAGCTGATACTGCTGCTGGCGGTGGCTCTGCTGACGCTCGCGCTTTACTTCTACTGGCGGGGGAGGTCCCGGATCAGCCGCGAGCCAATTACGGAAACACGTCTGGCGCCAAAACCTCACAAGGGACTCATAGCGTTTGTCGCCAATCCAAAAGGGAATTGGGAGCTGTTTCTAATGAACGGCGATGGCACTCAACTCTCTCAGTTGACTGAAAGCGAATTAGACGAGCGGTCGCCGGCCATCTCGCCAAACGGCGAGCAGATAGCTTACTCAACCAGTGATGGCGCGCTTTGGATCATGACAACAGCAACAAAGACCGCGATTCAGATTCCGTTGCCTGCCGGAAGGTACGGTTACCCCGCTTGGTTGAACGACGGGAGCGGAATCGTCTACACCGCTTACAGGTTTAATCCGGGCAACGAGGATGCCGACTTTTTTGTTTACTCGTTTGCCGATCAAACGCAGCGAATGTTCCTGACCCAGACCGGCCCACAAGATTATCCGGCCCTTTCGCCTGACGGCAGTGCGCTCGCCTATGTTTCTTCTCTGGCGACCGTTTTGCCCGGAGTCGGAAGCAAGATTACCCAACAACTGTGGATTGCATTCCTCCGGGAAAGCAGACCGGTCCAGGTGCTGGTGGGGAGTGAAAGCGACGCCCGCCCGACATGGTCTCCTGACGGCAAATGGATCGCTTTCTCATCAGGTCGATCAGGAACGCCAAACCTCTGGATGGTCAAGCCCGATGGCCAGGAGTCCGTGCAATTGACCAAAGGCTCCGCCGCCGCGACGAACCCCACCTGGTCACCAGATGGGCAGGAGATCGCTTATATCTCCGCCGAATCAGGCCGGATGCAATTGATGATACTTGATGTGAAAACGCGCGAGAGCCACGCGCTTTCACCTTTTGGCTCACAAACAGTGGAAGTCAGAGACCCTCATTGGAGATAAGGGGAAAATTCATGAAGCAATCAATTTCAATCCTGATGATTTTCCTATGCACGGTTTTTTTCAGTGGTTGCCGTCTGGAAAAACCGGAAGTGTTAGTCAAGGGCCCGAACAACGCACCACAGAACTCGCAGGGCCTAAGCCTATTCAGTGTCGCTCTGTCGGCGCCGTCCTTCAATCCTTCCCGAGGAGACAAGATAGAATGTCGGTATAACCTTTCACGCGACGCCCGCGTTACCGTGAAGGTCTTCGACGCAGACCAGCAACTGGTGCAGACTCTTGTTTCTGATACTCAAAGAAAGTCAGGTCAAAACAAAGAGATTTGGGATGGCAAAGATTTGGAAGCAATGATTGTTCCGAACGAGGCCTACTTCTTCAATATCGAAGCCGAGGATTCCGAAGACCAGAGAGTCGTCTATGATCCCATTGCCTTCAGCGGCGGTGAATCCGCGGATCTCAGTCACGGCCAATTCGACCGTGATAACGGAACTCTAAGCTACAAATTGTCCCAGCCCTCTCGGGTACTATTGCGCGCGGGAATACCTGGCAGCGCACTGCTCAAAACCATCGTGGACTGGAAACCACGAGTAGCCGGTGAAATCACGGAGTACTGGAACGGCAAGGACGAGGATAATCTAATAGACGTCTGGAAGATGCAGAACCATCTGTTGATTCTCACCTACATGACGCTACCTGAAACGACCGTGATCACCGTAGGCAACGAGAAATATGAGTATCGAGCATACAAACACAATTTGAAGACTCCTCGACCAACCAAAGTAGAACGACCGATGATGAATGCGCGGAAGCTCTCACCCCATTTCTTCAAGTCACGTCTAACAGACCGAGCCTTCAGAGTTCAGTTGACCTTCCCCGAGTTAGATAAGGCCGAAAGCAATGAGCTACCGACGGCGAAAGACAAGTTGATGGTTCGCGCGGACGTTCCCGACGAAGATAGAGACGTTCCTTTGAATCAGCAATACGAAGTCATCATCTTTGTGGACTCCGTTTTCTATGCAGAAGAAGAAAGAGGACACCTACCTTTCAACTACCCGTTGGAACTGAAAAGCCTATCTCCCGGCGAGCATGTGCTGACAGTCAACGTAATTACCTTCGAAGATCAAATAGGTATAGGCAGTAGAAAAATTATGGTCATGAAGTAATTAAATGCTCTTCACGGACGAGCGAAGCGGCAAAGACTGATTGCCACGATTTTGCCAGGCCTCGGCTGCGAGTTATCCGTTTCGATTAACTCAGCCTCGCACAAGCTGCTTCCCTTCCTCTAAGACAGTTATTAACAGCCGCTCCCCTCTTGAACGACTCCCTGTCTAAACGGCCATGCTTGCCGTTGGATGGTTTAAACAGAGAACAATTTATCCTTGACGGCTAGCACTTTTGCGCTTATTCTTCCGGCCACGCACGGCAAGTTGCTAGCAGACTTAGTCCCCGTATATCGGGGTGTTCCGTACTTCGGATTCCCGATCTCTTTGCTGATCGTCGGAAATGCCAACGGGCGCCTTGCGATCGAGATTACCAAAACCAAATAACAATACCAGGGAGGACTTAATGCCAGACTGGTCCATCAAAATCGTTTCCGCAAGTTCAGGCGGGGGCGCTGCATTCCAGCCGGACCTTCAAGGTTACAGCCAGGGCGATCCCTTGCCCGCGCAACAGGATGACCTGGTCTCGTGGAACAACACGACCGATGATACGCATCAGCCGTGGCCCACCGATTCCAATTACAACCCGCTTTCAGAGGCAGATGTATTGCCGAGAGGCTCGGCGAACTATCTATCTGATCCGATTCCGGCTGGAGAGTCGTCACGCCCGAGCTACGATGTTGCACAACCGGATGATTCGCCGCAAACCTGGATCGTTTATTACTTTTGCAAACTGCACCCGACGCTCGAAACAGAGCGGGGCTCGATCGAAGCCACGATACCACCATCCGCCTGAGGTGATCGACCAGCCACTTCCAGGCGTGCCGGATCAGCGATTTCCGTTCGGCCGATCGAAGTTAACCGCAATTGGCCACCAGAAAGCGAGAGACCGCTATGCCGACGAATGAATCAAATCTTAAGAGACCGAAAAACTTTCCAACTTCAATTAATCGACTGACGTGGTATCCAGCCGGGCGACCGCTTTCGACACTCGCAATTTTGTATCTGCGGATGGCTTCGGTCTTTACGATCTTAATTGTGTTGCAGGGTTTGCCGGCGCGCGCCCAAACACCAACACCCAGTCCATCGCCCGTTAATCCGTGTCCAACTCAGCTTACGCCGGGGCAGACTTTGATTCCGGTCCCGGTCATTGGATCGTCGGAAGGCAGGCTGCGCGGGACGATAATATTAAGCGACGAGCAGGAATGGATGACATTCCGCGTTCCGGCGAGTGCGCCGACCAATGCGAGCACTGCACAGTGCCTGCCGCAATATGTGCGGATGTTTCGCGAGTACGGTGCGAAAACGACGATGGCCGCTGCGCCTTACGGTCCCTATGCCAGAGGGACGTACGCGCTTCCCCGGCCGGGACCGACCTTCCGCGCGCGCGTGGGCGATCTCGTTCAACTTACTTTCATAAACCAAATCAACCCTGCCGATTTCGGTGACTCAATTGACCGGGGAGAGACAGGGAGAGGTGGAGGTTGCGACGAGAGCAGCGGCGGATATCCAGGGTCTGACAAATTCCCGGACTGCTTCCATGGATCGAGTACGGGAAATATTCATTTTCACGGCACGCACACCAACCCAAATACGACTGCGGACAACGTGTTCATCGAGGTGCGTCCCTCATTAAGGAAGGACGGTAAGCCCATTGTGACGCCGGAAAGCGTCGCCCAGTCTTTCAACAGATTCTTTGAGCGGTGTGAAGTAGAGCTAAGCCACAATGTCCTCAGGGAATGGCCAAAGACGTGGAGTGACATGCCGGAGAACTGGACGGATGATCAGAAGAAAATGCTCAAGGAATACGACACTCAACTGGAAAAGAACTATGGTCCGGGGGTCCGAAAGCTTTGGCCCATCGATGAGGCCCAGCTCAAGCAGGGCGCCTGGCCCCAGTACTACATTGGTTCATTTCCCTTTTGCTATCGTCTGCCTCAATACACTGAAAGGATCTGGCCTCCCGCCAAACCATCGATGCAGATGGCCGGCATGGGGAGCGCAGAAATGCCGGGGGATGGCGACTTGGGGGCACGGCCTTTGATCATGGGCCAGTCGCCGGGAACGCATTGGTATCACGCGCACAAACACGGCTCGACTGCCATCAACGTCGCGAACGGCATGACGGGCGCGTTCATCATCGAAGGGCAATACGACGACGATCTTAATAATTGGTACGGCGACGGCTGGACGCGCACGCAGCCAGTACTGGTAATTAATCAGTTGGGCGTATCTCCTACCCTGATGCGTAAGCCGGCTTCAGGCGGCGGCCCGGGACCTGGAAGCCAGGACAAGGGGCCGGACTTCTCTATCAACGGCCAGCTAAAGCCGTTGATTCAAATGCAGCCGGGAGAAGTGCAGATGTGGCGCATCGTCAACACCTCGGGGCGAGCAGGCGTGTACTTCCTTGGTCCACCAAAAGGATTTCAGTGGAAGCAACTGGCGCAGGATGGGGTTCAGTTCAATGATGTGAATTATCAGAGCCACCTGAACCGGCCCTTTCTGCTGGCTGCCGGCAATCGCGCCGACATATTGGTTAAGGCGCCCACTTCGGCGTGTGCAAACCCGCCCGATTGCAGCGTCATGGTTAAAAATGAAGTTGATCCGCAGGATCTCGCCGTGGCCAAGCCGCTCACATTGCTCTCGATTAATATCAGTGGCCAACCGGTCGATCCCAAGTCAAATGCCGGGAGCTTCATTCCCAACGCTCCATACTTCCCGCCTTTCCTTAAGGACATCGGCAAGGACGAGGTGACCGGTACAAAGACGCTCCTGTTTGCCGCGGGCCCTCCAGGCGGAACGCCAAACCCCGCGCAACAAACGATTGACGGCAAGAAATTCGATGGTGAAGTTGGGGCGGTCGTGCTGCTCAACAAAGTAGAGGAATGGAAGATACTGAACGCCACGTACGCGGCGCCAATTTCTCACCCTTTTCACATTCACATCAATCCGTTCCAGATCGTGGAGGTATTTGACCCGAATCAACCGCTGATCGATCCCAAAACGGGCCAGCCTCCAATCGATCCAAAGACTGGCAAGCCATATATCGATCCCCAAACGAACAAGGTCGCAACCAAGTATGCATTTCATGACAAAGGGCGCGCACCAGGGCAATGCTATCTCGATCCCAATAACCCGGAAACCTGGAACCCGAGAGGATCTCTGTCGCTGCAACCGTGCAACCCGTCCGCGCCACAGTCGAATTTGATCTGGTGGGACGTCTTCCCGATTCCTTCGGGGTACGCGCCGACGACCGATGCGGCCGGTAATAATCCGCTGCTCAACAGCAACGGCAAGGCAGTGCAGGTGCCCGGCTATTTCAAAATGCGCAGTCGATTCGTTGACTACCCGGGTTTCTATGTCCTTCATTGTCACATTCTCGCGCACGAAGATCGCGGCATGATGACTATCGTCGAAGTTACTCCGGTGCGGACGCCCTATTCGCATCATTGAGATCTGGAAACGTAGGAACTGTGTCGCGTTGGGGTTGAATCATGTTCGATTATTTCGTTGAGCCAATGAGCC
>WNFT01003635.1_pt1 | contig 20790 bp, 17 predicted proteins | sample 5400191 | NCBI WGS metagenome assembly WNFT01 (sample SAMN13153359, study PRJNA577476) | soil metagenome | isolation source: 80 cm saprolite under Madrone tree | place: USA:California | collected 2016-06-14 | reverse complement strand
AAGTATCCGGCGGGGCTCTGGGAACAGGTGCTGGCCGGGATGGCCCGCCTCGAGGCCGCCGTCGGCCTGAAGCTCGGGGACGCGGCCAAGCCGCTCCTCGTGTCGGTCCGCTCCGGAGCCCGCGCGTCGATGCCCGGCATGATGGATACCGTGCTCAATCTCGGGCTCAACGACCGGACGGTGACCGGCCTCGCGCGGTGGACCAAGAACGAGCGGTTCGCGTGGGACTGCTACCGGCGGTTCATCACCATCTTCGGCGACGTCGTGCTCGGCATCGAGCGCCGCGCCTTCGACGAGCTGCTCGATCGCGCCAAGGCCTCCGCTGGCGCGAAGACCGATGCCGACCTCCAGCCCGAGCCCCTCAAAGCCCTCGTGGCGGAGTTCAAGCAGCTCGTCCAGACGCGCACGGGCAAGCCGTTCCCTCAGGATCCGCCCGAGCAGCTCAAGCTCGCGATCAGCGCCGTCTTCGACTCGTGGTTCGCCAAGAAGGCCGTGGACTACCGGCGCATCAACCGGTTGCCCGACGACTGGGGCACCGCCGTCACCGTCATGGCCATGGTGTTCGGCAACCTCGGGGAAAGCTCCGGGACGGGCGTCTGTTTCACCCGCGATCCCTCGAGCGGCGAGCGCCGCTTCTTCGGCGAGTTCCTCATCAACGCGCAGGGCGAGGACGTCGTGGCGGGCATCCGCACCCCGCAGGCGATCGCCACGCTCAAGGACACCATGCGGGAGGTCTACGACGAGCTCGTGGCCATCGAGGACCGGCTCGAGCGCCACTACCGGGACATGCAGGACATCGAGTTCACCGTCCAGGAAGGGCGGCTCTTCATCCTCCAGACGCGCTCGGGCAAGCGCACCGGGGCCGCGGCTGTGCGCATCGCTGTCGAAATGGTGCGCGAACGGCTGATCGACCGCGACACGGCCTTGCTCCGCGTCGAGCCCGCCTCGCTCAACCAGCTCCTGGTGAAGACGGTCGACCCAAAGGCCACGTACACCGCCATCGCGCAGGGGCTCGCCGCCACGCCCGCGGCGGCGGTGGGCAAGGTCGTGTTCGATCCCGAGAAGGCCGTCGAAATGGCGATGCGCGAGGAGCACGTCATCCTCGTTCGCCAGGAGACCTCGCCGGAGGACGTGGCGGGGATGCACGCGGCCCAGGGGGTGCTGACCTCTCGGGGCGGGCTGACCTCCCACGCGGCCGTCGTCGCGCGTGGCTGGGGCAAGAGCTGCGTGGTGGGCGCCGGCGACGTGGTCGTGGACGAGGAAAACCGTCTCTTCCGCGCGGGTCGGTGGGTGGTGCGCGAGGGGCAGGTCGTCACGTTGAACGGCGCGACGGGTGAAGTGGTCATGGGTGCCCTCCCGCTCGTGGACCCGGAGCTGTCTGACGAGTTCAACGAGCTGCTGGACTGGGCACGAAAGGCCAGCACGACCAGGGTACGCGCCAACGCCGACACGCCAGAAGATGCCGCCAAGGCCCGGGTGTTCAAGGCCGAAGGCATCGGTCTGGTCAGGACCGAGCACATGTTCTTCAAGGACGACCGGATCCCGATCGTTCGCGAGATGATCATGGCCCGCGACGAGCAGGGCCGGCGCAAGGCCGTGGATAGACTCCTGCCGTTTCAACGGGAGGACTTTATCCGGATCTTCACCGCCATGAACGGCTATCCGGTGACCATCCGGCTGCTGGACCCGCCGCTCCACGAGTTCCTGCCGAAGTACAAGGAAGTCCTCGAGGAGTACACGAGGCTCGACGCGCTCGGCATCAACCCGGCGCGGCACCAGGAGCTGGGCGCGGTCAAGGCGCGGATCGAGGCGCTCCAGGAAGCCAACCCGATGCTGGGCCATCGGGGCTGCCGGCTCGGCATCACGTTCCCGGAGATCTACGAGATGCAGGTGCGGGCCATCATGGAGGCAGCGTGCCAGGTCGCCGGGCGGGGCGTGCGCGTAGAGCCCGAGATCATGATCCCCCTGACCGGTACCGTTCCGGAGATGAAGCTCACGCGCGACATGACGGCGCGGATCGCGGATAAGACGGTGGCCGAGATGGGCGTGAAGGTCGGGTACACGGTCGGCACGATGATCGAAGTGCCGCGCGCGGCCCTGATCGCCGACAAGCTCGCCGACCACGCCGACTTCTTCTCGTTCGGGACCAACGACCTGACGCAGATGACCTTCGGCTACAGCCGGGACGACATCGGCAAGTTCCTGCCGTTCTACCTCGAAAAGAAGCTGCTCCCGAACGACCCCTTCGCGGTGCTCGACCAGGAAGGCGTCGGGGAGATGGTCGAGATCGGCATCGAGCGCGGCCGCAGGAAGAAGAAGAACCTCAAGGTGGGCATCTGCGGCGAGCACGGCGGCGAGCCCTCCTCGGTCGAGTTCTGCCACCGCGTGGGCATGGACTACGTGTCGTGCTCTCCGTACATGGTGCCGATTGCGTGGCTCGCGTCCGCCCAGGCGCGGATCAAGGAGCGGGCCTCGAAGCTCCGGAGGGCGGCGAGATGAAGGACCTCCACGGCGTCTACGTACCGGTGCCCACGCCGTTCCGCGGCGACGAGGTCGCGACGGACCGGCTGAAAGCGAACCTTGGCAAGTGGAGCGAGACCCCGCTGAGCGGCTACGTCGTCCTGGGCTCGACGGGCGAGTTCCCGATGCTGTCCGAGAGCGAGCGGGACGCCGTCCTGGTCGCCGCGCGGGAGGCGATCCCCCGCAACCAAGCCTTCATCGCGGGCACGGGGACGAACTCCACGCTGCACACGATCCGCCAGACCAGGCGGGCGGCCGAGATCGGAGCGGACGCGGCCATCGTGATCACGCCGCATTACTTCACGAAAGGATTCGCGCAGGCCGGGGCGCAGGTGCGGCACTATCTGGCCGTCGCCGAGGCGTCGACGATCCCGATCATCCTCTACAACTTTCCCGTCAACACGGGGATCAATCTCGAGCCGGACACGGTCGCCCGGATCGCCGAGCACCCGAACGTGTGCGGGATCAAGGATTCCTCCGGCAATATCCCGCAGGCGGCGCACACGATCCACCTGACGCCCAAGACTTTCCACGTGATGGTGGGCTCGGCGTCCGCGCTCCTGCCCGCGCTGCCCATCGGCGCCTCGGGCGGCATCCTCGCGCTGGCGGTCATCGCGGCGCGGGAGTTCTGCGAGGTGTATTCGCTCGCGAAGCAGGGACGGTGGGAGGAAGCGAAGGCGCTTGCGGCCCGGATGGTGCTGGCGGACCGGGGCGTGCCCGGCCGCTACGGCATAGGCGGGCTCAAGGCGGCCCTGGACCTGCAGGGCTTCTACGGCGGCCCGTGCCGGGCGCCACTCGGCACGCCGGACGGCGACGGCATCGAAGAGATCAAGGAGAGCCTCGTGTCCGCGGGGCTCCTCTAACCAGATGCACCGATGGAGGGACGGGCTGTGAAGCTTTCAGGGGCGCGGATTCTGCTCGAGTGCTTGAAGCGTGAGGGCGTGGACACCATCTTCGGCCTTCCCGGCGGCGCCGTGCTGCCGATCTATGACGTGCTGTACGACTTCGAAGGCATCCGCCACATCCTGGTCCGCCAGGAAGCGGCTGCCGGGCACGCGGCCGAGGGCTACTCCCGCACCACGGGCCGGACGGGCGTCTGCCTGGTCACGTCGGGGCCGGCGGCGACCAATCTGGTTACGGCGCTGCAGGACGCCCTCATGGACTCGATCCCTCTCGTCGCCTTCACCGGGCAGGTGCCGACCCACCTGATCGGCAACGACGCCTTCCAGGAGGCCGACAACGTCGGCATCACGCGCTCCGCGACCAAGCACAACTTCCTCGTCAAGGACGGCAAGGATCTCGCCGTGATCATCAAGGAGGCGTTCCATATCGCGTCCACCGGCCGCCCGGGCCCGGTGCACGTCGATTTGCCCAAGGACATCCTGGTCAAGGAGTGGACCTTCGAGTACCCGGAGAGCGTCCATCTGCGCTCCTACAACCCGACCTATGACGGGCACCCCGGGCAGATCAAGAAGGCCGCGCGCTCGCTCGTGCGGGCCAAACGCCCCGTGCTCTACGTGGGCGGCGGCGTCATCTCGTCGAACGCCTCGCCGGAGCTCTACGAGCTGGCCGAGCTGACGCAGGTGCCGGTGACGCAGACCCTCATGGGCCTGGGCGCCTTCCCGATGGCCCACCCGCTCTCGCTCGACATGCTGGGCATGCACGGGACGTACTACGCCAACATGGCCGTCCACGACTCGGACTGCCTCGTGGCCATCGGCGCGCGCTTCGACGACCGCGTCACCGGGCGCGTGGACGCCTTCGCGCCCAACGCCGAGATCATCCACATCGACATCGACCCGTCGTCCATCTCGAAGAACATCCAGGTCGGCATCCCGATCGTGGGCGACTGCAAGCGCGTGCTGGCCAAGCTCGTGGGGGCGGTCCGCGAGGAGATGAAGACCTACCCGGCGGGTGCCGTCAAGGAAGCGCGGCGCCAGTGGGCGGACCAGATCGCGGAGTGGAGGCGCGACCAGCCGCTCCGCTACGAATGGAGCGACGACGTCATCAAGCCGCAGTACGTGATCGAGGAGATCTCCAACCTGACCAACGGCGAGGCCTTGATGGTCACCGGCGTGGGCCAGCACCAGATGTGGGCGGCGCAGTACTACCGGTTCAAGCACCCGCGCATGTGGTGCACGTCGGGAGGGCTGGGCACCATGGGCTATGGCCTGCCCACGGCCATGGGCGTCCAGGCCGGCAACCCGGGCAAGCTCGTGATCAACATCGACGGCGACGGCTCCTTCGCGATGAACAGCCAGGAGCTGGCGACCTGCTTCGAAGAGGGCCTGCCCGTGAAGATCGTCATCATCAACAACGGCGGCCACGGGATGGTGCGCCAGTGGCAGCGCATCATCTACAAGGAGCGCTTCTGCGCCATCGACCTCGGGTCGAGCCCCGACTTCGTCAAGCTCGCCGAGGCGTACGGCTGCACGGGCATCCGCGCCACCAAGCCCTCCGAGGTGGTGCCCGCGCTCGAGAAGATGATCGCGACGCCCGGGCCCGTGGTGCTGGACGTCCGGGTGAACAAGGACGAGTGCGTCTTCCCGATGGTGCCCGCGGGCGGCGCCAACATCGACATGATCCTGGCGCCGCCGAGCACCGAAACCCGCGAACGCGCCGCCAAGTCGCAGACGGGATTCTAGCCGTGGCCGACGCCTCCGAGCATACGAAGCACACGATCGCGGTTCTGGTCGAGAACAAGTTCGGCGTGCTCTCGCGAGTGGCCGGCCTCTTCTCGGCGCGGGGCTACAACATCGAGAGCCTCTCGGTGGGAGAGACGCTCGACCCGTCCGTGTCGCGGATGACGCTCGTCGTCGCCGGGGACGCCTTCGTCATCGAGCAGGTCATGAAGCAGCTGCACAAGCTCATCGACGTCATCAAGGTCATCAACCTGAGCGAAGAGACCCACGTGGAGCGCGAGATGCTGCTGGTCCGCGTGAACGCGGAGCCCGCCGCCCGCGCCGAGATCCTCAGGGTCGCGGACATCTTCCGCGCGAAGGTCGTCGACGTCACCGCCGCGAGCTACACCCTCGAGGTCACGGGCGAAGAGTCGAAGATCGAGGCCATCCTCGAGCTGCTCCGGCCCTTCGGTGTCCAGGAAGTCGTGCGCACGGGCAAGGTCGCCATCGCCCGGAGCCCGAAGATGCGGCTGCGGCGCGTGGAGGAAAAACTCGGCAAGGCCGCCCCCGCGCGCCCGTCCACCCAGGATCCGCGCGTGGTCGGGTTCGCGGACTAACCCTCACAGGAGAGCACACCACATGCCGGCGAAGATTTTCTACGACCAGGACGCTGACCTCGGGCTGATCAAGGGCAAGAAGATCGCCATCATCGGGTACGGCAGCCAGGGGCACGCGCACGCGCTGAACCTGAAGGACTCGGGGCAGGATGTCGTCGTCGGTCTCTACAAGGGCTCGAAGACGTGGGCCCGGGCCGAAAAGGAAGGCCACAAGGTGATGACCGTCAACGACGCCGCGGCGGCGTCGGACATCATCATGATCCTGCTCCCGGACCAGACCCAGCGGCAGGTCTACGAGGAATCGATCAAGGGTGTGCTCGGCAAGAACAAGACGCTCATGTTCGCCCACGGCTTCAACATCCACTTCAACCAAGTGGTGCCGTCGCCCGACGTGGACGTGTCGATGATCGCGCCGAAGGCCCCGGGGCACGTGATGCGAGACCTGTTCACGCAAGGCCCGGGAGTGCCGGCCCTCGTCGCCGTGTACCAGGACGTGTCGGGCAAGGCGCGGGACATGGCGCTGGCGTACGGCAAGGGCGTCGGCTGCACGCGCGCGGGCGTCATCGAGACCACGTTCAAGGAGGAGACGGAGACCGACCTCTTCGGCGAGCAGACGACACTGTGCGGCGGTGTCTCGCACCTCATCAAGAGCGCATTCGAGACCTTGATCGAGGCGGGCTACCAGCCGGAGGTCGCGTACTTCGAGTGCATGCACGAGATGAAGCTGATCGTCGATCTCTTCTACCAGGGCGGCCTCGCCTACATGCGATATTCCGTCTCCGACACGGCCGAGTACGGCGACTACACGCGGGGGCCGCGCGTCGTCAGCCCCGAGACGAAGGCCGAGATGAAGCGCATCCTCGGCGAGATCCAGTCCGGCCAGTTCGCCCGCGAGTGGATCCTGGAGAACCAGGCTCACCGCGCCGGCTTCCTCGCTATGCGGAAGCGCGAGGCAGAGCACCCGATCGAGGAGGTCGGGGCGCGGCTGCGCAAGATGATGTCCTGGATCAAGCCGCCGAGGGCGTAGCGGCGGCCGGAGAGCGCGTGCGCATTCCCGTCGCCGCCGAGGGGTGGCCCTTTGTCTTCCCACCCGCGGCGGCGGCATGTATTCTGGGTTGGGTGGGCTGGTGGCCGGCGGCGACCGTGCTCGGCGCCGTGGCGCTGTGCTGCCTGGCTTTTTTTCGCGATCCCGATCGGACCGCGCCGGCCGTTCCGGGCGCCGTGCTTGCCCCGGCGGACGGTCGAGTGATGCGGGTGATGGAGATCGACGACCGGTGGGTGGGACGTGCGGTGCGGGTGTCGATCTTTCTGTCGCCGCTCGACGTGCACGTCAACCGGTCGCCCGTGGCGGGCCTGGTCGAGGGTGTCGAGTACGTGGCCGGGCGATTCCTGGCCGCGTACCGTGACGAGGCCTCGGAGCTGAACGAGCGCTGCACCGTGGCCCTCCAGGGCGAGAACGCTCGGGTCGGCGTGAAACAGATCGCGGGAGTGGTCGCGCGGCGCATCGTGTGCCGGGCGAGGCAGGGTGACAAGCTCCAGGCGGGCGAGCGGTACGGGCTGATCCGGTTCGGCTCGCGCACGGACCTCGTGGTCCCGCGCGAGACCGAGATCCGGGTCCGCGTGGGTGACAGAGTCAGGGGCGGCGAAACGGTCATGGGGGTGCTGAGGTGAGACGGCGACATCCGAGCGGGGAGGGGGCGCGGCATCCGCGCCGCCGGCGCTGGCAGGAGCTGCGCGAGCATCCGCGCCGCGGCATCTTTCTGCTCCCGAGCCTGCTCACGACGGCCAATCTCTTCTGCGGCTTTCTCGCCATCGTGCTCTCGGCCCAGTCGCGCTTCGTCGAGGCGGCGGTGGCCGTCTTCGTCGGCATGGTGCTGGACATTCTCGACGGCAAGGTGGCGCGGCTGACCCGGACCACCACCCAGTTCGGCGTGGAGTTCGACTCGCTGGCCGACGTGGTGTCGTTCTGCGTCGCCCCCGCCTTCATGCTCTACTCGCTGGTGCTCTCGCAGGCGGGCCGCATCGCCTGGCTCGGCGCTTTTCTCTTCGTGATCTGCGGCGCGCTGCGCCTCGCGCGCTTCAACGTGCACCAGGGCATCACGGACCGGCGCTATTTCGTGGGGCTGCCCACGCCCGCCGCGGCCGGCATCGTCGCCTCGACCGCGCTCCTGCTCGAGGGGATCGACATCTCGCGCTGGCAGGCGGCCCTCATCAGCGTGGGAACGGTGGTGGTGGCGCTTCTCATGGTGTCGACGTTCCGCTACTACAGCTTCAAGGAAGTGGACTTCGCGCGCCGCCGGCCCGCCCAGGTGCTCGTGCTCGTGGTCATGGGCGTGCTCATCGTCGCGACGCACCCGCAGTGGTTCCTGTTCATTCTCTTCTCGCTGTACCTGCTGAGCGGTCCTACGCGCCCCGTGTGGGCGCGCCGCCTCTTGGATCAACCGCAGGCTAACGAGAAGGCAACCAGGGACGCGCACTAGCGCGGTGGAGGATACGCAATGGACCGGATAATCATCTTCGACACGACGCTCAGGGATGGCGAGCAGGCGCCGGGCTTTTCGATGAACACGCAGGAGAAGCTCGAGATGGCGCGGCAGCTCGCCCGCCTGAACGTGGACGTCATCGAGGCCGGCTTCCCCATCTCCTCGGACGAGGACTTCGGGGCGGTGCGCGAGGTGGCCAAGCAGGTGGGCTCGCTCGAGGGCTCGCCCATCATCTGCGGTCTCAGCCGCGTCGGCCTGGGCGACATCGACCGGGCGTGGGAGGCGATCAAGCACGCGCGCCGCTCGCGCATCCACACCTTCGTGGCGACGTCGGACATCCATTTGAAGTACAAGCTCAGGAAGAGCCGCGCCGAGGTGCTAAAGGCGGCGGTGGAGGCCGTCAAACACGCGCGCGGATACTGCGAGGACGTCGAGTTCTCGCCCGAGGATGCCTCGCGGACGGACTTCGACTACATGTGCGAGGTGCTGGAGGCGGTCATCGACGCCGGCGCGGGCACCATCAACATCCCCGATACCGTCGGCTACGCCATCCCCGAGGAGTGGTTCCTCCGGATCATGAAGATCCGGGAGAAGGTGAAGAACAGCGCCAAGGCCGTTCTGTCCGTGCACTGCCACAACGATCTCGGCCAGGCGGTGGCCAACTCGCTGGCGGCCATTCGGGCGGGAGCGCGGCAGATCGAGTGCACCATCAACGGCATCGGGGAACGGGCCGGCAACGCCTCCCTCGAAGAGATCGTGATGGCCCTCAAGACTCGGAGAGACTTCTTCGAGACCGACACCCAGGTGCGGACGGAGGAGATCTTCAAGTCGTCGCGCCTGCTCTCGTCCATCACCGGCGTGCACGTCCAGCCGAACAAGGCGGTGGTCGGCGAGAACGCCTTCGCGCACGAGGCAGGCATCCATCAGGACGGGGTGCTCAAGGAGAAGCTCACGTACGAGATCATGCGGCCGGAGGATATCGGCCGGGCCGCCAACAAGCTCGTCATGGGCAAGCACTCGGGCCGGGCCGCGCTGGCCGCGCGATTGAAGGAGCTCGGGTTCGTACTCGAGGAGGCGGAGCTCGGCAAGGCCTTCAAGCGGTTCAAGGACCTCGCCGACAAGAAGAAGGAGATCTTCGACGAGGACCTGATCTCCATCGTGAAGGACGAGATCGCCCAGGTGCCGGAGACGTACGCGCTCGACTACCTGCACACGATCAGCGGGACCGGCATCATCCCGTCGGCGACCGTGCGGCTCAAGAAGGATACGGAGGTGTTCCAGGACTCGGGGGTCGGCGACGGACCGGTGGACGCCGTGCTCAACGCCATCGACGCCATCACCGGGCTCAAGGGGCGGCTCCAGGACTACCAGCTCCGATCCGTCACCTCGGGCAAGGACGCCCTTGGCGAGGTCTCGGTCAGGGTGGATTTCGACGGCACCGTGGTGCCGGGCAAGGGCAGCTCGACGGACGTGATCGAGGCGAGCGCGCGCGCCTACGTGAACGCGCTCAACCGGCTGGTCCAGCCGGCGGCCGGGCACAAGGCCAAAGAGAAAGAGATCGGCCCTTAAGTGCTGACCGCATAGTGGCGACGCACAAGATCGCGCTCCTGGGCGGCGACGGCATCGGGCAGGAAGTGACGCCCGAGGCCCGCCGCGTCCTCGAGGTCGTGGGCAAGGCCACCGGCGTCTCGTTCGAGTTCGAGCCGGCCCTCATCGGCGGCGCGGCCATCGACGCCGCCGGTGAGCCGCTGCCCCCGTCGACGCTCAAGCTCTGCGAGGAGAGCGATGCCATCCTCTTCGGCGCGGTGGGCGGGCCCAAGTGGGACCACCTGCCTCAGGAGCAGAAGCCCGAGCGTGGGCTGCTGGGTCTTCGCAAAGAGCTCGACCTCTTCGCCAACCTGAGACCCGCGAGGTGCTTCCCCATGCTGGTGGACGCCTCGCCGCTCAAGCGCGAGGTGGTCGAAGGTACGGACATCATGGTCATCCGTGAGCTCACGGGCGGCCTCTATTTCGGAGAGCCCCGGGGGCGGGAGGAGTTCGCCGACGGCGGCGCCCGGGCAGTGAACACCATGGCCTATACCTCCCGGGAGATCGAGCGGGTCGCCCGCGCCGCTTTCGACGTCGCCATGAAGCGCAAGAAGCGGCTGGCCTCGGTGGACAAGGCCAACGTGCTGGTGGTGTCGCAGCTGTGGCGCGAGGTGGTCACGCGAGTGGCGAAGGACTACCCCCAGGTGCAGCTCGAGCACGTGCTCGTGGACAACTGCGCCATGGCGCTCGTCCACAAGCCGACTCACTTCGACACCATCGTGACCGAGAACACCTTCGGCGACATCCTGTCGGACGAGGCGGCCATCCTGGCCGGCTCCATGGGCATGCTGCCGTCGGCGAGCCTCGGCGGCAGCGGGGGTCTCTACGAGCCCGTCCACGGGACGGCCCCGGACATTGCGGGTCAGGGGTTGGCCAACCCCATCGCCGCCATCCTCTCGGCGGCCATGCTGCTGCGCTACTCGCTCAACAAGGGGGCCGACGCCGACCGGATCGATGCGGCCGTGCTGCGCGTGCTCGAGGACGGTCACCGGACGCGCGACATCGTCGGGGCGGGTGTGAAGATTTGCGGCACGCGGGAGATGGGCGATCTGATATCCACCGAAGTCGAGAAGTCCTACTCTTGACACCCGGGAGAAGGTAGAGACATGGCATCAGGCGTGACGGTCGCGATAGTCGGCGTGACGGGGGCGGTCGGGCAGACGACGCTCAAGATCCTCGAGGAGCGCAAGTTCCCGGTGAAGGCGCTCCGCGTTTTCGCCTCCGAGCGCTCGGTGGGCAAGGCCATCACGTTCAAGGGCGAGACCGTCCGCGTCGAGAAGCTGGGGCCGGAAGCCTTCAAGGGAGTCGACGTCGCGCTCTTCTCCGCCGGATCCGCCCAGTCGAAAGAGTACGCCCCGCAGGCCGTCAGGGCCGGCGCCGTCGTCGTGGACAAGTCGAGCGCGTACCGCATGGATCCGTCGGTGCCGCTCGTCGTGCCCGAGATCAACGCCCACGCGCTTCGCGGGCATCAGGGTATCGTCGCGTGCCCCAACTGCACGACCATCGTGACGGTGATGCCGCTCAAGCCCCTCCACGACGCGGGCCGCCTCCGCCGTGTCATCGCCACGAGCTACCAGGCCGTGTCGGGCGCGGGCGTCAACGGTGTCGAGGAGCTCAGGCGCCAGACGCTCCAGTGGGCCCGCGGCGAGGCGATGACGACCAAGTACTTCCCGCAGCAGATAGCCTTCAACGTCATCCCCCACGTCGACACGTTCCTCGACGGCGGCTACACCGGCGAGGAGATGAAGCTCGTCAATGAGGCGCGGAAGGTCCTCGAAATGCCCGACCTCGCCATCTCTCCGACCACGGTGCGCGTGCCCGTGTTCACGGCTCACTCGGTGGCGGTCAACGCCGAGACCGAGATCGAGGTCGGACCCGACAGGGCGCGCGAGCTCTTCGCCGCCTTCCCCGGCCTCAAGCTCTGGGACGACCCGGCGCAAAACCGTTACCCGATGCCCATCTTGGTCGAAGGACAGGACGACTGCTACGTCGGCCGCATTCGCCGCGATCTGTCCCTGCCCAAGGCGATCAATTTCTGGGTGACGGGCGATCAGCTTCGCAAGGGAGCCGCGCTCACGGGAGTCCAGGTCGCCGAGCTTCTGATCCGCTGAAGGCACCACGTGCGCACCCTGCGACTGACCCTCGCCTACGACGGCACGGACTTCGCGGGCTGGCAGGTTCAGCCGGACTCTCCGACGGTGCAAGGTCTCGTGCGCGAAGCCTGTGCGCGCATTCTGGGCGAGCCGGTCAAGCTCACGGGCGCCAGCCGCACGGACGCCGGCGTTCACGCGCTCCGCCAGGTCGCGAGCCTCACGACGGCCTCCACGCTCGCTGCCGCCAAGCTCGCCCGCGGCCTCAACGCACTGCTGCCCGACGCCGTGAGAGTGGTGGATGCGGGCCTGGCGCCTGCCGGCTTCGACGCGAGGCGCTCGGCTCTCGGCAAGCGCTATCTCTACCTGATCGACCGAAGCGCGGTTGCCCACCCGCTCCTACGACGCGTCGCCTGGCATCCCCGTTTCTCCCTCGAGGTCGACGCGATGCGAGAGGCGCTCGCTTCGCTCCGCGGCAAGCACGATTTCTCGGCTTTCTGCGCTTCTCCCGGCCGCGGACGCACGCCCACTTGCACGGTGCGCTCGGCACGGCTCCTCTCACGGGGCGATCGCCTGGCCGTTGTCCTGTCGGCTGACAGCTTCCTTCACCACATGGTGCGCAATATCGTCGGCAGTCTCGTCGAGGTGGGACGGGGCGCCCGAGCGCCTTCGTGGATGTCCGAGCTCCTGGCTGGACGCGACCGCACTCGGTCGGGACCCACCGCTCCGCCCCAGGGGCTGATTCTGGTGCGTGTGCTGTACGGAGATGCCGACCGTGGATGAGACCTCAGGCGGGCCCGCGCGCGACCGCGGCTTCAAGGCGAGGAAGCGCGAAGACCATGCGCTGCAGCTGATCGAGCGGCTCAAGGAAAGCCTCGACGATCTGACCGAAGTCCGCAGCATTCTTCGCGAACTCGGCCGGTACTACGATCCGGTCCTGGGTGGGGCCATCATGGAAGTCGCCCATCAGCGGGCCATCGTCGAGGCGCTCGAGGCCGGGCGGCGGGCCGAGGCGCTCGCGTTGATCGAGCACCGCTACGAACTCTATCTGAAGGATAGGGCGCATCTGGGCCGAGGCGGCGAGGCCTGACGCGAGGCGTTAGCACCCGTCGTCTCGAATGCTTGACACCCGCACTCTCTTCACACGATAATTCGCGTAGTTGCGAACCAGCGAAGTTTTTACGCGAATCATGGGCCCGGTGTCACGTTCGAAATTGTGAACGCTCCAAAGAAGGAGACGCGGCCATGAGTTTGACACGCAGGGACTTCTTACCACGATCAAGCTCAAGGAAGCCAAGGTCCACACGAGCGTCTGTCCATATTGCTCGGTCGGCTGCAACCAGCTCGTGTATTCGAAGGGCGACACGATCATCGACATCGAGGGGCATCCGGACACGCCCCACACGCTCGGCAAGCTCTGCCCCAAGGGCGCCGCCACCATCCAGCTGTCGAACAATCCTCTCCGCCCGACCAAGCCGCTCTACCGCGCGCCCGGCTCGGACAAGTGGGAGGAGAAGCCGATCGAGTGGATGTACGCCGAGATCGCCAAGCGCTACTACGCCACGCGTGAGAAGTACTTCATCGAGCGGGAGCAGGACAAGGACGGCAAGGAAGTGACGGTAAACCGGCTCGAGGCGATTGCCTCGCTGGGCTCGGCCTGCATCGACAACGAGGAGTGCTACCTCCTCACGAAGCTCAACCGCACCCTCGGCATCGTCTATCACGAGCACCAGGCCCGAGTCTGACACTCCGCCACGGTCCCAGCTCTGGGGACCACGTTCGGGCGGGGGGCGATGACGACGAACCTGATCGACATCCAGAACTCGGACGTCATCATGTGCACCAACAACATGGCCGAGAACCACCCGGTGGGCTTCCAGTGGGTGATGAAAGCCAAGGAGCGCGGCGCCAAGGTCATCCACGTCGACCCGCGCTTCACCCGCACCAGCGCCGTGTCGGACGTGCACGTCCCGCTGCGGTCGGGCACGAACATCGCGTTCTTCGGCGGCCTGATGAGCTACGCGATGCAGAACAACCTCTACTTCAAGGAATACGTCGTCAACTACACGAACGCGTCCTTCCTGATCGATCCCGCATTCAAGACGCCGACCGACTTGAGCGGACTCTTCGAAGGCCTCGAGGAGACCGGCAAGGGCGGACCGGATCCGCACGTCGCCCAGACCTACAATAAATCGTCCTGGAAGTACCAGCTGGACGGCGAGGGCAATCCCAAGCGCGACCTCACGCTGAAGGACCCGAACTCGGTCTTCCAGCTCCTCAAGCGCCACTACAGCCGCTATACGCCCGAGATGGTCGAGAGGGTCTGCGGCATCCCCAAGACGAAGTTCGTCGAGGTAGCCAAGCTCTACTGCGGCAACTCCGGGCGAGAGAAGACCGGCACCATTACGTATGCGCTGAATCTGACCCAGCACACCAACGGCGTGCAGAACATCCGGGCGCTGTGCATGCTCCAGCTCCTCCTCGGGAATATCGGGCGGCCGGGCGGCGGCGTCACAGCCCTCCGCGGCCATGCCAACGTCCAGGGCGCCACGGACCTCGAGGTGCTCTATCACGAGCTGCCCGGGTACATGGCGATGCCGCTCCGCGACGCGCACCCCGACCTCAAGACCTACCTCGACAAGGAGACGCCCAAGGGCGGCTTCTGGGTCAACAAGCCCAAGTTCTTCGTCAGCCTGCTCAAGGCCTTCTACGGCGACGCGGCGACCAAGGACAACGAGTTCGGCTACCAGTGGCTGCCCAAGCGCGCCTCCGCAGACGCCTATAGCCATCAGCACACCTTCGTGGACATGTACAAGGGTAAGGTCAAGGCCTTCTTCTGCGACGGGCAGAACCCGGCCGTCGGCGGGCCCAACGCCAAGCTCGCCCGCGCGGCGATGCAGAAACTCGAGTGGCTGGTGGTGGTGGACATTTTCCTGACCGAGACCGCGGAGGTGTGGAAGACGCCCGGCACCAACACCAAGGACGTCAAGACGGAGGTGTTCTTCATCCCGGCGGCGCCCGCCGCGGAGAAGGACGGCTCGCTGACCAACACCATGCGGTTGATCCAGTGGCACGAGAAGTCGGTCAACCCGCCCGGCGAGGTCCAGACCGACGCCCAGTTCGTCTGCACGCTCGCGCACAGGCTGCAGAAGATGTACGCGGGTTCGAAGAAGGACCGCGACGCGGGCTTCCTCGCCGCCAACTTCACCTACGGAGAGAAGCCGGACCACCCGGACATGGAGCTGGTCCTCAAGGAGATCAACGGCTTCGCGACCGAGGACATCAACGACAAGGATGGCAAGCTCGTCTACAAGAAGGGCCAGCCGCTCAACACCTTCGCGCACATGACGGACGACGGAAAGACGGCCAGCGGCTGCTGGATCTATACCGGTGTCACGGTCGAGGGAGCCGACGGCAAGCTCGTCAACAAGGCCAACTCCCACAAGGTGCCCGACGAGAAGGACTACCTGGCCCACGGCTGGGCCTTTGCGTGGCCGGCCAACCGGCGGATCCTCTACAACCGCGCGTCCGCCGACCTCGAGGGCAAGCCGTGGAGCGAGAAGAAGAAGCTGATCTGGTGGGACCCGGAGGCGCCGGGCCAGACACCGGACAAGAAGGGCAAGTGGGTCGGGCTCGACGTGCCGGACTTCAACGCCTTCCTCGCGCCCGACGCCAAGAACGGGGACAAGCCGTTCATCATGCGCGCCGATCTGGTCGGGGCATTCTTCGGTCCGCTCAACGACGGCCCGTTCCCCGAGCACTACGAGCCGATCGAGTCGCCGACACGGAACCTGCTGTCCAAGCAGCAGAACAACCCGGTCGCCAAGATCTGGAGCCTGCCGGACCACAAGAACGACTTGGCCCCGCTGGGCTCGAAGGACTACCCCTACGTCATCACGACGTACCGGTTGACGGAGCACCACCTCTCCGGGGTCATGTCGCGCTACCTGCCGATGCTGGCGGAGATGTTCGAGTCCCACTTCGCCGAGATCAGCCAGGAGCTGGCGAAGGAGATCGGCATCGCCAACGGCGACAAGGTCACGGTGTCGACCCCGCGCGGAAAGATCGTCGCCAGGGCCATGGTCACACACCGCATCAAGCCCTTCCTGATCGACGGCAAGACCGTGCATCAAATCGGCGTGCCGTGGCACTGGGGGTGGAAGGGCGTGGAGTCGCTGCCGGGCAGCAAGGGCGACATCACCAATGACCTCTCGGCAACCGTGGCGGACCCGACGGTGTACATCCAGGAGACGAAAGCCTTCATGTGCAACGTCAAGAAGGGGGAGGCATAGCCATGGCCCGCACCCTCGCGATGTTCACGGACACCTCGCTGTGCATCGGCTGCCGCGCCTGCCAGGTCGCCTGCAAGCAGTGGAACGAGCTGCCGAGCGAGCAGCCGGAGTGGACTGGCTCCTACCAGAATCACTCGACCTTTACCGACAAGACCTACCGCCTCGTCCGCTTCATCGAGAAGCCGCAGGCCAATGGCGAGCTCTCCTGGCTTCTCATGTCGGACGTGTGCAAGCACTGCGCGCAGGCGGGCTGCCTCGACGCGTGCCCCACCGGCGCGATCTACCGGACCGAGTTCGGCACCGTCAACATCAACCAGGATGTCTGCAACGGCTGCCGGTACTGTGTCAGCTCCTGCCCCTTCGGTGTGGTGTCCTTCAACCACGACACGGGACGGGCCAACAAGTGCACGTTCTGCAACGACCGCATCCACAACGGCCTCGGGCCGGCCTGCGCGAAGACGTGCCCGACGGAGTCGATTCAGTTCGGGTTCCGCGACGAGCTCGTGGCCAAGGCCGACAAGCGAGTCGCATCTCTCAAGGAGATGGGCTACAAGCAGGCACAGCTCTACGGCGCCGACTCGAAGGGCCCGCTGGGCGGCTTGAACGCCTTCTTCCTCCTGCTCGACAAGCCGACCACGTATGGTCTGCCCGAGAAGCCGCTCCTGCCCCAGCGCAACGTGCTGGTCGATTCCCTGCTCTCGGTAGGCTCGGCGCTCCTGGTCGGCGTAGGGGCGGTCATTGCCTTCCGGGATCGCGGCGGCGACAAGGGGGGCGGCGATGCTTAAGAGCCCCGACTGGCATCTCTTGATCGTCTGGTACTTCTTCTTGGGCGGCATCGCCGGCGGCGCCTACTTCACGGCCGCCATCGCCGACAACTTCGGCAGCTCGAGGGACAAGAGCGTCTTCCGAATCGGCTACGTGCTCGCCCTGCTGTTGATAGGCCTCTGCGGCATCCTCCTGATCCTCGACCTGGGTACTCCCAGCCGTTTCCTCAACATGGTGATGAACTTCAAGTTCTGGGACCCGATGTCGATCGGGGCCTGGATGCTCGGCGTCTTCGGGTTCTTCGCCTTCGTGTCGTCGGCCCTGTCTTTTGTCGGCGGCGACGGTGTCGCGCCCTTGAGGCGGAAGCTGAGCCTGATCGGGACGATCTCGGGCTTCTTCATCGCGGCCTACACGGGCGTGCTTCTCTCCGCGACGGCGCTCCCGTTCTGGAGCAACGCGCGGCTCATGGGCGCGCTGTTCCTGGCGTCGGGCGCCTCGACCGGCATGGCGGCCATCTCGCTCCTGCTCTACCTGTCCGGCGAATCGGCGGGCGACGGGTTCAAGAAGGTCAAGCGCGCCGATCGCTACGCCATCATGTTCGAGATTCTCGTGCTGGCGGCTTTCCTCGTGCTGCTGGGCGGGGCGGCCGGGCCGCTCGTCTCCGGCCACTTGGCGCTGCTCTTCTGGGGCGGCCTCGTCGTCGTCGGGCTCGTCATTCCGCTGCTGGTGGACCTGGCCGGGCTCGGGCTGCCTGGCGCCGTTCCCGCGGCGCTCGTGCTCGTGGGCGGATTCATCCTGCGGTACGTCATTGTCATGGCCAACGCCTGAACGAGGCTCGGGCCCGCCTGGACCGCCGCCTCGACGATCAAAGGGCCCCGGAAGGGGCCCTTTGCCTTTCCCGACCGGCATGGCACGATAGGGCCATGCGCACGTACTTCCAAGTAAAAAACGGCCGCCTGGACGAGGTCAAGGGCGACGTCGTCCGCGAGCAGCCGCTCACCGTGTACGTCAACGGCGAGCGCTTCCTGACCCTCCTCTGCTCGCCGTTCCAGCTGGAGCCCCTCGTGCTCGGCTACCTCTGGATGGAAAAGGTCATCACGGGGCTCGACGAGGTCGCGGAATTGCAGATCTCCGAGGTGGACGGCCGCGCCGAGGTGACGCTGCGCCAGCCGGTGACCCTCCCCACCGAGCGCATCCTGACCTCGGGCTGCGGAGGCGGCATCACGTTCCGCATCGACCCGCGGCTCTTCCCGCGCATCACGTCCGACGTGCGCGTCAGCCCGGCCGATCTGGGCAACCGGATGCACGATCTCCTGCGCGAGGCCGTCCACTACCACGCCTCCCGCGGCATTCACGGCGCGGCCCTTGCCGACCGCGACCGCGTCCTCCTCGTCGCCGAGGACGTGGGCCGCCACAACGCGGTGGACAAGCTCATGGGCCTGGCGCTCCAGCGTGGCATTGCCACCACCGACCGCATCCTCCTGTCGACGGGCCGCGTGTCCTCCGAGATGCTGCTCAAGGCCGCCCGCATGAGCGTGCCCATCGTGGCCTCGCGCACGTCGCCCACCGAGATGGCCGTGGCCCTGGCGGAACAGCTCGGCGTGACCGTGGTCGGCTATCTTCGCGGCGAAAGCCTCAACCTCTACGCGGGCCAGGCCCTCCATCTGCCGGGCGCGCCCTGAGCCATGCCGGACTACGCGGGCCTGTGCGGGGAGTGGCAGGTGATGCTCGCGAGGCGAAGCGCGATGGGCGACGCGCTCGCCCTGTGGACCTCGGTGCTCGACGGATGGCGCGACTGGAAGGACAGCGGGGTCGCGCCGCTGGCGTGGAGCGCGGAGGAGTGCCGGGAGCGCTGGGAGCGCGGCGTGGCGCTCCTCGCCGAAGCCACGCCCGCGATCGCGCCGGAGTCTCTCGAAGATCTCCTGGGGCCGCTCATGGAGCGCCTTGCCGCCGCCGGTCCAGAGGATGCCGACACGCTCCAGCGCTTTGCTGCCGCCTGGGACGAGGGTCGCATCGGCGCGGCTTCGCTCTACCCGACATCCGGCAAGGAGGGGGCCGCCGTACTCTCTGACGAGGTGGGCATGCCGGCCCACATCGTGGGCTTCCTCGCCCACGCGGGCTTGCGACCCGCTCTCGAGACCTTTTTCTCCCGCGTGCGGGTGATGCCCGAAGGCATCTGGGAACGGGGTTTCTGCCCGTGGTGCGGCGGGCTGCCCTCCTATGGCGATCTCCTCGAGGACGGCCGGCGGCGCCTGTCCTGCCATCTCTGCGGGGGAGCGTGGACGGCGCCGCGGCTTCGCTGCCCCTTCTGCCAGGCGTGGCAGTCGGGCGACATGGTGCGGCTCGTGGCCGAGGGCGCCGAGGAAGGCTATTTCGTCGAAGCGTGCCTGGCCTGTCGCGGGTATCTCAAGGGTGTGGACCGGCGGGAGCGCTGGAACGCGGTCTCGCCGCTCGTGGAAGACTGGGCCTCGCCCCACGTCGACTACTACGCCGCGCGCGAAGGGTACTGGCGCGCCACGCCGACCCTCGCCCAGCTCCTCCCGTCGGGCGAGGATCCCGCCGCATGAACGCCGTCGTCTTCGACGTCGCCCTCACCGCCTACATCATCGCCGCGGCGGCGGCCGGGGGATCGCTCTTCGCGCGCCGGGAGGACCTGGCCCGCTTCGCCCGCGTCCTGACCGCGGCGGGCTGGCTCTGCCACACGGCGGCCATCGTCTTGCGGGGCGTCGAGCTCGGCCGCGTGCCGGTGCACACCCTCGCCGAAGGCGTGTCGATCGTGATCTGGCTCGCCGTGCTCCTCGGACTCTGGATCGAGTACCGCTACGGGATCACCACCTTCGGAGCCTTCTTCCTGCCGGTCATCCTCGCGCTGGGCCTGGGGCTGCCGACGGGACTTCGCGATCTCGCGCTCGAGCCCCAATCGCAGAGCGGCTGGGCCCTCGTCCACGTGGCGCTGGTCATGGTGGGATTGGCCGCGCTGGTCCTCAACTTCGGCAGCGCGCTCATGTACGTGGTCCAGGAGCGGCAGATCAAGTCCAAGCGCACGGGCACCTTCTACTACGGGCTGCCGGCTCTCGATACGCTCGACCACCTCACGCTGGTGACGCTCACCGTGGGCTTCCCGTTCCTCACCGTGGGGCTTCTGCTGGGGCTGCTCCAGGCGGGGCGGTCATGGGCGAACGTGCTTGCGGGCGACCCGCTGGCGCTCTCCTCTCTGCTCATGTGGCTGGTCTACGCGGCGACGCTGTCGGGCCGGACCATCGGCCGATGGCGGGGGCGCCGGGCGGCGTACTTCGCCATCGCGGGCTTCTGCGTGCTGCTGGTGACGCTGGGCGCCGGTGCCCTCTTCCACGGGCGGCACGGCTCGTGATCGACGCGCTGTTCGTCGCCGGCCTGTCCCACCGCACGGCGCCGCTCGACGTCCGGGAGCAGCTGGCTCTCGAGGCGGACAAGCTGCGTGAGGTATTGTCCGACCTCGCCGGGAGCGGGGTCTGCTCGGAGCTCATGATCCTCTCCACGTGCAACCGCGTCGAGATCTATGGCGTGGCGGACGTGGCCGGCGAAGCACGCGGCGCCGCCTTCCGCCGGTTGGGTGCCCAGCGGGGCCTGGACCTCCACGCGCTCGAGCCCCTTCTCTACACGGCGACGGGCGCCGAGGCGATCCGGCACGCCTTCCGGGTCGCGGCCAGCCTCGACTCGATGGTCCTGGGCGAGCCCCAGATCCTGGGCCAGGTCAAGGATGCCTTCGCCCTTGCCCAATCGTGCCGAACCATAGGGCCGACGCTGCACGCGCTGATGAGCCAGGCATTCGCCGT
>WNFT01002878.1_pt1 | contig 20791 bp, 17 predicted proteins | sample 5400191 | NCBI WGS metagenome assembly WNFT01 (sample SAMN13153359, study PRJNA577476) | soil metagenome | isolation source: 80 cm saprolite under Madrone tree | place: USA:California | collected 2016-06-14 | reverse complement strand
GCGCTGAAGCCGCTCACTCCTGGCACAATTCTAGGGGAGAGATACGAAATCATACGCTTATTGGGGCAAGGCGGAATGGGGGCCGTCTATCAGGCGCATGACCGCGAGTTGGAGCGCCAGGTAGCGCTGAAGGTGATTCGCGGAGACATGGCCGCCAATCCTGAAATCCTGAGGAGATTCAAACAGGAACTAATCCTGGCGCGGCAGATCACGCACAAGAATGTGATTCGTATCTTTGACTTGGGGCAGGCCGACGGGATCAAGTTCATCACCATGGAGTACATTGAGGGCCAAGATTTACAGGGTCTCCTCAAGCAAAAGAAAAGACTAGAACCCGCCGACGCAGCGAAAATCATCGCACAGGTTTGCCGTGCCCTCGAAGTGGCGCATGCCGAGGGCGTCATTCACCGGGATTTGAAACCGCAAAACATCATGCTGGACAAGACCGGGCGGGTGTACGTGATGGATTTCGGCATCGCCCGCTCAACGCTTACTTCCAGCATGACGCAGACGGGCGCGCTGATTGGCACGCCGGATTACATGTCGCCGGAGCAAGCGAAAGGGCAGACAGTCGACGCACGTTCGGATCTGTTTGCGATAGGAATTATTTTTTACGAAATTCTCAGCGGGCAGTCGCCCTATATCGCGGACACGACGATGGGCAAACTCTGGAAGCGCACCAGCGAGCCGGCCCGTCCGCTGGGGGAGTTGGACAAGGCCATTCCTCAGCCCCTGAGCGAAATCGTCAAGAAATGCCTGGAGATTGATCCACAAAAACGATTTGCCAGCGCCACCGAGTTATTACATGCCATCGAAGACTGGCAGGGGCCAGGCACGGGAACGCGGGTCACTGTTGTGAGACTCGGCGTGCTGCCCGGATATGCAAAATGGATTGCAGTGAGCTTGGTGGCTGTTTTAGTTGCGGCAGGAGTCGTACTGCGGCCAAAATTCAATTCTCCGCCTGCCGCGCCGCATGCAACAGGCGACGCGGTCTTTGATGGAACGCTGGAGCCCATGCTGGGCATCGCGCTCGAAGGGGCGCCGTTCATTTCTTCCTACAATCGAGGGCAAGCAAAAAAGGTGGCCGCGAGGCTGCAACCTGGAACCACGCATATGGATGCTTCGCTCGCTCAGCTTGTGGCGGTGCGCGAGGGCGTAAATGTGGTGGTGAGCGGATCAATCGTGCAAGAGGGAAGCGGCTACACGGTCGCCGTAACGAGCATGGATACCGCAACGGGCAAGGCCATTGTTCAGGAACAGCAGAAGGCGTCTAACAAACAGGAGGTTCTTGCCGCGGCAGGCAAGCTGGCCGAGCGAATCCGCACAGGTCTGGGGGATACGACACCGGAGTCCGCGCAACGATCAGCCGCCGAGACATTTACAGCAGCTTCGCTGGAAGCCGCGCATGCCTACGCGATGGGCCAGGATCTCCAGCAAACGGGCAAGTGGGACGATGCGATGGCTGCCTACAATCTGGCCGTAGAACTCGATCCGGAGCTTGGCCGGGCTTATGCCGGATTGGCGGCCATGGACGCGAATATCGGGAAGCGGCAGGAGGCGGAAAAAAACTATCAAGCGGCCCTGTCGCGAATCGACCGGATGACCGATCGCGAAAAATACCGGACACGCAGCGGCTATTACCTTCTGATGAGAAATCAACCGAAGGCCATCGAAGAACTGACGGCATTGGTGAAGCAATACCCCTCAGACACAGCAGGGCACGCGAATCTGGCCCTGGCATATTTTTATCAAAGGGACATGACGAAGGCGCTCGAGGAACAGAAACGGGCGATCGAGATCATGCCGCAAAGCGTGCAGCAGCGGAGCAATCTTTCGCTGTACGCCCTTTACGCGGGAGACTTTGATGCCGCCGCGGCCGAGGCGCAGCGGGTATTGAAGGAGAATCCAAAGTTCGAAGTTGGCGTGCGAACGCTGGCGCTCGCGAAATTGGCCGCGGGACATCTAGAAGAAGCGCAGAAGGAATACGGCAGATTGAATGATATGAGTCCCCGGGGGGCTTCGATGGCCGCGACGGGGCTTGCGGACCTGGCGATTTATGAAGGACGGCTCCCGGATGCTGTTGCGATACTGCATAAGGTGATTATTGAAAATCAGGCGGACAAGGATACGGACTCGGCGGCATTCAATCAGGCCACGCTGGCGGAGACACAACTCGCGCTGGGCAAACCAGGTGAAGCGCTGGCAACGGCTGCAAGCGCAGCGACAAGCAAGGATGAGGGGATTTTGTACCGCGTCGCGCAGGTTTATCTAGCCGCGGGACAGGAACCGCGCGCTTTGGCGCTTGCCGGTCCACTTGGGCAGCGTATGGAAACGGAACCGCAGATTTACGCAAAACTGATTGCTGGTGAAGCACAGCTCAAGAAAGGAAATGCCCGCGAAGCCGTGAACGTTTTCCAGCAAGCGCAAAAACTTGGCGACACCTGGCTTGGGCATTTCGATCTCGGGCGTGCGTATCTCGATGCAGGGGCGTTCACCGAAGCATCCTCAGAATTGGATGTGTGCCTCAAGCGTCGCGGCGAAGCAACTTCTATTTTTTTGGACGACGTGCCGAGCTATCACTATTTACCGGCAGTTTATTATTACCAAGGCCGCGCCCGTGAAGGCCTCAAGAGTCCAGGGGCGGCGGAATCGTACAAGACGTTCCTCCTTATTAGAGAAAGAGGAGCGGGCGATCCGCTGGCTACGGAGGCGCGGAAACGCCTCGCGATTCTTAAATAGAATTCAGGCGGTGACCGGATGGGATGGATGCCCACGCCCGGTTGTCCTCCTTAGGAGTTCAGAAACGCGGCAAGCTCAGTGTTGAATCTTTCTTGATCTTCGATGTTGGAAAGATGCGCGGCGTTCAGCTCGGCATATCGAGCGCCTGGAATGTGCTGAGCAAGAAAACGTCCGTCCGCCGGGGGTGTCGCGGGATCATGCGCTCCCGCAATCACAAGAGTGGGTTTGCCAATCTTGCCTAATTGCTCGCGGAAATCGAAATCACGAACGGCGGTGCAACAGGCGGCGTAGCCCTCTTGGTTTGTCTCTTCGAGCATTTTGAGAGTATTTGAGATGGTTGCCGGCGACTTCTGGCGGAAAGCGGGCGTAAACCAGCGATCGACGACCGCCGAAGAGACCGATTTCATGCCGTTTTTTTGAACGGCCTCGATGCGCGCATTCCAGGCTTCCGTAGTTCCAATCTTGGCGCCGGTGTTACAGAGTATGAGTTCGTGCAACCTTTCCGGCGCGTTCGCTCCCAGCCACATGCCAATCATGCCGCCCATCGATAGCCCGCAGAAATGGACACGGTCCAAATCCAACGCATCCAGCAGCGCAATGACATCTTTGCCGAGCTGCTCGATCGAATAAGGGCCAGGCGTGACTGAGGATTGTCCGTGACCTCTGGTGTCGTAACGCAGGCACCGGAACTTCTTACGAAACTCGTGGACCTGAGGGTTCCACATGGAGTAATTCGTACCGAGGGAATTCGAGAACACCAGTACGGGTTTTCCGCTCTGACCTTCCAACGCGTAATGGATGCGGGCATCTCCAGATTTGAGGACGGGCATTTTGAGTATTTCTCTCCCGCAGGAATTTTACCGCGGCGCGCTGCGAAACCAGGAGTGGAAACGGTTGCCTTCCCAGCGAAGCTAGACGCGTTCCAGAATCAAGGCAATTCCTTGACCCACACCGATGCACATGGTGCAAAGCGCATATCTGCCGTTGGTGCCCAAGAGCTGATAGAGCGCGGTGGTTATCAGCCGCGCGCCGCTAGCGCCCAAAGGGTGCCCGATAGCAATCGCACCACCGTTGGGATTGACGTGCGTCGCGTCGTCTGGAATTTTCAACTCGCGCAGCACTGCCAACGCCTGTGACGCGAAGGCTTCATTCAACTCCACAACGTCCATTTGGCCGAGTGACAATCCCGCTTTGGCCAAAACTTTGCGCGTAGCGGGCGTTGGTCCCATGCCCATGATTCGCGGAGCAACGCCGGCGGCCGCCGCGGCGACGACGCGGGCCCTTGGCGTCAATCCGTGGCGTTTCAACGCCGCTTCTGAGGACAAGAGCAATGCACAAGCTCCGTCGTTCACTCCCGAAGCGTTTCCGGCGGTGATCGTGCCGTTCGGTTTCACGACCGGTTTCAGCTTCGACAGCGCTTCCAGGGTGGTGTCCGGCCGAGGATGCTCATCTTCACAAAAAAGAATGGGGTCACCCTTCCTTTGCGGGATGGGCACAGCCACAATTTCCTGCTTGAATCTACAGTTCCGGAGGGCGTCAGCGGCGCGCTGCTGGCTCCTGAGCGCAAAAAGATCCTGATCTTTGCGCCCAATGTGAAATTCTTCGGCCACGTTTTCGCCGGTTTCCGGCATGGATTCAACACCATACTTTGCTTTCATCAATGGATTGATGAATCGCCAGCCGAGCGTGGTATCTTCCATTTTCATGGAGCGCGAATAGGCGCTGTCGGCCTTGGCGACAACGAAGGGCGCTCGCGACATGCTCTCGACGCCGCCGGCAACCATCAGATCGGTCTCGCCGCTCTTGATAGCACGAGCAGCACATGCGATGGCGTCCATGCTTGAACCGCAAAGGCGGTTAACCGTGCTGCCCGGAACTTCCTTCGGCAAGCCCGCGAGCAAGAGCGCCATGCGGGCAACGTTGCGATTGTCTTCGCCGGCCTGGTTAGCGCAGCCGTAGACGACATCGTCGAGAGCGCTCCAGTCGACACCCGCATTACGCTCGACAAGGGCCTTGAGGGGAATCGCCGCGAGATCATCGGTGCGAATCGAGGCAAGCGCTCCGCCGTATCGCCCGAAAGGCGTTCGGATGGCGTCGCAGATGTAAGCGGTCTCCATGGTTATCCTTTAAATTTCGGCGCACCTCTATTTTATACAGAACGGCGGCGGCGCGCGCCATCGGCTTGATTAGCCGTGCGACACGTTAGCGTTCCCGGGATCGAGTGCGGTTGGAGTTCACTCGTAGCGGAGGGCGTCGACGGGGTTGAGGCGAGCCGCGCGGACCGCGGGGTAGAGTCCGGCGACGAGGCTGACGATGATAGCGAAGCCAATGGCGCTGAGCGCCAGCCACCAGGGAACGTAAGAAATTTTCACGCCGGGCAAATTCTGGCGATGAAGATAGATGGTGGTGCCCCAAGTCAGCGCGGACCCGATCAGCCAGCCAAGAGCGACACCGAAGAAGCCGCCGAACAACCCCATGACGCCAGCTTCGGCGAAGAAGAGGCTGCCCACGTCGCGGTCAGTGGCGCCAAGCGCTTTCAAGATGCCGATTTCGCGGCGGCGTTCGAGGATGGCCATCACTAAAGTGTTGATGATGCCGAGAGAAGCGACGGTGAGCGCTAGGCTGCCAAACAGGCCCAGGAAGAGATCGAAAACGGTGAAAACTAGCCGGAGGCTTTTGGTGGCATCCAGCAAAGAAAAAGTCGCGAATCCCAATTGCTTGATGGCCGCTTCGACTTGCGGCACGTCCTTGGGCGAATGAACACGCACGGTCAATGCCATGTAGGAAGGCTTCGCAGAATTACCAGAGAGAAAGGCTTGCAAATCATCCGGCTGAGCAACATGGAGCTGTTCAGCTGTTTTGAGCGGAAGATAAACGCGCGCGCCGCCGAATCCGCCAATGCCCGCGGAAGGATCTGATTCGATGACGCCAACGATGCGAAGATTCTTTTCGCGCGGGACAATCGAAATGCCGCCCGGCGTGCCCGAGGCCATCATGCTGTCGAGAATGTCTTCGTCACTGGCATTTTTTGGAAGGGCCGAGCGTTCCGCATAGTGCAGAGTCAATTCCTTGCCGACGAGCGATGCAGGCTGGTCCGAAAGCGTTTTTGCGAACTCGATTTGCAGGATAGCTTCCTCGGCGGTTGGCGACGAAAAAAACGCGCCGGTCATGCCTTCAAAAGCGCCGCTGGAGCGCGAAGAATCAGGAAGGCCGAGAACGGCAGTCGATTCCGACTTGCCGGCGTACCGCACGCCGGTGACGAATCGGATTTGCGGATAGACTTCCGTGACGTTGGAAAGCTTGCTCAGTTGCTGACGCGCGTCCTCGTCGAGAGGGCGGGAGTCCTTTTTGGGCGCTGACTCTGTCGATGGAGGCCGCCCCGAGCCGCGAAAATTCCGTTGCGATTTAACGAACACGGCGTCGAAAAGACCCGAACGTGTGAGGCGCTGCGAAGCCAGTGTTTGCAGTCCGACGCCGAGCGAAAGCATGGCCACCAGAGAAGCAACGCCAACGGCCACGCCCAGCGTGGTGAGCGAGTTGCGAAGAACAGCTTCGCGTAGATTGCGCACGGCCAGTTCGCTCAGATCGCGCGTTTTCAATGGTGCGCTCCATTACTGACGAGCCGACCGTCGGAGAGGAGCGCGATACGATTCGCGAACTTTTCGGCTAATGGCCGTTCGTGCGTGACCATGATGATGGTCATTCCCAGGGAGTCCTGAATCTCTCGCAGAAGGAGGAGGATCTGTTCGCCGTTGACGCTGTCGAGATTTCCCGTCGGCTCGTCGGCAAACAAAATCGCCGGGCGATTCACGAGTGCGCGCGCCAGCGCGCCGCGCTGTTGCTCGCCACCGGACAACTCGCTAGGCCGATGCTTTCTTCTTGCTCCTAACCCCACACGCTCAAGAGCTTCACCTACGCGAGACGCCCGCTCCTGGCGATGCACTTCGGCCAGCCGCAGCGGCAACTCAACATTTTCCTCAAGTGTCATGCGTGGCAGCAGATTGAACGATTGGAAGACCATACCGACCGTTTCGCGGCGATACCGCGCGAGATCGTCAGCTGCCAATTCGGCCAGATTGTGCTCTTGGACGCGGATCGCCCCGGAGGTGGGGCGGTCAAGGCCGGCCATCATGCTCAAGAGCGTGGACTTGCCAGAGCCGGAACTTCCCAGGAGTGCGATGAATTCGCCTTTCTCAACAGTGAGGGAGACGGCGTCGACAGCGCGAATGATGGTTTCTCCCAGCCGATATTCACGGGACACACTCTCAGCTTGAAGGAATGTGGTGGCAATAGGCATGGTCGGGCCGGTCGATTGTATTACGTAATGAGGACGCGGATGTTACGCGGCTATCATCGCTCGTTTGAAGCGAATGGCCACGGCAGATCAAAGAGTCAATGGCTGCGGCCAGACCTCACCCTCGGACTAAGTGCTTCGCAGGTGAGGAATGCTCGAAACTACTTTTGTCTGATAGTTACAGGTTGAAGCAGTTTGAAATCGAGCGCTGTCTCCGCCGCTAGCGTGATGTCGCGATTGCCGGTCAGGCCCGCGCCACCGGTACCCGCAGCGGCACCGATTAACGCACCAATGGCAGCACCTTTGCCGCCACCTGCAACGGCACCGATGGCGGCACCACCAGCGGCGCCACCGCCCACCATGACTGCGGTGCGCTTGCCTTTTCCTTTGCTGGACATGGTTGCACCGGACGTCTGAATCTCATGATCCTTGCTGTTGACTGTGACGCTGGTGAGCTCGAGAGCCAGCGTAGCGCCGCCTTTGAACCGGCCGGCAGCTTTCGCGTCTCTCACGACTCCCTCCGCGCGCGCACCCTTCGGAATAGCGACCTTTCCTTCGATTTCAACGGGCGATTCGACCGTCGCCGTAAACTTGTCGCCGGATTTGTTGGTCTTCGAGCTAATGGTTTGATCCAGAACGACGGCAATCACGGTGTCAGCAGGGATGACCAGAGGCTTCGGCTCGATGACCTTTTTCACAGCGGTCTTTGCCGCGTCCGCCACGGACGGAGCAGCGCTGGCGTCCGGGCTGGAGGACTGCTGGTCAGCCGGTTTTTGACAACCTGGCACCAGCAAACCAATCGAAAAAGCACAGAGCGAGATTAGAGCAACACGACGATTCATTAAATCCTCCCACGGGCTGGAAATCTTATCCTCTAAACATACGCTCATCTATGATGAAGTCAATTTAGCCTGCGCAATGTCAAAACGAAGAGAGTGTCCCGATCTGGTACCTGTTGCTAATTTTGAACCTTCGAAATTGCACCGCTTCACGTTGGATTAGAAAAATCCAATCTTGCTGAGTCGATTCCTCTTCTCTCGAATTGCGAAGGTCGATTCCGGTTACGACCGCGCCCTCATTCGAACGATCCGCGGCGTCGGCTACCAGATTGGCGGAAACGGCCAGCACGCCTAGCCGTCAAGGAGCCTCGTGGCCGGACTCCCATCTTTGGCAACCGCAAGAATCTCGGCCCAGCCTTGTTCTGCTGACTTCTCAACTAGCGGCGGCGTCCGCGGATTTCTCTGAGCGCGCTTCCGTCGTTGTGCCGACGGACTTGGCCGTAATTTCGAGTCCATTCTTATTCATATCGAATCTCTGCTTTCTGTCCAGTCCTTTGACAAACTCACGTGCGGCTTTGCCGACGGCTCCAGGAAGACTGGAAGCCTCCACTTTGACCGTCGATTCCACTGTTTCTTCACTTCGATCTCGATAACGAAATTGCACCTCAAACGTTTTCATGCTCCTGACCTTCCTTTCTGGTATTGAAATAGAAATCGGTTCGCTCGCTCCAAACCACTTGCAGGTCCTGGAATTGACGTGACCTTTAGCTCCGGCGGTGTTTTCGGCTCGCCGCTTTCTTTCCGGAGCCCTTGCTTTTCAGGGCCTTAATCTCGGCCTTGAGTTTCTCATTCTCCTTCGTCAACGCATCGCGGCTAGCCGTCATTGTTTCGAGGTCGTTTCCCACTTGGCCGTTCTCTTTCTGAAGTTCCGCCACTTTGGCCTTCAATTGCTCGTTCTCTTGCAGAGTTTTTGTGTCCTTGCAGGCGGCTAAGGGCAAACTCAGCGCTACTGCCACAGCAAGTCTCGCCCAAGTGTTTTTGCGCGTCATACGTCATCCTTCTTCGTCGACAAGAGTTGAATCACAGCTGGAACGACCGTCAGCGGGTGAGGAGGGAAGCCGCCGCTGCAACTTGGCCAGCGTAATGGACTTTCTTAAATCGCGCAAGCTTGATAAATCCAGTTACCAGCAAAGCGAAATGACTCACGGGCTTTCGCGGTAGCGCGAAGCAATCAGGAGTTGGCTATCTAACCACTCGACAAATCAGGGCCGATGATGACTCTTGTATTGCCAGCCATCCTCCCAAAATAAAACCGCAGCGTGAGAGGACGATCGCCTAGGTCAGTCGTACATCAAATAGTGACAGCCAATATTGAAGGGATTGCAGAGTGAAACCGCAAAGGATGAGTCCGATGCCGAATACTCCCAGCCGCCGCTCCGGGAGATTGTCGGCGTAATATTCGATGTAAGGATTCACCGTGATTCCCACGCCGGTGACAATGCCTGTCACCAGCCCCACGCGAATCGCGAAAAGCCAGGCGTGCTCCACGTGATGGATAAACGCGCTACAGATAAGGGCCGTGACCATGTAGCCGACAGTCCGGATCACCGTTCCCCAAAACTGGCGACGCGTAAGCCGTGGACGGCGCATCGCTGCATAGTCGGCAGCAGGACGCATGCCGCGAGAGTAGACAAATATTTGGCCGACTGTTATGAGAATGGCAAAGGCGAGCGCGAATCCCAAGCCCAAAATCCTGTACAGTCCAGCCCCGAAACCGACCCCCCGGATGGCGGAAAACAGTCCTTCCCAAAACAAGGAGTAATGATCCAGCCCGCGAGATGCTCGACTGAATTCAATCGCCAGGGTGATACCGGTGGCGATACCGGAAGCCAAGCCAAATAAGAGACCGAGGCCGAGGCCATAGCCGATGCCGAAGACAACGGCGTACGTTACCGCGCGCGTAAGCAGCCGCAACGGGCCGTGTTGCCCACCCAGCAGGTCGTAGGCCAGATAAAGACTGCCCAGCACATCAAGACAGGTGCCGGTAATGCTGACGACCGCGACGGCATGGTGGTCCACGCAACGATTGTAGACCTAAACTCTTGGTCATCCTGCTCGGATGACTTGGGATGAGAAGTAATTGCTTCCAGTTCGCCGGAGAATCGGCACGCAACCAGTTATCCGTGAGGCATGCTCTACCGGGATCGCGACCGGAGCATGCTCAAGACCATCGCAATCTGTCCGGAATGGTAAATCGCGTGTTGCACGGTTCCGTGGAGCAGCGTTTCGTAAGGATAGTTGCGCCCGGGAACTTGTCTTGCCAAATCTTCAATCGGAAGATTCCGAATCTTCTCTTCGAGCAGGTCGCGGCTCTGGTTCCAGCGGGCAATGAGTTCCTTCCAGGGAATAGGCGGTTCGGCCCATTCCTTTTCGGGCTCCCAACGCGGCAACGGATGGCTGTCGGAGGTGTTTCGAGTTCTTTCGTTCCATAAGAGCAAATGCTGAAGCAGCGCCGCGACGGAATGCGCACCCGGAACGGGTGGCATCGTCGCAAGTTCAGGCGAAATCTCTGTCAACATCTCCGCGAGCGAAGGTCCATACCAAGCGCCTTTGACTGTCGCGGCGCGATAAGAATCGGCGATTTGTTTGGTTTGGTTCATGTGTGCTTAGCGGGCGTGCCGACAAGGTCGGCGTCTCCGGTGGCTTAGTTTACATCAAGCTGGCTCGCATTGAAGCTGCAAGGCTAAGAAGCGATCCCAATGTCTGGCGAACACGCTGGTCGGAGAAGTGTATGGTGTAAGCTAGCGCGCAGAAGTTGTGAACGCAGCGTAGGAGGTTTCTTTGGAGAAAAACCCAAACGCTATGCTTGCAGTGTTATACGCCGGCTTTGCGTGCGGCGTCCTGGACATTACCGCTGCGCTTGTTGTCTACGGCTACTTGGGCGCCAAGCCGATGCGCCTGCTGCAAGGAATTGCCAGCGGATTGCTTGGCCCGAAGGCATTCGATGGTGGACTCGCAACCGCGCTGCTTGGCCTTCTTTGTCACTTCTTCATCGCCTTTGGTGCGGCTACGGCCTACTTTGTGGCGAGCCGCGCCATTCGTCCTTTGATACAGTATGCGGTCGTTTCAGGCGTGCTGTATGGCGTGGCCGTTTATTTCTTTATGAGTCGCATTGTGCTGCCGCTCTCCGCTGCCGCCAAGCGTCCGTTTTCCTTGAAGTTGATGATCATCGGCGTGGTCATACATATCTTCTGTGTGGGACTTCCGATATCCCTCAGCGTGCGCCGATTTTCAAAATGATGGACTCCCCGCTCGTTGGTGGCTCTTTCTCCGAATTCAATTTCCCCAGACCAAGATTGTTTTTGAGCGCGGCGCCGCGCGGACTTTGCTATGCTACGCCGCGTGAAACCTCTCTTCCTGATTGATACCGACACCGCTTCCGATGACGCCGTAGCCTTGATCATGGCGCTTCGTTCCCCCAACGTGCGCGTTCTGGCCATCACTACGGTTGCGGGAAACGTTGCCGTTCAGCAGGCCACACGCAATGCACTCTACACAGCGGAACTCTGCGGCGCGGACGTTCCCGTTTTCATGGGCGCGGAAGAACCACTGAACCGCCCGCACCAGAGCGCGCATTGGTTCCATGGCCGCGATGGTTTGGGCGATCACGGCTATCCACTCCCGCGCCGGTCACACGAAAGACTGCCCGCTCTCGAGGCGATCATTTCCACCATCGAATCCAATCCGGGACTCGTCTTGGTGACTCTCGGTCCCTTAACAAATGTTGCTTTAGCTCTGGAGCTAAATCCCGGCATCGCGGGAAAAGTCGGGCGTTGCGTGATCATGGGCGGCGCGCCGTGTTGCGAAGGCAACGTGACTCCTGCCGCCGAATATAACATCTGGTGCGATCCCGAAGCGGCGCAAATCGTATTGCGCAGCGGACTTCCCATCGAGCTGGTGGGCTGGCACCTGTGCCGTGGCGATGCCGTGTTGAACCCAGACGACATTAAGCATGTGTTGAAAATTGGCACGCCGCAGGCGCGCTTCGCCATCGAATGCAACAGCCGCGCTCGGGAAGCTTATTTTGAACAAACCGGCGAGCATGGAATATCATTGCCGGACCCAGTGGCGATGGCTATCGCGCTGGATCCTTCCATCGTCACGCAACAGTCCGAAAACTATGTAGACGTGGAGACTTCCAGCGAATTGACTTTGGGCATGACCGTGGTGGATCGCCTCAACGTAGCAGGCAACGACCGCAATCGGGCCGTTTGGGCGCCGCTTCTCAAGCGAGGCAGGAAAGCCAAGGTCTATTGGACGATCGATAATAGGAGGTGGAAGCAAGCCCTGTATTCCGCTCTGAAGTAGGTCAGCAGACTGTGCCTGTCCTGAGGGTAGATGTCTTGTATATTATTCACATAAAATGACTTACGCCTGCTTAACCGCTCGGGATTATGTTGGAACCACGCCGAGGGCAACTTCTTTCCCACTGCAGTGTTCTACCTACTGGGAGTCATAATTGGTGTTACGCTCCCGTTGGCTAGAACGTCCAATAAGAGGGCCAGAGCGGCCCGCGTCCAGCTAGAGAACCGAGGGTTCGTCATGAAGAAATTTACCGGTAAGAGCAGCCTCAGCCTGCTGTTGGGTTTAGCCGGTCTTTTGAGTTTTGTGGCGCCACAGGCGCGAGCGGATGAAGAAAAAGATCCGCCAACGCGCGTTGCGCGCATCAGCTTTGTCGAAGGTTCCGTCTCCCTGCAGCCTGGTGGTCAAGGCGATTGGGGCAGCGCCGCAAAAAACCGTCCGATGACCATCGGCGACAAGGTCTGGGTTGACAAAGATTCCCGCACAGAATTGCAAGCCGGCTCCGCCGCGATGCATCTCGGCAGCATGACCGCGCTTTCCTTCCTGAACCTTGACGAGGGCGTCACACAGATGCGCCTTGCGGAAGGCAGTTTGAACTTCCGCGTCAGCGAATTGCGTCAGGGCGATGTCTACGAAGTGGACGCTCCTAATCTGGCCTTCATCGTTAAACAAGCCGGTGCTTTTCGCGTTGACGTTAATGAAAATGGGGACTCCGCGCGCGTGACCGTGATTCGCGGCGAAGGCGAAGTTACTGCCGGCGGCAAAACCTATGAAGTTCATGCCGGCGAGCGCGCCGAATTCAACGGCACGGACAACATTCAATACAACATTGAAAAGGCTCCTGGGCCCGATGGCCTTGACCGCTGGGCCGCCGAGCGCGATCTGAAAGAAGACAATTCCGTTTCCGGAAAGTACGTTTCGCGCGACATGCCCGGCTACAGCGACTTGGATGACTACGGCGACTGGCGCGATGAACCGGAATACGGCCATGTTTGGTACCCGCGCGAAGTTGCGCCCGGCTGGGCTCCCTACAGCTATGGCTATTGGAACTGGGTCGGCCCCTGGGGCTGGACCTGGGTGGACTATTCGCCTTGGGGGTTCGCGCCTTACCATTACGGCCGTTGGAATTATTTCGCGGGCGGTTGGGGCTGGTGCCCCGGACCGTATTATGGTTACCCGGTCTATGGACCGGCTTTCGTCGGTTTCTTCGGTGGCGGCTTTGGCTTTGGAGTCGGATGGTTCCCGCTCGGCTTCGGTGAACCTTTCTTTCCGTGGTTCGGTTGCCGCCATGAATTTATTGAGCGAATCAACGTGCGCAACACGTTCATCCGCAACACGAATGTCTTTAACACCAACATTCGCAACGTCAATTTTGTGAACTCTCATAACGTGAATGCCGTGACCGTGGCGAATCGCAATACGTTTATGAATGGCCAGGCCATCAACCGCGGAGCTACGCACCTCACGCCCGCCTCTTTGCGGGGCGCGCAAGTGACCAACTCCGTCGGCATCCGGCCCACACAGCACAGCGCGCTCGGCTCAGTGAATGTGAGATCGAACGCCGCCAGGCCGCCAGCCGCAGTTCAGAACCGCGCTGTGATCGCGCGCAACACACCCGCACAAGGGGCTTCGCAAATGCGCGTGCACACCGTCAACAGCGCAAGCTTGAGTTCCGGACGCACGGGCAATGCTCCTGTGAACAGCACGAATCAGCGTGCTGCCACGCAGCAGAATATGCCAACGCACAACACGCCTTCGATAAACAATCGTCCAGGCAATGCGCCTGCCTCAAACAATCGCCCGGGCAACACGCCTGCGATGAATAGCCGTCCCAGCAACGCCCCCGGCACATCCCAGATGACTTCTCCTCGCCAGCGCGAACTTTCGCAAAATCGGCCGCCCTCGGCGATGACTAACTCGAACCGCACCTCCGCCAGTGTGATGGGCAATACCACGTCGCAGCGCGCAGGCAACAGCCCCCGCTCTTGGGAAGCGCAAGGAAATGCAACGGATCGCGGCCGTGCACCAGCGGGTGTCGGAAGCTCCAATCGTCCCACCAGCGGGCCCGTCCAATCCGCGCGCATGAGCGATGCGAACCGTCCGCCATGGGCCCGCGGTGGTGGGCAGCCAGCAGCATCTAGCGGTCAGGCCTCGGCGCCCAGCTCCAACAGCAATCGCCCCAGTAATTCCAACAACGGCCGCTCGTACGAGCCGCCGCAGCGTTCGCAGCCTTCTAACAACAATAACCGCGGTTACTCGCAGCCGTCCTACAACAACAATCGCGGATCTTCGCAGCCACGCTCTTACAATCCGTCTCCTTCGCCCTCATATTCAGCGCCGCGAACTTATTCCGCACCGAGCCGCAGCTATCCGGCTCCATCTCGCTCCTACTCCGCACCCAGCGGCGGCTCGCGCGGTGGTGGCGGTGGAAGCCGTGGCTATAGCGGTGGAGGTGGCGGCAGCCGGAGTAGCGGAGGCGGTGGAGGCCACGTCAGCAGCGGCGGGGGCTCGCGCGGTGGTGGTGGAGGCGGCGGAAGCTCACACGGCGGTGGAGGTTCCAGCTCACACGGTCACCGCTAAGTCTTTTTGTTAACTCAAAAGGCCCGCCGAAAGTTCCGGACGGGCTTTTGTTTTTTCGGCGCCACCTCTCAGTGAACTCTCCTGGCCTCGCATCAGTACACATCTCCAACTGTTGGTGGCGCGCCGCCCACACAACTCTTCCCGCCCGCTGGTGTTAGATAAAGTGAAGGATTTCGTTGGCGGCGTTTGCTGTTTCGACATGGGGAATTTGCGCGGCAGATGCTCTCTAACGATGAAGTGCTACTGTTTCAAGTGAGCCCAGGCAATTTACCCAGGAACGTGAAATGACGCGGCGCAAATGAATCGCGGCCGCTCAGGTTTCAGGAGAGATTCCGACATGAGAAAATACCTGCTCAACCTTACTAGCCTTCTCAGCATCGCGCTGGCGGTGGCTCTTTTCGCGCCGCAACGCGCCGCTGCCGATGATGACGACGATCCGCCCAGCCGCGTCGCGCGCCTCAGCTATGCGCGCGGCACCGTTTCATTCAACCCGGCGGGCACCGACGACTGGGTTTCCGCGGTCGTCAATCGCCCGATTACCACGGGCGATAAACTTTGGACCGACAATGACGCTCGCGCTGAGCTGCACATCGGCTCCGCCGCAATTCGTCTTTCCAGCAACACTGGCTTTTCGTTTTTGAATCTCGACGATCGTATGGCGCAAATTCGTATCACCGAAGGCACCATTGACGTGCGGGTACGCCGTCTCGAGAATGACGAATCCTTTGAAATCTCGGGAAATTGGCACTTTTGCCGGAACCGACCAACTTGACGCCGACATTCAGCGCTCTCGCTATGACGATGACGACTTCGACCACTGGTGCGGCGACCGCGATCGCCGCGAAGATCACTCGCAATCCTCGCGCTACGTTTCTTCGGACGTGATTGGCTATGAAGACCTCGACGAATATGGTGGTTGGCGTCCGGTGCCAGAGTACGGCACCGTTTGGTTTCCGCACACCACCATCGTAGGTTGGGCGCCTTATCGCTACGGCCACTGGGTGTGGATTTCGCCCTGGGGCTGGACTTGGGTGGATGATGCTCCCTGGGGCTTTGCGCCATTCCATTACGGCCGCTGGGTTGCGGTCGGCGGAGTTTGGGGCTGGGTGCCTTGTGCGCCACGCACAGTTGTAGGTGTGGCCTATGTACGCCCGGTTTACGCTCCTGCGCTTGTCGCCTGGGTCGGCGGGCCGCACTTTAGCGTGGGCATCGGGATTGGCGGAGGCGGTGGAGTCGGCGTGGCTTGGTTCCCGCTGGCGCCGCGTGAAGTCTACGTACCTTCTTATCGCGTCAGCCGCACGTACGTTACAAACGTCAACGTCTCCAATACGACGGTGAACACCACGGTGGTGAACAACTATTACAACACTGTCGTCGTCAACAAGCAGGTCACCAACATCAAATACGTGAACCAGACCGCGCCCAACGCGGTAACTGCCACATCGCGCGAAACGTTTACTTCCGCGCGTCCTGTCGGGCGCGACATGATGAAAATTGATCGCCGGGAAATTGAATCTGCGCAGGTCAATCCGACCACGCCAACGGTTGCTCCGCAACAGAGAAGCGTAGTCGGTGCCGGTGCTCCCGTTGCGGCGAGACCTCCAGCGCGATTCCAGGAACGCCCAGTGGTGGCCAAGACGACACCGCCACCTCCGCCCGCTCCATTCGTTAAGCAGCAGCAGGAGATTCAAGCCAATGGCGGCAGGCCAGTAGGGGTCTCTCAAATGCGCCGGGCACAGGTCGAAGATACTCGACAGGCTCCTCCGAACATCAAGATTGCCCCGCCCGCTCAACCCGGCACACCGCGAAACGTTCAGGCGAATCAACCGGTTGGCAACACGCCGAACGATCCGGCGAACGCGCAAAACAACCACCGCGACATGAGAAACGATCGGCGCGACGCGCAGAACAACCAGGGCAACATGCAGAACAATAACAATCGCCCGCCCTCAGTGAACAACTCTGCCGCGGCGAATCCTCCCAATCGCCCCGCGAACCCTCCCAATCGCCCCGCGAACCCTCCGGCCAATGCCGGAAACACTCCTAGTAATAGCGGAAACGCTCCTGCTAACGCCGGCAATGTTCCCGGCAACGCGGGTAATGCCCCCGGCAACCCTGGCAATCCGAGGGTTCGCAACGATCGTCCGCCTTCGTCGCGTCCGGCTGACTCCGGCAGGTCCAACAACGTCGACCCGCGGGTCGATCAGAAACAGCAGCAGCAACTGGAACAGCTTCGCCTAAAGCAGGACCAGGAGCGCCAGAGAGTCGAGCAAAAGCAGGTTCAGGAGCAACAAAAGATTCAGCAGAGGAACGCTGAAGACTCTCGAAGACAGCAAGTCGAGCAGAAACAGCAGCAACAACTCCAGCAACTCGAGCAAAAACACGGCCAGGAGCAACAGAAATTACAGCAAAAACAGCAGCAAGAACGCCAGAAGCAGCAAGATAAGCCGCAGAATAAGCCGCCAAAGGACGAGAAGAAGCCGCCTCAACGCGGTTAGACATCACTTGACGTTTAGTTCCTTCTGAAGCGGGCGTTCTCCTCCCAGTGAACGCCCGTTTCGTTTCTCGCACACTGTCCCGCCGTGCACCTCTTTTAGCGTTCACCTCGTCCAAGCTGAAGAGGCCAGCCGTTTTGCAGGTGAAAGCTTTCGCCACCTCGCGTAAGATTTCTATTCCGCGCTCATGGCCAAACGTCCCAGTTCCCGCTCATCCTCGAAGCACTCTCCCGTTGTCCGTTCTGGTGTACGCCTGTTTCGCCTGCCTGGATTGCCGGAGATTCATCTCGGCGAGGATCTCGCCGGACAAATTGCAAACGCTGCTCGCAAAGCACGCATCACTCTCGAAAACGGCGATATCCTCGTCATCGCGCAAAAAATTGTCTCCAAGGCCGAAGGCGCCGTAGTCCGGCTGGCGACAATCCGCCCTTCGCTCCAAGCGCAAGCCATCGCGGAGCGGCAAAAGAAAGATCCCCGGCTCGTGGAAGTAATTCTGAAAGAGTCGCGGCGCATCGTCCGCAGCGATCACGTGCTGATCGCCGAAACGCGCCACGGCTTCGTCTGCGCCAATGCCGGCGTCGACCATTCGAACGTTCCCGGCGACGATATCGTGACGCTCCTCCCCCGCGACCCCGACCAGTCCGCGCGAAATCTCGCTGCCGCACTGCGCGAGCGAACAGGCAAGCGCCTCGCCGTCATCATCAGTGACACCTTTGGCCGCCCCTGGCGTCTCGGGCTGACAAACGTCGCCATCGGCGCGTCTGGTGTCCCGGTCCTGCTCGATTTGCGCGGCACGCCCGACCGTCACGGAAAGCCTCTAACCGCGACGATCCTTGCCGTCGCCGACGAACTCGCCGCCGCCGCCGGCCTCCTCATGAGCAAGTCCGAAGGTTCCCCCGTCATCCTGATCCGCGGCTACCGCTTCAAGCCTTCCTCCGAACTCGCCGCCAGTATCATCCGCCCCGCCGGCGAAGACCTCTTCCGCTAGTCCTTTCTTCTCCGTGTCCTCTGCGTTCTCTGCGATCTCTGTGTTAAATTCTTTTCGTACCCCAACTCGCTCGCAAATGCAGACCGCACTCCATCCCATCTCTCGCGAAGCTGCCCTTCAACTAGCAGCACAATCTCCGCTGCAAGAACTGTTGAGCGCTGCAACCGAACTCCGCGCCCAAGGCAAGGGCAACGTCATCACCTACTCGAAAAAAGTCTTCATCCCGCTGACCACCCTTTGCCGCGACTATTGCAGCTACTGTACCTTCCGCAAAGACCCCGGCCAGCCCGGCGCGCACTTCATGACCCCCGGCGAAGTCCTGGCTCTCGCCGAACGCGCTCGCCAAGCGGGCTGTAAAGAAGCTCTCTTTAGCCTCGGCGATCAGCCCGAAAGGGTTTTCCCCGAGGCCCGCGAATTCCTCCGCGCTCAAGGCCATTCGCGCACGCTCGACTATCTCGCCGCCATGTGCGAACTCGTTCTGGAAAAAACCGGACTGCTCCCCCACGCGAATCCCGGCGTGATGGACCGCGCTGCCCTCACGCGTCTCAAAGATTCCAACGCCAGCGTCGGCCTGATGCTCGAAAACGTCAGCCCTCGCTTGATGCGCGACGGCCTGCCTCACGCCAACGCCCCCGACAAAGTGCCGGCGCTCCGCCTCCGCACCATCGAAGAAGCTGGCAAGCTCTCCATCGCTTTCACCACCGGAATCCTGATCGGCATAGGCGAAACCATGGAAGAGCGCATCGACTCTCTTCTCGCCATTCGAACGCTCCATGAAAAATACGGCCACATCCAGGAAGTCATCATCCAGAATTTCCGCGCCAAACCCGAAATCCCCATGGCCGCGCATCCGGAGCCGCCACTCGAAGACATGCTGCGCACCATTGCTCTCGCCCGCCTCATCTTCGGTCCACAAATGAACATTCAGGCCCCGCCGAACCTGAGCTATGACGATTTCCCTCGTTTGCTCGATGCCGGCATCAACGATTGGGGCGGCATTTCTCCCATCACCAAAGACTTCATCAATCCCGAAGCCGCTTGGCCGCAAATCGCCCGCCTGCAAGCCGAAACCGAATCTCGCGGCTTCATCCTTCGCGAACGCTTGGCCATCTACCCCGAATTTCTCCCCCAAGAAAACTTTCTTTCTCCGGGCGTTCGCGCGAAAGCGAAACTCTTCTCTCTTAATGGAGGAAACGCAGTGTAGGGCGGGCTTTAGCCCTGTCCCTTTGGAGTGCGGCGGCTTGACCCCGCTTTTCCAACCCTCAACAACACCGACCATGAAACCGTCCAAGAAAATCACCGCCCTCGCCGGCGGCGTTGGCGCTTCAAAACTCCTCCTCGGTCTTTACGACGTAATGGACCCGCGCCTGTTGACCATCATCGTCAACACCGGCGACGACATCATCCTCCACGGCCTGAAAATTTCTCCAGACCTGGACATAGTCACGTACACATTGGCGGGAGTAGTCGACCACAAAAAAGGCTGGGGCCTTCGCTCCGAAACTTTTCACGCCCTGAAACACTTAGCCGCCTATGGCCGGCCCAACTGGTTTAATCTAGGCGACCGCGACCTCGCCACCCACATCCATCGCACTGCTATGCTCACCGAAGGAAAAACGTTGTCGCAGGCTGCGGACTCGATTCGAACGGCTCTGCGAGTAAAATCCCGCATCTTCCCCATGTCCGACAGTCCCATCCCCACCATTATCGATTCAAACGAAGGCCCACTCCATTTTCAGGAATATCTCGTCAAGCGCCGCGCCGAACCTATCGTGAAAGGAATTCGCTTTGCCGGTGTGGAATCCGCGCATCCCGCCCCAGGCGTCCTCGAAGCCATTCGCGAAGCCGACCGCATGCTCATCTGCCCCAGCAATCCACTCATCAGCATCGGCCCGATTCTTGACGTTCCCGAAATCCGCGACCAACTCCGCGCCCACAAAGAAAAAGTCGTCGCCGTTTGCCCCATCGTCGGCGGCAAATCCTTAAAGGGTCCCTCGGACAAAATGCTCGCCCAGCTCGGCCACGATCCCTCCGCCCTCGGCGTCGCCAAACTCTACGCCGACTTCACCGGCACCTTCATCATTGACCCCGCCGACAAATCCCAATCCGCGGCCATCTCCGCTCTCGGTATGAAAGTTGCCATCCTCCCCACCGTCATGAAAACCCTCGTACAGAAACGCAAACTCGCCCGCGCCATACTCAATCTTTAGGACGCGGCATGCTGCGCCGCGCTTGGCACCCTGCGTGAAGAAAGATATTTCCGACGCACAGTCGCATTATCCCGACACGCCAGACAGTTCGGACACTCGCCCAAAAGCATTGATTTAGCGTATCCATAGGCTTCTCAGCGCTTTTCGAGCACGCTCCCCCCGCACAAACCATGGAACGCGAAATGCCATTACCTCCACACAAGTTGCTTTGGAGGAGTTTCTCGATGCCTCCAGGCAAACAAATCATGATGACGGAGGTCTACCATGACTCAACTAAGAAATACCCTGGGCCTCGGGCTCCTGAGCGTGACTCTCGGCTTGGCGGTGCTGCCTGCGCGCGCGCA
>WNFT01001345.1_pt1 | contig 20792 bp, 17 predicted proteins | sample 5400191 | NCBI WGS metagenome assembly WNFT01 (sample SAMN13153359, study PRJNA577476) | soil metagenome | isolation source: 80 cm saprolite under Madrone tree | place: USA:California | collected 2016-06-14 | reverse complement strand
CCGAGGATCACGCGGGCGGCGCCCGCCTCCAACGTGTCCTCCGCGGATTTCAGATCTCGGACGCCGCCGCCCGCCTGGACCTGCGCGGGCGCGGCCGCCTGGACGATGCGCCGGATCAGGGAGAGCTGGCGCGGTCCGCCGAACGCCGCGTCCAGATCGACGACGTGCAACACCTGCGCGCCCTGCTCGGCGAACGCGCGCGCCTGCGCCGCGGGATCTTCCGCGTAGGTCTTCGCGCTCCCCCGCTCCCCCTGGTGCAGCCGGACCGCCTGGCCCTCGAGAAGGTCGATGGCGGGAAAGAGCAGCGGAGTCATGCGCCGCCCTCCGGCAGCGCCAGGAAGCGGCGCAGCAGCGCTTCGCCGTCCTGCGCGCTCTTCTCCGGGTGATATTGCACGCCGAACAGCGTCCCGCGGCCGACGACCGCGGCGATGCGGACTGGACCGTGCTCCGCCACCGCCTGGACGACGCCTTCCGGCGCTTCGCACCGGTAGGAATGGGCGAAGTACGCCCACCCGCCAGGGCGCAGCGGGCTGTCCCCCGCGGGCTGGAGCTTTTGCCAGCCGATGTGCGGCGCCTGCACGCCCGAGGGGAGCCGGGTCACCTTGCCGGGGAGAAGGCCGAGCCCCGGCCTTCGTCCGTCTTCCTCGCCCTCCTCGAACAAGAGCTGCATGCCGAGGCAGATGCCGAGTACGGGCGCCCGGCGCGAAAGCGCCTGCCCCAGCGCGCTCCGGAACCGGGCGGCCCGCTCCATTCCCAGCCCGAAAGCCGCGACGCCCGGCAGGATCACCCGGGGCGCGCGCCCCACCGACTCCGGATCGGTCACCAATTCGGGCTGGCCGCCGGCGCGCCGCAGCGCCTGGAGGACCGAGCCGAGATTGCCCAGCCCGAGGTCGACCACCGCGACGTTCACAGCACGCCCTTGGTGCTGGGCACGCTCCCCGCGACCCGCGCGTCGAGCGACACGGCCTGCCGCAGCGCCCGGGCGAAGGACTTGAACACCGCCTCGATGCCGTGGTGGAAGTCTCGCCCGGTGAGCAGGTCGACGTGCACGTTGGCGCGGGCGTGGTCGGCCATGGCCTTGAAGAACCCCTCCAGCACGGAGAGATCCATGGCGCTGCGAGGGCCTTGCTCGACCGACACGTTCCAGTGCAGGAACGAACGGCCCGAGAGATCGATCACCGTCCGCGCCAGCGCCTCGTCCAGGGGGAAGTAGAAGCAGCCGGCTCGGGCGATCCCCTTGCGGTCGCCCAGCGCCTGGTCGATGGCGTCCCCCAGCGCGATCCCGGTATCCTCCACCGAATGGTGCTGGTCGATGTGCAGATCGCCCTTGCAGCGGATCTGCGCGTCGAATGCCGCGTGCTTCGCCAGCGTGTCGAGCATGTGGTCGAAGAACGGAATCCCGGTGGAGACCTCGGCGTCGCCCCGTCCGTCGAGATCGAGCATGACCTCCAGCTCGGTCTCCTTGGTCTTGCGCGAGCTCTTCCCGGTCCGGCTCATGCCTGCGCATCTCCCGTCTCGGCGAGCAGCCGCGACAGCACCCGGGTGGTGTCGCCCGGCGCGCCGATGTGAGCGTAGATGATCGGCGCGCCGGCGTCCTGCGCCGAGTGCGCGGCGGCCTGGTCGTCCGCGGTATCGCCCAGGAACAACACCTGGGAGCCGCGGGGGGCGCCGCGGAGGAGGGCGTGGGTCAGCCAGAGGAGGCCCGCGGGGTCGGGCTTGCGCGGCCGCTGTCCGTCGGCCACCCAGCAGAGGTCGTCGGGGATCTTCAGCTTGCAGAGACGCTGGGCGAGGCGCGTCTCCCACGGATTGCGCCCGGTGTAGAGGGCGAGGGAGAAGCGGCCGGCGACGGCGGCCAGGAGGCGGGGATCGGGCAGCACCTCCTCGTTCTCCCACATCCCGCGCTCCGGCGCGTCCGCGACCATGTCCTTCGCCTCGAATCCGAACAGGTCGCGGCACATGGAGCCGCCGTAGAGCGCGCCGCAATAGCGCGCGATCGTCTTCTGGTCGATGGGAACCGGGTGCCGGGCGTACAGCGCGCCCACTCCCCGTCCTTCCGCCTGCGCCAGGAACTGGTCCAGCGGGGGAGCCTCGCGCCGCGTTCGTAGATACAGGAGCAGGGCGATGGCCCGCGACATCTCCCAATCGTCGTTGAAGCCGCCGGCCGCCTTGAAGGTGGGGATCTCGCGCTCGCGGTCGAAGGAAGCCGCGCGCGCCTGGTCCTCTCCGACCAGCGGCGCGATGGCGCGGCGGGCGGCCTCTTCCGCGACCGCGTGATAGCTGGGGCGGGCGTCGAGCAGGACGCCGTCCACGTCGAGGATCACGCCCCGCACGCCGCGCAGCGAGAGGCTCACGGCGACAGCTCCGCTCGGAGGGCGGCGAGGAAGGCGTCGTTCGCCGCCGGCGCCCCGATGCTGACCCGAAGCGCCCGCTGAAGCCCGGGCGCGCTGGAGACGTTGCGGATGAGCTCCCCCCGGCGGAAGAGCGCCGCGTGCAGCTCGTTGGCGGGAAGCCGCTCTTGCTCGAAGAGGAGGAAGTTCGCGCCGCTGGCGTGGAGGGTGGCGCCGAGCTCGCGCAGCGCGCGGCCGACGCGCTCGCGCTCGCCGATCACTTGCCGGGTGCGCTCCGCGACCAACTCGGGCCGGGCCAGCAAGGCGCGCGCGATCATCGAGGCCGGAGCGCTCAGGTTGTAGGGGAGCTGGACCTTGCGCAGCTCCGCGCAGAGCGCCGGCGCGCCGAGGAGGCACCCGACGCGGAGGCTGGCGGCCGCCAGCGCCTTGGAGAAAGTCCGGAACAGCACCAGGCGCGGGTGCCGCGCCAGCAGCGGAGCGAAGTCCTGGCCGCAGAAGTCCCGGTAGGCCTCGTCGATGCCGAGAAGGCAGGGGACGGCGCTCGCGAGGCGCGCTGCCTCCTCCAAGGAGAGCGTGGTGCCTGTGGGGTTGTTGGGCGAGCCGAGAAGGACGAGCTTGGCATCGGCGGCGGCGCGGGCCAGGTCGTCGAGGGGAAAGCGGAACTCGCCGGAAGGAGCGCGCAGCGGCACCTCCACGACGCGGGCGCCCAGCGCCTTCGCCTGCAGCGCGTACAGCGCGAACGACGGCGCCGCCACCACCACGGTGTCACCGGGCTCCACGCAAGCGAACAGGAGCAGCTGCAGCAATTCGTTCGAGCCGTTTCCGGCCATCACTCCCGCCGGGTCCAACCCGTAGGCCCGCGCCAGGTCGGCGGCGAGGCGGCTGCCGTCGGTGATGGGATACTTGGACCAGTCCATCGCCTGCAGCTGGGCCGACAGCTCGCGCTTCAGCTCCGCCGGCAGATCGGCCGGGCTCTCGTTCAAGTGCAGCGGCACCGCCGCCGGATCGCGCGGCGGACCGTACGCGGCCAGCGGCCGGACGGTGCTGCGCACGAAGTCCTGCGGCGCCCGGCTCATTTGCGGCGCACCTCGATGGCGCGCGCATGTCCGTGCAGACCTTCGGCGCGGGCGAGAGACTCGATCGCCTCCGCGTCGGCCGCCAGCTGCTCCGGGCCGTACTCGATCACGTTCTGCCGGCGCACGAAGTCGGCGGCGCTGAGCCCCGAGGAGAAGCGCGCCGTCCCTCCGGTGGGGAGCGTGTGATTGGGGCCCGCCAGATAGTCGCCGACCGGCACAGGGGCGTGGTGTCCGGCGAAGACGGCGCCGGCCCGCGGCACGCGAGCGATCGCGGAGGCGGGGTCGCGCAGGAGCAGCTCGAGGTGCTCGGGCGCCAGCTCGTCGGCGAACGCGAGCGCTTCGTCGAGATCGCGGGTGAGGATGGCTGCCCCATGGGCGCCCAGCGACTCGGCCGCGACGGGATTGGGGCGATCGGCCAGCTCCCGCCGGAGCGCTTCGACCGTGCGCTCGATCAGCCGCGCGTCGGGGGTGAGCAGCAGGCTGAGCGCCAGCGGGTCGTGCTCGCCTTGCGCGATCAGATCGGCCGCGACCTGCCGCGGGTCGGCGCTGGAATCGGCCACGATGGCCACTTCGCTGGGCCCGGCCAGCGAGTCGATGCGGACCTCGCCGGAGAGCTGCTTCTTGGCCTCGGTGACGTAGGCGTTGCCTGGTCCGACGATGACGTCGGCCCGCGGGACCGTCGCGGTGCCGAGGGCCAGGGCGGCGACGGCATGAGCCCCGCCGGCGAGCAGGATCCGGGTCGCTCCCGCGATGCGCGCCGCGGCGGCGACCTCCGCCGGGATCCCGCCGTCCCGGCGCGGAGGCGTCGCCACGATGATTTCGGTCACCCCCGCGAGGCGCGCCACGGTGACGGTCATGATCACCGTCGAGGGATAGGCCGCGCGGCCGCCGGGGACGTAGCAAGCGGCCCGCCGCAGCGGCACAGCGATGGAGCGGAGCACGCCTCCGCTCTCGAGCTGCATCGTGTACGAGGCGGGGATCTGCGGAGCGTGGAACGCGCGGACGCGCTGATGCGCGATCTCCAGCGCCTTGCGCAGGGAAGGGGAGCAGCGCGAGGAGAGGGCGTCCCAGCGCGCTTCGTCCAGGAACAAGGAGTCGAGGCGGACGCCATCGAAGCGCTCGGTGAGCTCCCGCACCGCTGCGTCGCCGCGCTCGCGCACGTCGGCGATGATGGCCGAGACGGAGCGTGAGACCTCGGGCGACGATGCCGCTTGGGTACGCAACGCCAGGGCCTGCGCGCGCGCACCCGCGTCCAGAAGCCGGAGGACGCGGATCATCCCAGCGCCTCCATCAGCGGCAAGAGCTCTTCGACCTTCAGCCGGTAGGCGGCGCGGTTCACCACCAGCCTGGCGCTGACCGCGAGCAGCTCGTCGACGACCACGAGGCCGTTGTCCTCCAGGGTGCGCCCGCTCTCCACCAGGTCGACGATGGCGTCGGTCAGCCCGCTCACAGCCGCCAGCTCGACCGAGCCGGCAAGGTGCACCAGGTCCACCGGGACCCCGCGGCGGACGAACCATTGCGAGGTCAGGCGGGGATACTTCGTCGCCACCCGCAGCGACCGTCCCAGCTCCGCCGTGACGCTGCTTCCTCGCGGCGCCGCCAGGCAGAGGCGGCACTTGCCGAAACCGAAATCGATGGGAGTGAGCAGATCCGCGCCCGACTCCAGCACCTGGTCCAGCCCGCAGACGCCGAGGTCCGCTGCTCCCCGCTCCACGTAGAGGGGCACGTCGGCGTCCTTCAGCACGACGAATCGCGCCGAGACGCCCGCGGGGACGATCAGCTTGCGGGAGGTGCCAGGCTCTTCGTCGGGAACGACACCGGCGTGGGCCAGCCTGTCCAAGGTCGGCTTCTGCAGGCGCCCCTTGGGCAGCGCGATGGTCAGCATGCCAGCGGCACCAGCGCGTCGAGGTCCAGCGAGAAGCCCACGGCGGGGCGCGGATCGCCAAAGCGCCCGAGCAGCGTGTCGTATCTTCCGCCGCCGCCGACGGGGCGGGGCGACCCCATGGCGTACAGGTTGAAGACGATTCCGGTGTAGTAGCCGAGGCCGCGGACTTCCCCGAGGTCGACCTCCAGCTCCGCCCCCAGGCTTCTCGCCGCGGCGAGGGCGGCGGAGATCCCGCGCAAGGCATGGAGAGCGTCGTCGGAGGGCGCCAGCGCTTCGGCGCGGGCCAGGAGCTCGCGCGCCTCGGTCTGGGGGCGCGGCGGCTGCGCGAGCATGAGGATGGCCTCGCGCGCTTTTCCCGGCGCGACCTCGCGTTCGCAGAGGCCGCGCAGCGTCGGCAGATCCTTGCGATCGACGGCGGCGTTGAGCGCGTCGGCCAGGCGCGGCGAGGCGCCCGCGGCGGCGGCCAGGGCGGAGAAGTAGCCTGTGCTGCCGAGAGAGATCCGGCCCTTGATCCCGAGAGCGTGCAGGGCGGAGGCGGCGAGGGCCAGGAGCTCGGCATCCGCTTCCGGGCCGCCCTGGCCGACGAGCTCGCATCCCGCCTGGAGCCGCTCGTAGACCGGCCCGCTGTCCGGCGCCACCCGGCGCACGATGCTGCCGCGGTAGTAGAGGCGGAGCGGCGATACGCCGGCGAGCCGCGTCGCCGCGATCCGCGCCACCTGGGCGGTGAAATCCGCCCGCAGGGCGATCAGCTTGCCGCTCCGGTCCAGCGCACGGAACGCCTCCGGGCCGAACACGTCGGCGGCCTCGATGGCCGGCGGGATCACCTCCGCGTAGCCGGCGCGCTCGAACCGTTCGCAGAGGATCGCCTCGCAGCGGCGGAGGCGGCGCGCTCCCTCGAAGAGGAGGTCCTGGGTTCCCGGAAGTGGCGTCGCCGGTTGCACGAAGCGTCGATTGTCCGCGGCGGAGGCGGACTGCGCAAGGGCGCGTGCTACCCTCCGCGCCGCGTGTACCGCCTGATCCGGCCGCTGCTCTTCTTGCTTCCGCCTGAAACCGCGCACGGCCTGGCAGGCGCCCTGCTGCGCGCCGGACGCGGACGAGGCGGGGCTGGAGCGGCGGATCCCGTGCTTCGTCAGACCCTTTGGGGGCTCGAGTTCCCCAATCCGCTGGGGCTGGCGGCGGGGATGGACAAGGGAGAAGTGCTCGCGCCGGCGTGGTTCCGGATGGGGTTTGGTTGGGTGGAGATCGGCACCGTCACCCCCCGCCCGCAGCCCGGCAATGACCGCCCCCGGCTGTTCCGGCTCGTTCCACACCGCGCCATCGTGAACCGGATGGGGTTCAACAACGCCGGGGCGGAGGTCGTGGCGGCGCGGCTGCGCCGGCTCCCCGCGCTGCCGGGGCCGGTCTGCATCAACGTCGGCCGCAACAAGGAGACCCCCAACGAGCGCGCCGCGGAGGACTATCTGGCGGCGTTCCGGACGCTGGCGCCCTACGCCCAGCTGGCCTCCATCAACGTCTCGAGCCCGAACACGCCGGGGCTGCGCGCGCTCCAGTCCGCTCTCGGCGAGCTGGTCGGGGAAGTGGTGAAGGCGCGCGATGCGCTTCCGCGGAGAGTGCCCATCCTGGTGAAGCTTTCACCCGACGAGCCCGACGAGCGGCTGGTGGAGATGGCGCGCGCGGCGCAGTCGGCGGGAGCCGACGGGATCATCGCCACCAACACGACGGTCCACCGCGACGCGGTCCGCAGCCATCCCAGGGCGGCGGAGCAGGGCGGCTTGTCCGGAGCGCCATTGCGCGAGCGCGCCCTCCACGTCTGCCGCCTCCTGTACCGGAGCGTCTCCATTCCCATCGTGGGAGTGGGCGGGATCTTCACCGCCCAGGACGCTTACGAACGCATCCGCGCCGGCGCCTCCCTGGTGCAGGTCTACACGGCCTTGGTCTTCGAGGGCCCTGGCCTCCCGAAGCGCCTCACCGGCGACCTCGCCGACCTGCTCCGCCGGGACGGCCTCACTCTCCGCCAAGCCCTCGGCCGCGACACCTGACCTTCTCAGACTAAAGTCTGAGATCCGGGACACAATACGCAACTCGGCGTGCCAATCGGTTGGCATTGGGAATTGCGTATTGTGTCCCGAAATTCCGACGAGAGTCGGAGCTAGTTTTCGAGGCCGAGGCGTTTGGCGTCGCGGGAGACGATGGCGGCGGCGAGGACCTTGGGGACGTATTCGCGGGTCTCTTCGGGGAGCTTGCGCAGGCGGTAGAGGTGCCAGAAGTCGCGCTTCTCCTTGCGGAACCCGCCCGGCTCCTGGGCGATCTGGTGCAGCACGCGGCGGACTCCGGCCTCGCCGCGGTTGTAGGAGGCCATCGCCAGCATGAAGGAATCGCTGCCGTACTCGGCGAGCAGGTTCGCGAGATGGCGCGCCGCCGCCCGGGTCTGCTTGTCCGGATCGTAGCGCTCGTCCACATGGGCGTCGACGCGCAGCCCGTACGTCTGGGCCGTGCTCGGCATCATCTGCCACATCCCTGCGGCGCCCGCCGCGCTCTTCGCCCGCGGATCGAATTGCGTCTCCGCCCAGGCCACGTACGCCATCTCCTCGGGGAGCCCGAGGGCGCTGAACTGGCGCGTGATCATCGGCCAGTACCGCTGCTTGCGGCTGTAGATGAACTTGAGATTGCTCGACTTGAGCAGCTCGTCGACATGGAAGCGAAGCCGCTCCTTGAAGATGGGCGGAACCGCGTACGTGTCGGCGTCGAACTTGCGCAGGATCTCGCGGATCCCGCGGTCCAGCTCGTCCCCCGACTCCGCCAGCGCCGCCGCCTTGTTCTTGTCCGACTTGCCCAGGGCGGCCAGCGTGTTCTGCGCATTTCCCGTGAGCGCGTTCAGCTTCTGCTCCAGCGCCGCCAGGCGATCGGGGTCGGACTCTTCGCTCATCTGCTGCTCGACCGCGTCGATCTCCTTGTCGATGCGCTCCTTCTGCTTCACCAGCTGCTCGATCTGGCGCTTCTGGTGCGCGATCACGATCCCCATGGCGGCCACCACGACCGCGGCGACCGCCGCAACCGACGCCACCACCTTGATCCAACGCTTCGCGGTCCGCGCCTTGGTGGAGTGCTGCACCTGCTTGAGCGCGCCGGCCATGATCAGCATGGTCTGGCCCGACGGCATTCCGCCCGCCTTCGCCCGCTCCTCGGCCACCTTGCGCGCCGCGATCTCCGCCAGATTGGCGGTGGCGGTGTCAGCGCTTTCCTTCAGGTCGCTGGAGATCCGGCTCAGCTCCGCGGTCGCGTCGATGCGCGGCGCGGCCGGCGCGTGCCGGGCCGTGAGCGCCACCGCTTCCGTCTTCAGCCCCGCCCCGGGACCGTCCACGACGTCGAACTCCACCTCGATGAGCGGCCCGCCCTTTCCCAGCTGCACCTGCTCTCCGGTGTGCAGGCGATGCTTGGCGATGCGCCGTCCCTCGATCAGCGTCCCGTTGGTGCTCGCGGTGTCGACCACGAACCAGCACCCGTCCTCGAAGAGGAACTCGGCATGGTGGTTCGACACCTTGGGGTCCTGCGCCGCGTCGAAGCGGACGTCGCAATCGGAGGCCCGGCCGACGCGCACGGTCGCCTTGGCGCAGCTGGCGGTCTTGCCCTTCTGGCTCCCGGACAAGTGCGTGATGCGGATCATTCGCGCCCTCCCCCGGGCGGCAAACGACCCTTCCTAGCACGGAAGCAACCTACGTCCGAGCCGCGGCCAGCCCGGGCTCTTCCTCGTCCGCGGCGGGGCGCAGCGGCTCCACCGCCCCGAACGCAGCGCGCGCGCCCGCCATCACCGCCAGCGCGATCCCCAGCCCGATGAAAATGTCGAGCAGGTAGTGGTGGTTGAGATACACCGCCGCGAAGCACACCAGGACGAAGTACGGGACCGAGATCCAGCGGAACCGCCGCAGCTGCCAGCCGTACACCATGGCCAGGAAGGGATAGACGATGTGCAGGCTGGGGATGGCGCCGAAGACGTCGGCGGCCTTTCCGTAGAAGCCCTGCATCAAGGGGATCCCGATCAAGTGGTCGAAGCGGATGGCGCCGGCCGGCGAGGCGTGGACGGTGAGATCGACGAGGAACCCGTGGTCCGAGACGTACCAGGGCGGGGCCGCCGGGTAGATGTAGTAGCAGGAGAACCCGACGAAGTTGGCGATGACGAAGATCCAGGTGAACCGTTCGGCCCGGCGCACCTGGTCGGTGGCGAGGAAGTAGATGCTGAGCAGGATCGACTCGCCGATGAAGAACATCGGCGTGTACGCGAGCCCGCAGAGGAAGTCGAGCACCGGATGGGTGTGCCTCTGCAGCCATTCGTTCGGGGTCAGCCCGTGGATGCCGAACCAGTGCAGGTCGAAGTCGTACGGCTCGTGCACGTGGATGAACGGCGAGCGGATGGCGTTCGCGTACCAGCGCATCGAATCGTAGACCAGGGCATAGAGCAGGTACGCCAGCCCGACGAGGGCTAGCTTGCGGCTCTGGTCGTTCCAGAGCGCGAGAACGAGCGAGAGCCCCACCAGGAGGAAATGCTCCGGCCCGGGCCCGCCGAGCGCGAAGACGAGCACGAGGTAGGCGACCGAGAGCGCCGGAATCCAGATCTTGAAGAACGGGTGCGCGCGGCGCAGCTGTCCAGGGCGCGGCAGCAGATCCACTCGCATGCTCATGCTCCCTGTTGCGCCGCGTCGGCCTCCGCCGGCACCGCCGACGTCCTGCGGCGGTCGCGCAGCGAGAGCACCGCGGGAAGCGCGAACAGCGCCGCGGTCAGGCAGGTGATCTCGCCGATCACCGCCGTCAGTCCGAAGCTCTGGATGGCCTGGTTGTCCGCGGTCACCAGGGTGGCGTAACCGATGATGGTGGTCACCGAGCAGAGCGCGACCGCTCCTCCCGAGGAGGCCAGCGCCTCCTCTACGCTGCACGTCTGCCGGTAGCGTTGGTAGAGGTTGACGGCGTAGTCGACTCCGATCCCGAAAGTGATCGGGAGCACCGCGAAGTTGACGAAGTTCAGCTTGAGGTTGAGCGCGGTCATCGCGCCGGCGCCCCAGAGGACGCCCAGGGCCAGCGAAGCGATCACCCAGGCTCCATCGCGCAGGCTGCGCATCACGATCACCGTGAGCAGCGCGACGGCGCAGAAGCTGAGCAGGGCGGTGAACCGGCCGTCCTCGGTGATCGCTTGCACGATGTCGGTGGTGAGGACGATCTGGCCGGCGATGAGGGCGTTGGGATCGACGCCCAGCGCCGCCTGGCGCACGGTGCGCGCGTGCTCGATCTGCGCCCGGCCGTTGGAGCTGTCGGTGGTGAGGGTGGGGAAGATCAACACCACCCGGCCGCGGTGGCCGTCCTTCTCCACGAAGGGCCGGATCAGGCGCTCGGGCACGTCGTTGAGCGAGACCGGCTCCAGCTTCGTCTTCTCCCGCAGACGGCGGATCTCGGGGGGGATCTCGGACGCCCGCCGCTTGTCCAGGGTGGCGAAGATCTCGCGCAGGATCTCCAGCTTCTTCGGCTGGTCCTTGGGAAGGAACTGCTGGAGGGTGACCACGTTCTCGATGGTGGTGTCCGGTCCCTCCGCCGCCTTCTCCTTCTCGATCGCGCGCGCCACCTCCTCCGCCCGCTCGGGAGAATCGGTGAGGACCACCGTGGGCGTCTGGTACGACTGGAGCACGGCGTCCACGTGCCGGTCCCAATACCCCTGGCCCCGCTGCTCGCTGGAGCGGCTTCCCAGCTTGGTGAAGTCGTACTGGATCGGCTCCTGCGCGAACAGGTAGCCGGCATAGAGCGAGGCGCCGCCGAGCGCCACGGTCAGCGCCACCGGGATCATCGGCCGCTTGACGATCAACTGCGCGAACGGTCCCGCCAGCCAGCCCACCACCCGCCCGCGCTTCGGCTGCCGCAGGTCCTTGAAGGGCCAGTACTTCTCTTGCAGGGCGATGAAGGCCGGCATGAGCGCGTAGGTCGTCACCCAGCAGAGCAGCATTCCGAAGAAGCCCATGAAGGCGAACTGGTTGAAACCGCGGAAGCGCACCGCGCCGAGCGAGCCGTAGCTGGCGGCCGCCGCCGCGCTGGCCGCGAAGGTGGCGACCCAGGTCGCCCGCAGCGCCAGGGGCAGGGCGCGGGGGGTGTCGATGCCCTGCCGCCGGGCCTCGATGTAGCGGGCGAGGAGGATGATCCCGGCGTTGATGCCGTTCCCGACGATGATGCTGCCGAGGAACGCGGTGTTCGGGTTCAGGTAGTGGATGGCCCCGCGGGAGAGCGCAAACGTCAATGCCACTCCGGTGAAGAGCGGACAGACCAGGAGCGGGATCGAGCGCATCGTCCGGTAGTAAAGGAACAGGGCGAGGCTCACCGCGCTCAGCGTGAGCGCGCTGGAGACCGCCAGGTCCCGCACCAGCGCTTCCTGCGCCTCGATGACGCCCCGGATCTCGCCGCCGTACCCGATCTCGATGCTGGGGTGGAAGCTCTTCGGGTTCAGCGCCTTCACCCTGGCGTCCACCGCGTTGAAGATCCTCTGATCGTCGTGGAGGTTGACCGCGGCGCCCGGGGGAGACAGCAGCATCACCAGGGTGTGGCCGCCCTCTCCGGCGAGGTATCCGTCGGGGAACCGGTCCAGCTTGGCGTACGCCGCGCGGATCCGGAGGATGACCTCGTCCATGTGGATGGGCGCCGGTGGGGGATCGGCCTCGTCGGCGAGATCGATCAGCAGCGGATTGGCCTTGGCGACCGCGTTGCGAATCGCGTCGCGCACCGACGTCAGATCTTTCAGGTCCGCATAGAGCGCGCCGTGCCGGTCGAGGAACTCCTTCTCCGCGTCCACCCGCCAGTGGACGCTCGCGACCAGCGAGGGCGGGATCTGCTGCAAGCTGGCGGCGAGAGCATCGACGAACCGCTCGCCGGCCTTGAGGTCGTCGGTGCGCACCACGATCGCCAGGTGGGAGAGCCCACCGATGCGCTTCTCCAGCTCCGCCAGCGCCACGGCCGCCGGCGCGCCTTGCGGGAGGAGCTCGCGCAGATCCGTCCGCAGGTCGCCATAGAGCCGCGCCGCGAAGGGGATGGAGGAGACGAAGGCGAGGATTCCCAGGAGCGTGATGAGCAGCGGACGGCGCAGCGAGAGCGCCGCCCACCACTGCCAGAATCGCGCGGTCAGGGAAAGCTGCTCCATCGGGCCTACCTACGCGGCTCCCTGCCTGCGCGCCACCGCTTCGATGGCCTCGCGCAGCAGCGACAGCCCGGTCAGCGCGGTATCCCGATCGATGGTCAATGCGGGCTGCAGCCGGATGGCGTGGGTGTAGCTCATCGCCAGGAGCCCGCGGCGGAGGCCCTCCTGGAAGATCTCGTCGCACACCTTCTTGGGGAGCGGATCCTTGGTCTGGCGGTCGGCGACCAGCTCCACGCCGAGGAACAATCCTTCGCCGCGCACGTCCCCCACCCAGCGCAGGCGGTCGGGCCAGGTGCGCAGCTCGTCGAGCATGGCCTTGCCCACCTCGCGGACGTTGTGCAGGACGTTTTCCTTGTGCAGGACGCGGATGCTGGCCAGCGCGGCCGCCGCCGCCAGCGGGTTGCCGCCGTAGGACGACGACGACCCGCTCGGGTTGGCCCAGGGCTTCGCCTGGGCGATCTCCGCCTTGGCGATGACGCCGCTGATGGGGAAGCCGGCGCCGAAGGCCTTGCCGATGGTGATCAAGTCCGGCGTGACGCCGCTCCGCTCGCTGGCGAACCAACGCCCGGTACGGCCGAATCCGGTGATCATTTCGTCGGCGATGAAGACCGCGCCGTGCTCCTTGGCGATCTCCTGCGCCCGGACCATGAACTCGGGCGGCGGGATCACGTTGCCCGCCGTACCCTGGAGAGGCTCGATGATCACCGCCGCGACGCTGCCGGCGGTCTGGTGCCGGAGCTGATCCCGGGCCAGGTCGGCGCAGGCGATGCCGCAGCTGGGATACTTGAGCTTGAGCGGGCAGCGGTAGCAGTTGGCGAAGGGCAGCACGTGGCCCGGCGGAATCGGTCCGTAGGTCTTCGCGTTTCCCGCGCCGTTCACCGAAAGCGCCCGCGCCGTCTTGCCGTGGAAGCCGCCCCAGAACCCCACCACTTCCTGGTGGCCGGTGTGGTTCATCGCCAGGCGGAAGGCGCTCTCCACCGCCTCGGCGCCGCTGGAGTAGAGCTGGACCTTGTCCACGCCGCGCGGCGTGACCTTCGCCACCTCGTTGATCAATTCGGCCCGGGGCTCGCTGGTGAACGAACCGACGGTGACCTTGTCGAGCTGGGCGTGGAGGGCCTTGGTGTACGCGGGGTGGCGGTGGCCGAGGCTGTTGACGCCGATGCCGCCGATCAAGTCGACGTAGCGGTTGCCGTCCACGTCCTCGATCACGGAGCCTTCCGCCTGCTCCACGGCGATGCCGGCGCTGAGCGCGAATCCCTGCAGGCCGGGGGCCAGGTGCCGCTGCTCGAACTGCACCATCTCCCGCGAGCGGGGTCCGGGGATTTCCGTCTGGATGTGCGGGGCCTTGAGCGTCATTTCCTCGAGTCAGAAGCCGCAGCAGGTCCGTCGATTCCAGACCCGGCCCGCCGGCGGGCGGGCACGTCTAGCACATCTCGCGCGCCGTTGCAGAAGGCAAAAAACGCGCGAGGCCGGGTCAGAAAGCCGCGAGATTCGCGGGCTTGTTCGCGTAGGAGAATTCGGAGAGCGCCTGGCCGGATCGCGAGATGGGGGTTTCCCCCGGCTTCTCGATGCGCAGCTCGTACCTGTTCTCGTAGGTGTAGGCCATGGGCGCAGCCCAGGCGCTGACCAGCAGACGGGAGAGGGGTCCCATGTCGTTCAGCACGTCCTGCCGGTAGAGCAGCCGTTTCGCGTCGACGGTGACGGTGATGACCTCGCCGCCCGCGCCGCGCGCCTCCGCCAGCACGCGCTGCGGCACGTCGTACTCGAAATGCCCGCCCGGTTCGTGTCGCGGGGCCGCGAACGCGATCCGGACGTCGGTGGATCGGACCTCGGTCTTTCCGTCGCGGGAAGTGTAGAGCCAGCCCTGCGGGGGCAGGCGGGATCCCTCGGGTGGGAAGAGGACCGCCAGCGCCGCGCTGGTTCCGTGCTCGTCGTCGAACGCCTGCATCCGGTACCAGAGCGAGGAGGTCTTGTGCGCCGGCACCGTGGAGTACGAGGTGTCGGCATAGCAGTAGCCGTGCACGCGCTGCCGCCCGGTCCCGGCGCTCCACAGCGTCCCTTCGAATCGGCTGCGCAGGGCGAAGATGGTCTGGTCGAAGACGGCGTGGCCTCCGGCGTCGAACACCACGCGCCCGCCGCCCGGCCGCACCGCTCTCGTCTCGGGGAGCACGGTGGCGTCGACCACCAGCTTGCGGCCGGCGAAATGCACGTGGTGGGTGGCGTCGGGGCCCATGGTGAGGCGGGAGGCGCCCATCTCGATGGCGCCCTCCGACTGCACTCCCCACTCGCCGCTCTCGAAAGCCTCGCTGTCCTCGATGGTCTTACCGTCTGGAGACACGACCACCGCCCGGACGGCGCCCTTGCCGTGTCCCTCCAGCCCCGCGTTGCTGACCAGGAACTGGACCCGCGCGAAGGACCCGTCGTCGGCCGTGAGCAGGAAGGAGTAGGTCTCCGAATAGAACGCCTCCGCCCGGAGCTTGGGGAGGAAGCTCTTCTGGGTCACGTTCGCCGTGTCGGGCAGGGAGCTGGAGAAGCCGTGCACTTCCTCCTCGGCGAAGGGATTTCCGTAGGAGACGAAGAGGACGGCCATGGCGGCGAAGGCGGAGGCGACCGCTCCGATCAGCGCGAGCACCGGGTGCGGCCGGACTGCCTGCTCGCGGAAGACGAAGATGCGGTGGAGCGGCAGGTTCCATCCCAAGGAGACCGCCACGCCGACCACCGCGGCCGCGACCAGCGGGTTCCAGCGCAGGCCCTCGGTGAGGAGGATCACCCCGACGGTATTGAGGAGCAGCGAGGTGAGCGAGATGGCGGCATAGCGCGGGACTTCGCCCACCACCGAGTTGTCGCGCGTGCGGAAGGTGTAGATCTTGTTGAGCGTGAAGTTGGTCACCGCGCCGATCGCCGCTCCCAGGGCGCGCGAGGTGCCGGTGTAGACCCCGACTACTTCCACCAGGATCGTGAACGTCCCGTAGTCGACCGCCGTCGCCACCGCCGAGGCGACCCACGCGCGTTGAAACCACCCGGGCAGCTCCTCCTCGCGGGCGGCCGCCGGCGGCGGGGTCCCCTCGCGCTTGCGGAGCTCTTCGTGGATGTAGATGAAGCGGCGGATGGCGGTGACGTTCGCCATTACCGCCACCAGCACCAGGGTGGCGAGCATCAGGTAGAACGCGGGGTGCGGGCTGGCCGGCTCGACGAACCGGGCCAGGTACGGCGCGAGGACGCCGGCGGCCCCGATGTAGACGGCGCGCTCGCCCCGGTTCATCGACCCCATCCGGGCATCGATCCCGGAGATCTCGCCCTTTGCCCGCGCATACGAGACGAGCAGGGCGCCGGCGAGCGAGGCGAGGGCGAGCCAGAAGCCCAGCGGGTAGCTCCGGTAATAGGCGGCGATCCCGGCGAAGGTGGCGATCTCGGCATACCGGTCGACCGCGGCGTCGAGCAGCTCTCCGGCCTCGGAGGCCGTTCCGTTCGTGCGCGCCACCATCCCGTCCAGCGCGTCGAGGATGGCGCAGGCGATCACCAGCCAGCCGCCGATGAGGAACCGGCCGCTGGCGAACGCCGCCGCGCCGCCCACGCTACAGGCGAGGGAGCCCGCCGTCAGCTGGTTGGGAGTCACCCGGAGGCGCACACACAGCTTCTGCAGCGGCTCGAAGTACCAGTAGCCCGCTTCGATGAAGAACCGGCTGAGGAAGAGGCTGCCGGGCTCCTTGCGGACGCGCTCAGGGACGTAGCGGCCCTTGACCAGGACCCGGACGAAGTACGCCACGACCAGGAGAGCGGGAATTCCGATCGTCACCAGCAGAGACAGGCTTCACCTCGGTTCGTAAACCCGACTCGGCTGCACCGCGGGTGGACACGCGCCTGCCCGCTTCTTTGCAACGCCCAAGTACCCTGTCTCAGGCAATTTTGCAACGAATGTCCGTTTTCGTTACCTGGCCATGACAATGAGCACGATGGGGAGCCCGACGCCCAGGCCTCCGATGGAATCCTCCGCGGATTCGTCCTTCAGCGCGAGGGTCGCCTCCGGCCCGCCGTCCAGGTTGACGGCGTCGACCGCGCCGACCTGTTCCGCCAGCCAGCGGGCGACGTCGCGGCGGATCGCCGGCCACTGCGAGGCGAAGATCAGGATCTTCCCGTCCTTGAGCTGGGCCACCGCAGCCGTCCGGGAGGACTCGGCGCAGTAGTTCGGCCCGGCGCAGACCGCGGCGCCGCCTCGGACCAGGGCGGGAAAGCTCTTCATGGCCTCCAGCCACTGGTCGGCGCGAAACTCGGAGGGAGCGACGAAGCGGGGCGCCTTCGACTCCGGTTCGCGGCTCACCGGCTCCGCGGGGGCGGCCTCGGCGGGCCGCGCGACCGAGGCGAAGAAGAGCGCGTCCTGGCGCTGGCACCCGGCGCCGCGCACCCGCTTCCCCTCGCTGACCAGCTCGCAGGTCGGGCGCACGTCCGCGCCGTCGCGCGAATAGAAGGAGCCGTTCGCGATGGCCAGGGCCATGGGAAAGCGCCTTCGCCACTCCGCCAGGGTGGGCCGGACGGCGTCGTACCGGACCAGGAAGCGCGCCTTGGCGGGATCGACCAGCACCACCCGGGCGGCCCAGCCGGCATCCCCACCCAGCTCCGCGGCGGGGGCCGCGTCGACGCCCGGTGCGATCCGCTTCCAAGGCGCCGACAAGGACAGCGCCGCCAGAAGCACCAGCGGTTGGATCACAGCCTCTTCCTGCGCCGGCGGACGGGTCGGCGCTCCCCGCTGGGAAAGATTTCCGGACCCGCCACCATGGGCTGTTCGGCGACCGTTCCGCCCCTGCGCGCCAGCGCGATCAGCCGCTCCTGGCTGCGCACCGGGGTCGCCGGCGTCCCGAACGAGCCTGGGACGATGCGCTCGTAGTGGCCGTCTGGATGGAGGAAGCGGGCCTTGGCGTTGTCGAGCAGCGCGGTTCCGAGGATCTCCTCGGTGATCCGGTCCTTGAGGGCGGGATCCTCGATGGGGAAGGCGACCTCGACCCGGCGGATGAAGTTGCGCGGCATCCAGTCGGCGGAGCTGAGCCAGAGCTCGCGCTTGCCACCCGCCTCGAAGAACCAGATGCGCGAGTGCTCGAGGAACCGGTCGACGATGCTCACCACCCGGATGTGCTCCGACACGACGGGCATGCCGGGACGCAGGCAGCAGATGCCGCGCACGATCAGATCGATCTGCACGCCCGCCTGCGAGGCGCGGTAGAGCGCCTTGATCACCTCGCTGTCCACCAGCGAGTTCATCTTGGCGACGATCCGGCCGCGCCCGGTCTGCCGCGCCAGCTCCGCCTCGCGGTCGATCATCTCGATCACCGCAGCCTTCAATCCCAGCGGCGCGACCTTGAACCGCCGCCAGTGGGTCGGGCGCGAGTACCCCGTCAGCAAGTTGAACAGGCTGGTGGCGTCCGCCCCGAAGTCGTCGCGGGCGGTGAACAGCGAGAGGTCCGAGTAGATGCGGGCGGTGGCCGGGTTGTAGTTGCCGGTTCCGAGGTGGACGTAGCGGCGCAACCCGCCGGCCTCGCGCCGCACGATCAGGGTGACCTTGGAGTGGGTCTTGTACCCGATCAGGCCGTAGACGACGTGGACTCCGGCTTGCTCCAGCGCGCGGGCCCAGAGGATGTTGGCCTCTTCGTCCATCCGCGCCTTGAGCTCGACCAGCGCGGTGACCTGCTTGCTGTTCTCGGCCGCCCGCTGCAAAGCGCGCACCACCGGCGAGTCCTTCCCGGTGCGGTACAGCGTCATCTTGATCGCCAGCACCGCCGGGTCGTCGGCGGCCGCCTCGATGAAACTGACCACCGGGTCGAACGACTCGTAGGGATGGTGCAGCAGGACGTCCTTCTCGCGGATGAGGCGGAAGAAGTCGCGCTCGCCGTCGCCGATGGCGGGAGGGTTCACCGGCGTGAAGGGCTCGTCGTGCAGCTCCTTCTGCTCGATGCGGCCGAGCAGGGGCAGGAGGTCGGGGATGTTGAGCGGCCCGTCGATCCGGTACACGTCGGAGGTGCCCAGCTTGAGCGCGCGCACCAGGTATTCGGAGAGCTGCTGCTCTGCCTGCGCCGCGATCTCCAGCCGCACCGCGCTGCCGCGGTCGCGCCGGCGCACCTCGCGCTCGATGGTGACGAGGAGGTCCTCCGCCTCTTCCTCGTCGATCGACAGGTCCCAGTTGCGGGTGACGCGGAACGCCCAGCAGCCCTCGATGGGCATCCCCGGAAAGAGCTGGGAGACATGCCGCGAGATCACGTCCTCGAGCAGGACGTACGTGCGCCGCCCGCCGTCGGGCACCTCGACGAGCCGCGGCAGCACGCTGGGCACCGGCACCACGCCGTGGCGCAAGCGTGCACCCGGGGCTCCCGGCGCGAAGCGCACCGCCAGGTTCAGCGACTTGTTTCTGAGATGGGGGAACGGGTGCCCGGGGTCGAGGGCGATGGGCGTGAGCACCGGGAAGACTTCCCGGGCGAAGTACTCGGCGAGGAAGTGATCCGCCTCGGCGGAGCACTGGCCTGCGGAGAGCAGGCAGACGCCCGCCTTGTTCAGATTGGGGACCACGTCGCCGAGGAGAGCGCGGTACTGGCCAGCCACCATCTCGTGGGTGCGCGCCGCGATTGCGGCGAGCTGCTCGCCCGGGCTCATCGCGTCGGGGCCGCTCTCTTCCACGTGGCCGACCAGCTGCTGCTTCAGGCCGGCCACCCGGATCATGAAGAACTCGTCCAGGTTCGAGCTGGTGATGGCGAGGAACTTCAGGCGCTCGAGAGCCGGGACGCTGGGATCGAGCCCCTCCTCGAGGACGCGTTCGTTGAAGGCCAGCCAGGAGAGCTCCCGATTGATGAAGAACTTCGCGTCGTTGAGATTGGGGAGCGGGACGTGCGGCGCCGCGACCTCAGTGGGAACCACGCTGAGGACCGCTGGAGATGCTGGCGCCGCGCTCACGCCCGCCGGAGCGAGCGGCGAAGGTCCCGAAACATTGCCGTCCATCGTGTGGGACTGTACTCGCGGGGAAGCTGCTTGACAATCCGACGCGTTGCGTTACATGCTGGGTAACGCAACGCGACAGAAGAGGGGAGGACGGATTCATGAGCGAGTTCCAGTCGAAGTGGCAGGAGGCATTCCAGCAGGCCCAGGCGAAGGCGGCCGCCCGCGCGAAGGAGTTCGAGCAGGAGGCGCGGAAGGTGCTGGAGACGCTCGGCGACCGCGCCCAGGCGGAGCTGAAGGTGCTCTTCGAGTTCGCCCAGAAGGGGTCGCGCGAGCAGATGGCGATCCTCGGGGTGGAGCTGGAGAAGCTCGGCAAGAAGCTGCAGGAGCTGGCGGCTCGGAACGGTACGACCGCCGCGAATTCGTCGACGCCCCCCAGCCACCCGAACTAGCCCAGGTCATCCAGACCGGCTCGGCGCCACGGCGGCAAGCGTACCGCGGTGCCGCACTGTTGCATACAGTTCACCCGCACGACGCCTTGCCGGGCGAAGCGGCCGGTTGTTAGCCTTCTTGGCCTCGCCGATTGTGCCGGGAGTCCCCGGCCAGGAGGGGCATGAGCGGGAGAAGCACCCGGATCGCCGTGGTGTCGGTGTGCGTCGTGCTCGCAGTCGCGGGCACCCTGGCGGCGCTCCTGCTCTTTGGCGGGACCAGGACCAAAGTCGCAGGCCCATCGTCCGCCGTCGGGCAGGAGGACCTGGAAACACTTCTCTCGCGCGTTGCCCGGCCGCTCGATCCGAAGCTGCGGGCGAAGCTGGCGGAGGCCGTGCTGAGCGAGTCGGCTCGCGGCGGTTACGACCCCCTCTTCATCCTCGGGCTGGTCTCGGTCGAGAGCGGGTTCCGGCCGCACGTCTCCAGCGAGCGCGGCGCCTACGGGCTCATGCAGCTGCAGCCTTCCACCTTCGCCTGGATCGCGGGGCGCGAGCCGGACATCGGCGACGGCGCGGCCGTCAGCGAGGATCCGGTGATCGACGTCCGGCTCGCGATCCGCTACTTCGCCTGGCTCGAGCGCCGCTTCCCCCGCCGGGAGGAGGCGCTCATGGCCTACAACGCGGGGCCGAGCAGGCTGCGCCACTACAAGCGGGCGCGCATCCCGTCGACGGTCCGCGCCTACCCGCGCAAGGTGATGCGGGAGTACTCCCGGTTTGCCAGGATGCTCGGCCGCCCGGATCCTCGCGGCGTGATCCTCGCTCGGGCAGATTGATGCCGTGACCGTGCTGCTGTGCGCGCTGCTCGCCATCGCGCCTGCCATCATCGAAGGCAGGGTCGGCGAGCCGTCCGGGGCGGGGGCCTCGGGCGCGCGGGTGACGCTCCGCCAGGGAGACCGCAGCCAGGAGCTGAGCACCGGC
>WNFT01005146.1_pt1 | contig 20800 bp, 16 predicted proteins | sample 5400191 | NCBI WGS metagenome assembly WNFT01 (sample SAMN13153359, study PRJNA577476) | soil metagenome | isolation source: 80 cm saprolite under Madrone tree | place: USA:California | collected 2016-06-14 | reverse complement strand
GCTTATCACCTGGGCGCAGGCTTTGAAAGGGTAAAATCCAAACTCTTGCACGGTGGGTCCAAAAATGGCCACCACTGGCACCCGCAGGGCCGTGGCCATATGCATCAGACCAGAGTCGTTGCTCAGCAGCAAGTGACACTGCTGCAAGAGCGCCGCGGTGTGCATCAATGACAGCTTGCCGGTGCTATTGAGGACTGGGACGCTGAGCCGCTGGCACAGCTCCTGTGCCAGTTGTGTATCCTCTGCACTGCCCAACACGACCACTGCAGCCCCCTGCGTCTGCGCCAATTCGTGAGTCACCGCAGCAAAGCGCTCGACAGGCCACCGCTTGGTGGACCAGCGGGCCCCCGGCGCGACCGCCAGGAGTGGCCGCGCCAGACCCTTAGGGAGTGCCTGCTGCAGATAGGCCTGCATGGCTTCCTGACTCTCCGCCGTGAGATGCATCTCCAGAGGTGGCAGGGGCGCCGTTATCCCCAAGCACCGCAGCGGAGCCATATAGAGCTCTGGGACTGGCGTCATCGCCCGCAGCGTGTTCCAGCCCAGATGGACCAGGAGAGCCCGACGTACCGTACGCTTCGTATAGGCCAGCTTGCGTTGCGCCAGTAGCCCGCGGTACAGGAGACAACTCCGCAGTGTGCGCTGGAGATCCACAACGATATCATAGCGTGTCTGACGGAGGCGATGTAGAGTTTCCTTAAGTCCCTGCTGCGGCTCCAAGAGTAACAAGCGATCCACACATGGGTTGGCGCGCAAGACGTCCTGATAGACCGCTTTGGTGAGAAAATCGATGCGGGCTGCCGGGCAGTGCTCGCGTAATACCCGCAGTACGGGTGTGGTCAGTAAGATGTCGCCGAGTGAACTCAAACGGATTACCAGAATCCGTGTTAGCTCCTGGACGTCCGTCACATTGTTATGCTGGTGCATCAGCTAATATCCGCTGGTAGGTTTGCAAAGTGTTGCCGGCCATGTGTTCCACAGTGAAATGTTCTTCGACGCGCTTGCGGCCAGCTATGCCAAACATCTTGCCTTGCTCAGGATGACGCAGGACGTAGAGCAGTGCCTGGGCGAGCGCTGCCGGGTCACGTGGAGACACCAGGAGCCCTGTAACGCCGTCCTGGACCACTTCTGCGGTCCCGCCAGCACGCGTTGCCACCACGGGTTTGCCTAGTGCCATGGCCTCCAACACGCCATTGGGCGTCCCTTCATGGGTAGATGAAAAGACAAAGATCTCAAATCCCCGTATGAGGGCAGGGACATCACGACGAAACCCAGCAAAATGTACTTGTTCGGCAATGCCTAGGGTTGCTGCCTGGCCTTCCAGCTCATGGCGCAGTACGCCATCACCAACAATCGCGACCCTGATATCAGGCTCGGCCTGGAGCAACTTTCTGGTCGCCTCGAGCAGATAGCGGTGCCCCTTATGGCCAGCGAGATGCCCTACAGTGCCCACAACCCGCGTGCCCGTGGGAAACAGTGGCGCTACCTCCTGCGTATCGTCGAAACGGCGCAAATCGGTACTGCTGTGGATCGTCTGCACGTGGTGGGCCGGGATACCACTGGTAATGAGCACCTGGCGTACAGCTTCGGATACAGCCACGTAATGTACCTTGGGAAGGGTATATTTCCAACGGCTCAACAGGTTGCGGATCGGGGCAAAATCGATGCGTCGTGACACCACCTTGTGCACCGTAGGAGCCCACATGCAGGCGAGCAGACCAATGGAGTGGGCGTGCGGCGCATGCATATGTAAAATCTCGACCCGCTGGCGCCGTAGGTACCGCCCCAGCTTCCAGGCTGCCATGAGATCTAGCTCATGGCGCATGCGTAGGGCCTGCACTGGCACTCTTGCCTCTTGGGCACGCTGGTACAGGGCACTATGTGGTTGGCACACAATCACACTGTTGTGGCCCCATGTGTGCAGCAACTGGCTGAGATGTAACACTTGTTGTTCTCCACCACGCCAGGGCACTTGTGAATCGAGGTGCACGATGTTCACGATCGTTGGATTTCCTTCAACACGGCTTCAGCATGGATGCCTCGCAGACACGCGAGTGTACGCTCTTGCGGTTGGAAACATACATTGCGTTCACAAGGCCAGCAGTCAACAGGGTAGTGCAGAATCCTAACCGGACCGGGTCCCAACGGCTTCGTTTTGCCTGGATCCCCCGCTCCCCACACGATGTAGACAGGCGAGCCACAGAGCGCAGCAACATGGGCCAGCCCCGAATCGTTGCTCACGGTAAACAGGGCCTGTCGAAAAACTTGCCAGTACGCCGCCACCGGACCCCTGGCCACGAAGTCCGTCAACTGGTGCACAGGATCTTGACAGAGTTGATTGGCAACAGCAATCTCGGCTGTCCCTCCTATCACGAGGCCGGAGAGACCCGTGGTGTGCGCAATATTTTTAGCCAGCGCCGCGAACCGTTCGACTGGCCAGCGGCGGGACGCTGCCCTGCTTCCCGGAGCCAGGATCCAGTAGGGATATGGGGGTGGCTCGATCAGGGCATCCACCGGCCAGGCTCGCCTCGCATTAAATTGACCACAAACGCCGGGCGTATCCGGCTCGGCCCCGTGATGTGCAGGCTCTTGCCAGAAGCTTTGCACCGCATCTTGGGGACGCACAGCAGCCGGAAGTACATGCACGTATGCTTCAGCCCGGTGCTGCTTGCTGTGAGGCTCCCATGCGAGTTTGTCATGGAGGAGAAAGCCGCGTCCATCGGCAGCATATCCACGGCGCCATCGCACGCCGGTCCGGGCGAACAGCCAAGCTGAGGAAAAAGAATTCGGCAAGCAAATGCCCAAATCCCAGGGCCCATAGGCACGCAAGGCACGTGCCCCTGCTTCCAGCGCCTGCACTTGGGCCCACGCAGAGGCACCTTTGGGCTGGGGTAACACATAGACGTCATCGACTAGATGGCGAAATTGCAGCGATGCCACCCAGGGCTGACACACGGACGTGATCTGGGCTGTGGGATAGCCGGCGCGCAGATAGTGGAAGCACGGATAGGCCAGTATCTGATCACCAATCCAGTTGGGGGCTCGCACTAATATTTTCTGCGGTGCCGGCCTGTGGTTCATAGGATAGACCGGTAGATGGCCAACGTTCGGCTGACGCACTGTTCCCATTGGCATTTGTCAGTCAATGAGTTGATTATGTGTAATCCTAGATATGCAACCATGCGCGTAGGGGTTGGAGCCTTTTTCGGATGTGCCGGCGCCAGGTGCGCCAGTGGCCATACAAGCGTATCATCCACAACAGGTGCGTGGCTGAAAAACGTTCGCCGCTGTACAGCGCACACAATTGGAGCAACCACTTCCCAGAGCCCAAGCGTGTTAGGTCGATAGCGCGTAGTATAGCTGGCATGTACGATAAGCGGCGTGCCCGATTGAGATCAACGAGATACACCTGCCGATTGCTTGACGGGCCCGTCAGTAACAGGTTTGAAGAGACCATATCGCGATGCCATAAGCCACTGTCATGCATGCGACGTGTGTAGCACGCTACTAGACGTATGACCTCCTCCAGACCATCTGGGCCGTCAGGCAAGGCCGTATAGCATTGCTGGAGTGTGATGGCATTTGCGATAGCCTCTGTAACATAGACATTGTACTGCACAAATCCCCAACGCCGTTTTTCGACTACTCCTAGGGGCAGTGGTGTCCGTAGGCCATGTGCCAGGAGATAGCACGCCGTACGATAAGCTTTCATCGCTCGTGAGAGTTTGAGAGGACTGGACAGATAATGCTGGACACCGCGCCAGCCAAAACGTTTCACTACTAGACACGACCACGGTAAACCCCACTCCGACGGTAAGCTTACCTCATATACGAGATTCGGGTATTCTCTATAGACTCGGAGGTCAGGGTCATCTGGTAAGGAGTCAAGAGATAACAGGGACTGCAAAAATGCCACGAGCTGTGGATGCCCGAACCCACGCACACCTCCATCCTGCAGGGGCTGAGGAGTATAAGGTAGTGAGGAAAGAAAGGATCGAGCCAACGTCAGCACTCCACCATGGCTAGAGTCGGTTGCGTCATAAAATCAGAGCATCTTTTGTCGGCCGCAGAGAATATCTAGGTGGAGTCCCCCAGGTGAAAACGGCAGACTATATAGTGCTCTCTGTATTGTTGCAAGTGCGAATGTGTACTATTTACACCTCACCTGAACCCGTTTTATAGGGATGCTTAGTATCAAAGAGATGACTGTGAGCCCTGCCTAGAAATTCGAAACTGTTTTGAGACGCTTGACATTAATTTATAACATAATCTACCTCGATTATTTTCCAAAAATTGGCAACCATCGTTTGTAAAGAAAATTTTCTTTGTACGGACATTCTTGCCATGTGGCTCATTGCTGCGTATTTGCACGTAGACCGAGCCACATCCAGGATGACTGCGGCCCAAGCCGATGGCTCCAGGGACGGTACAAGTACGCCATCGACTCCATCCTCAATGATCTCCAAAGGCCCCCCATTTGCCGTAGCTAAAACCGTCTTTCCCAGAGCCATGCCTTCCAAAATCACATACCCAAAAGGCTCGTTGTCCGAAGGAAGCAATAAGACATCCATGCCGGCCATCCATGGCACAACATCGCTCTGATAACCGGTAAAAGTCACCACCTTCGTTAGCCCAAAATCCTGCACTTGCTTTTTTAATCGGTCTTCCTCTTTCCCTGTACCTACTATCCATAGGTGAAAGCCAATTCCGGCTTCTTTGACTTCGCGTAGGGCACTCAAAAGCAACGTATGCCCCTTCCAAGGCATTAAACGGGAAAACATGCCCAAGAAGAGTGTCTGAGCCGGTAAACGGCTGGCTTCGGCAAGCTTTGTACGAGCCAAACTCACATCGGCTTCTAGCACATCTACGCCAAAATGCAGGACAAAAGTCCGTAACGCCAACTGAGGAAACAGAGAAACTATGCGTGACTTCAGATAAGCGGAGGGCACTATGAACCGTATGCGCTCATTACGAAAAAGCCAGCGATATTCCCATGTATACGCGGGATAGGCTACACCAAGATGCCAAAAGAATTTCGCCTGCGGTCGACCATAAGCTAACAGTCGTAATAGCTTGAAATCGCGCGGGGTCAGGCCAATAAAAATTTCTTCTCCTGGCCATGAAGGTATCTGCCACATAGCCCGGAGATCATAGTCAAGATGCCCGTACAGCGGCTGCGAAGACAATCCTGCAGCGGCAACGCGTTGCAAGAAATAGCCTCCCGGTCGCCCGTAAACTATCACATTATGCCCGAGGTCTTGCAGACTGGCAGCCAGATCCATCACAAACCGCTCTTCGCCACCCCAAATTTTTGAGGAATTAATAAAGCTAAAGCGTAGCATCTTACTCAGACCCCTCAAGATCGTCCATATGAGCCCTGCGTTGGTAAGAAGAGCGGTGCTGCTGGCTGCCGTTTGCATGGCACTAATGGCAATGACCGAGCAGACGACGTAGACAAAGAGGGCCCCGACGATCACTCGCTCAAGTATCTGCTGTATTCTGTGACTGCGATCGCTGTGTACCAGCATATAACAATAGCCTCGCACGAGCCCTACCGCTGCTTCCAGCGTCGATGGAGCCAGAACCAGTGATCGGGGTAGCGGCGCACGCTGCTTCCAGCGTCGATGGAGCCAGAACCAGTGATCGGGGTAGCGGCGCACATACGATTCAATCACCTGTGTAAACACACGCGTATTCTCGACAATATCCTGCTGCAGATCCCCGGTGCGACGTACAGGAATTTCCTGACTGAAGACGAGCCGATGATGTCCTTGGCCGGCGCGCATGAGAAAACCACTGACGACCGGACATCCAGTGCGCAAAGCTAATAATGCTGGACCTTTCGAAGTATAGGCGTTGGTGCCAAAAAACTCCACTTGAATACTCTCATGACGTAAGCTGCTCTGGTCCATCAAGACGGCAACAATCTCCCCGCGGCGTAACACTTTGAGACATTCTGCCAGGGCTGCGCGCTTGGCAATGGCATGGTAGCCACAGCACTGACGATCGATCTCGGCGAGGCGCTGCAGCGCAGGACTGTCAAGGGGACGCACAATGACGTGCAGAGGTGTGCGCAGACACAGGGCCACGGCTGGCGCCAGTTCCCAACTCCCGAAATGTGCGGAGATGATCAACAGGCCCCTGCCGCGTTGGAGAAGGGTCTCGACATATTCGAGACCCTCAATGTGGCACATCGTCGTAAACCTCTGCAGCGTGAGCCGATGCACATGACTGAAATCGACGAGATGCTGTCCGAGATTGCGAAAGGTCGCGCGCGCAATTTGATAGCGCTCCTCGGCTGTTTTGTCGGTACCAAAAGCGATGGCAAGGTTATCGAGGGTGATACGGCGGCGCCTGGCAAGTACCAGGTAGAGCAGGTCACCAAGACGTGCGCCGAGCCAGTACGCCACCCCTAAGGGCAAACGTGCGAGACCGTGGCGCGCGCTTACCGCCAGGCCGTAGAGGACATGGTTAGCGAAGGTCTGCATGAGACATGAGCCCCTGCAGTTGGTGCGCAAACGGCGGATCACTGGCGGCAAATGTCACGCCAATGCGTAGGGTGTAGAATGGCACGGGGGCGTGCCAGGAGGGGGCCAGACGTACGGCATCTTTTTCGGTCGTGATGAGATACGTCGCCCGCTGTTTGTTGACCGTAGCCACAATGGTCTGCCAATCTTCCTGGGTATAGGGGTGATGGTCAGGGAAAACGAACAAGGTCACCACCTCTGCGCCTAGCTGTGTGAGCGTGCTGACAAAGGCCCGCGGATTGCCAATGCCCACAAAAGCGATGCCGCGGCGCTGATAGAGAGCCGCAGGCTCTACCACGCGATGCGTGTCCTGTTGGTGGAGGGCTTCAACAACAGTCGCCATACGATAAATGGGCTGCTGGCTGTTCCACTGGCGAAGTTGTCGACAAAGTGTCGGCAACGTTTCAGTCGCCATCTCAACGCGCGTCAAAATAATGGCATTGGCACGCCCTAAAGCCCGTAACGGTTCACGCAAAATACCACGCGGGAAGAGGGCCCCAGATCCAAAGGGATTGCTCGCGTCGATCAACACAATATCCAGGTCTCGCTGCAAGGCATGATGCTGAAACCCATCGTCGAGAATCAGTACGTGAGCGCCAAACTGCTCGTACGCATAGCGCCCCGTGCGATAGCGATCCTGGCCGATCAGCACTGGCACCCCGGGGAGGGAGCACGCCAGCAGATACGGTTCGTCTCCTGCTGCCTGCCAGTCGAGGAGAGGACCATGGCCCGACGACACGACACGTAAGTGCGCTGCAGGGCGAGCCCCATAACCACGGCTCAGTACGGCCACACGCCACCCCTGCTGTTGGTACCAGCGTGCCACCCACATGGTCAGCGGGGTTTTCCCTGTGCCACCGAGGGTGAGGTTCCCAATACTTACGACGGCACAGGGGAGCTGACGCCGGCGACGTACCCCCCAAGTATAACTGGCCAGATGCCCACGCGCGAGACCGCGATAACACTGGGCGGCAAGCCATAGTGGAGCGAGTCCCACCTGCAGCCACACCGATGGCGCTTGTGCTCCCCACATGCTCGTGTACAATGTTTGCCGCCAGCGCAAGCCGCCCATGAGAATCGTTTGCACGCCCATCCCTTCGTGGTCCTGCTGTCGACTATGCCGGTCGAGTGGTGCTGAGGAGCGTCTTGATTGCTGTACTGGTACGTTCCAGGGCTCCGCGATTCGCGGCAAGGGCTGCTAAGGCACATTGGCCCATCGTATTGCCTGCCTCCGGATGGGTGAGCAAGTAGACCAGGCGCTCGTATAGCTCTTCCTCCCCCTGCACTTGTAGCGCTCCACCGGCGCGCCGCAACAGGGCTGCCAGTTCCGGAAAGTGGTGCATGTAAGGACCAAAGAGGAGAGGTTTGGCAAACACGGCTGGCTCCAACGTGTTGTGCCCTCCTATAGGCACCAGGCTGCCGCCAATAAAGGCCACCGTACACAGGCTATACAGGGTGGCCAGTTCGCCCATGGTGTCCAGGACAATGACCGTGGCGCCGGCCAGATCAACCGCCTGGACATCCTCACACTGGGAACGACGCACCGCCCTGCAGTCATGGGCCTGCACATGACGCACCACGGTTTCGACCCTTTCTAAATGGCGTGGGGCCAGCACCAGGAGGAGGTCAGGGTAGTGCACATACAGCCGACGGTAGACGGCCAGCAGCACGCTTTCCTCGCCCTCATGCGTACTGCCGGCGACTAGAAGACGCCGGCCTATGACCAGGGGAGCAAGAGGATGCGTATGGTTGAGTTGGGCAGTCGCGAGCAGGGCCCGATCAATATTCGTGTTGCCAGTCACCTGGAGACGCCTATCGTCCATGCCCAGGTGTTGAAAGCGGCGGGCTCCCTCTGCTGACTGCACGAGGCATAACGTCACATCCGCTAACACACGGCGCATCAGAGGGCGGATCCATTGGTAGCGTCGAAAGGCTCGCGGCGACAGGCGGCCATTGACCAAGACCACGGGAATGTGTTGACGCGCTGCGGCGTGGAAAAGGTTCGGCCACAACTCGGTCTCTTGGACAATCAAGGCGCATGGGTGTAGGCATCGCATCATACGCCGCATAAGCCAGGGTAGATCAAGAGGCAGCACAAATATGCCAACGGCCTCCGGGATGATACGCTGGGCTATGTGTTTGCCGACCGGTGTAAACACAGACAGCACAATAGGGAGTTCAGGCACGCAGGTATGGAGCCTGGCGATAAGCGGACGTACCCCTTGTACCTCTCCCACCGAAGCGGCATGAAACCATAAGCAGCCACTGGCAGCCTGAACTGTGGTAGAGGAGACAAAACCATAGCCAAAACGCTCGGCGAGATCGCGATGATACGTTGCGCCTCGCAGGCAGCGCCATAGAATATGCGGCAGCAGTCCAACCCCACCAAGGAGGAGGAGTAGAGTATACAGAACATACATAGTCTCTCAGTCTCTCAGTCTCCTAGACCCAAAGTAGTCATCAGCCATCTCCGTGATGTGTCGCAGGCTCGTTTCGACCTCGTGTTGCTTGGCCTGGAAGACCGTTGGCGAAGCAGTCGCTGGCACGTAGATCGGTTCGCCATAGACGACCACGACACGACTGAAAGGCAGCGGCATGAGAAATGCGTCCCAACTGCGGAAGACCTTTTTCCAGCGTGCGCTGTAGGTCACCGGCAGAATCGCGGCCCCCGTCGTCTTTGCTACTGCCACGATGCCTGGCTGGACGGTATAGCGTGGCCCGCGCGGTCCATCAGGCGTAAAGGCTGCATGATACCCACTGTGGACTTTCCGCACGATTTCTATAAGGCCTTGAGCCCCTCCCCGACTGCTCGAACCGCGTGTCACGTGCACGCCAAAGCGCTGCAGCACCTGGCTGACGAACCCGCTGCTCACAGTGTTGCTGTATGTGTTCGGGCCGCAAGGTGCAATAGAGGAGGCGCAGCCCCCAGCAGAGCAAGTGTACCACGCCGGCCATGAGCCAGCGGCGATACCAGACCTCGTTGCGGCGGGGCATTATCCTTGCACCGTTGCGGCAGCGTGCGCCTCTGCTGCCTGCAAAAACTGCCCTACACACGCCGCCGCACGCCGTGCGGCTTCCCCCGTGCCCAGCGTATGGCGGAGGAGGGCTAACTCCTGCCTGACATGCTGGGCGATCCCAGGATGTTCCAGACAATGCAAAGCTAGGGCCGCGAGGGTCTGGGGACACAGCGCTTCTTGGAGGAGTTCAGGCACCACGGGTCGGCCAGCCACGATATTTACCAGTCCAATATAGGGAATGCAGAGCACCCGTCGTGCCAGCCAGGCTGTGATCGGATGCATCTTATAGACAATCACCATGGGCGTGCCAATCAGCCCTGCCTCCAGGGTGGCTGTACCGGAAGCCACGAGGGCAAAGTGTGCAGCACACAACGCGGTATGACTTTGCCCAGAGATAACCGTCAGAGGTATGGGGTAATGCGTCAGGCACTGCTGGACTTCGTCCATAGCGAGAGTTGGCGCCACCGGTATAATCCCTTGTACGCCGGGCAGACGCTGTCGGATGCGCTGGAAGGCGGCGAGCATGGTGGGGAGAAGACTCCGGAGTTCCTGACGGCGACTCCCAGGTAAGAGTGCGACAATAGGGGCTTGCGCGTCGAGTCCCAAGTTGTGCGCGGCTTGCGTAGGTGCCGGCAGGTGATGCAGATGGTCGAGGAGCGGATGACCGACATATTCAGCATCCACGCCAGCGGCAGTGTAGAACGGCACCTCAAAGGGAAACAGCGTCAACATTTTATCGACATAGCGTGCCATACGTTTGACACGGCCCTGACGCCAAGCCCAGATTTGCGGGCTAATGTAGTACACCACAGACAGCCCGGCACGCTTCGCCAAACGCGCAAAGGTGAGATTGAAGCCTGGCGCATCGATGAGGACTGCTACCTGTGTGCCACGGCGTGCTGCTGCCCGCAGCAATTGGTATGCCATGCGCAGGCCCGACGGCACTTTGGCCAAGATTTCCACCACCCCCACCACATTCAGCGCCTGCACATCGAATAGCGTTTCCACACCCGCAGCCCGCATGTAATCGCCACCCAAACCGTAGACCTGGAGCTGGGGAAAACGCTCGCGCAAGGCCCGTACCAAGGCTGCTCCGTGCTGGTCGCCAGACGCTTCGGCTGCCACCATCAACAGCGGTGTAGCCTGCCCTGCGTGAGACGGCTGATCCACTACGCTCTCCCGACTGCATCCGCTGACTGTAGCGATGCTGCTGACACCCCCACGAGAGCCACACGGCGCACATCTGCCAGGGCCACTAACTCTGGTAGACGCAGCATGAGGGTAGTCCCCGCTTCGACGGCCAGTACGGCAGCTCGTCCAGCGATGACCAGGTGGAGCGTGTGCGGCCCGACCGTGGGCACATCAAAGCGCATATCCTGCTGTGGGCGGCTCACTTTGACGACGACCGTGCCGCGGCCCCCGTACTGACATCCTCGCTCGATGGCAGCATCTGTGCCCTCAAGGGCCTCCACTGCGAGTACTGTCTGACGGCGTACCACAATCGTCTGGCCGATGTCCAACGCCGCGAGCTGTTTGGCGCGCGCAAAACCATAGCGGATATCATCCCAAGCGCGCTGGCTCGGCCGTTGCTTGCCGAGAATGCCCTCTGGAGTCACCAGATGCCCCAGGAGGTGTGTCTGCTCGATCACCTCCAGTCCTTCCTCGGCAAATTCGGCGATGATGGCCCGCAACAACGTCACATCTCGGTAGTCGCGCATCCGGCTGAGCCCCCGCAAGACGCGCAAATCGAGACGCGGGTTCTCAAACAGGAAGCGCTTCTCCACCTTGCCTACCATAACGACCTGTTGCACGTGGTGGCGTTGGAAGGTCCGAATGATCTTGGTGAGTTGGCCAGGACCATAGTGCACGAGCGTAGGGCAATAAGGAGTTAGCTGGGCCGCCACGTGCGTTGACAGCGCCACGGTAGGTAAAGGGATCCCCTCAGCATAAGCCCGTCGAGCAATAATTTCGGGGAGTTCTCCGGCTCCGGCGATCATTCCTAAGTGTGCCATGCCAGGCTCCACTCAGATCAAACCATCTTTTTCGAGGATCTCCAGGACTTGGAGAGCCACTTGCAGCGACCGGAGTTCTTCGTCCACTGAGACCACCCGGATAGCCCCTTCCGTCGCGCAGTCGATCAGGTGTTTGATTTCCAACTTGAGCGGATTTTCTCTGTGGACAAAAATGCGCTCGATGAGCGATTCTTGTTTATAGCGTAAAGCACCACGTGTCACCAGATGTTCCGACGAGGCTTGGCGATGCACACGAATATCTTGATCCGTGTAATCGAGTACAATGTACGCATCGCGCTGTGTAATGGCCATGGTACGGATCTTGATCTCCGTGGCGCGTGAGGCAATGATATTTGCGATACAACCATTCTGGAAGCAGAGCTGGACATTGGCGAGGTCTTCATGGTCAGTATAGATGGCCTTGCCCAGGGCATACATGCGTCGCACAGGAGAGTGCACGAGGTTCAGAATAATGTCGATATCATGGATCATGACATCGAGGATGACCCCATCCTCCTTGATACGCGGCACGAAGGGCCCCAGGCGACGGCTTTCGATCAGCCAGGGATCCTGGACGATCTTTTTTAACTCCTGCACTGCCCCATTGAACCGTTCGACGTGGCCAACATGTAAGACGACGTTCTGAGCCTCTGCGAGGCGAAAGAGTTCGCGTGCCTCCTCCAAGGTATGGGTTATGGGCTTTTCCAGCAGCACATGCACGCCAGCTTCGAGGAAATCGCGAGCGATACGGTAATGCAGCGAGGTTGGTACAGCGATACTGACGACATCGACAGCGCCGAGTAGCTCATGGTAATCCGTCACGGGTATCGTGTTGTATTTCTCGGCTATGGCCGTGACCCGGTCCTCGTCACAATCGGCCACACCGACCAACTCGACGTTGAACAACTCACTATAGATACCAACGTGGTATTGGCCCATCTGGCCAACACCCACCACTCCAGCTCTCACTTTTTGCATCATCGTGTCCCGCTGCCAGTATGCATACGGTGATACCACGACCGCGTCCATGGCAAGTCATTTGAGGTTATGAACAGATACCGCGTTGTGAATGCTCAATGAAACGTATGAGGTGTACGACAGGGGCGCTAGGAGTCAATTGGCATTGTATTGTAGCAAGGGCCTGGCTCACATTCAAGCCAGAGCGATAGAGGATGCGGTAGGCAATCTTCAACTCACGACGTGCTTCGGAACTAAATCCAGCCCGTCGTAAGCCGACCGTATTCAGACCATGCACGGTTGCTGGATTTCCCGCTACCAGAAGAAAGGGAGGGACATCTTGCAAGAGCCGTGAGCTTCCTCCGACCATACTATAGGCCCCAATGCGGACAAACTGATGCACGCCGGTGACGCCGCCAATCACGGCCCCGTCTTCCACTTCCACATGCCCAGCGAGCCCCGTCAGGCTGGACAGGGTTGTGTGGTTGCCCAGTACGCAGTCGTGCGCTATATGCGCCTGCGCCATAATGAAATTATGCGATCCCAGGCGCGTACTCCCTCCGGGCTTCATACTGCGCTGGATGACAGCTAATTCACGAATATCGTTGTCGTCTCCGATATGGAGGTAACTCGGGCTCCCATCGTACTTCAGATGCTGAGGAGCACCACCCAATACCGCCCCCGTACCAATGCGACACCGTGCTCCTATGACTGTCCAACGTTCAATAACCGCATGTGCCGCAATGGAGGTCTCCGCCCCGATAGTCACCTCTTCACCGATGATGGCAAAAGGGCCTATAGTGACTCCATCAGCCAGTTTTGCCGTGGGATGCACGATGGCTCGTGGGTCGACATGGAGCGTCACCGCTTGTGCCCCTCTCGAGGATTGTCCGCTAAGAACACCTGTAACTCAGCTTCAGCCGCCAGCGCCTTCTCTACAAACGCCTGTCCACGTAAACGCCAGACTGGCCCACGCCGACGCATGACCTCCAGGCGCATAATGAGCTGATCTCCCGGAGTCACCTGGCGCCGAAATTTGCCGCGATCAATGCCAGTAAAGAGAGGTGTCTTACCAAGAGTCACGGTATCTGAATAGTACACCAGCACCCCTCCCACCTGGGCCATCGCCTCGATCACCAACACCCCCGGCATAACCTGGTAGTGTGGAAAATGTCCCTGAAAAAATGGCTCGTTCATGGTCACGTTTTTGAGGCCGATAGCATACTCATTACAGACAATTTCCTGAATGCGATCGACGAGCAGAAACGGGTAGCGATGCGGCAGTATGGCCAGGATCTCTTCCGGTCCCAGTGCGTTCACGACCTGTTCTCCCGACCCTCGAGCTCATCGAGGCGTCGTTGGAGTTGTTTGACCTGTTGAAACAACTCGCCGAGCCTCAGGCTATACAGATGCATGCGCTTGGCGACGGGGCCAGGCAGAGCCGGGGTCCCATACACCGTCGCGCCTGGCTCGAGATCGGAGAGTACCCCCGCCTGCGCGGAAATGGACCCCTTGTCTCCCACTGTGATATGGTCAGCGATACCGACCTGCCCCCCCATGCGCACCCCGGAGCCGACGTGTACGCTGCCTGATAACCCCACCTGCCCTGCTAACACTGAATGTCGACCAACGACACTATTGTGGCCGATCTGCACTAAATTGTCGAGCTTTACTCCAGTCTCGATGAGCGTATCCCCCACGGTAGCACGGTCAATACACGTATTGGCGCCAATTTCTACGGTATCGCCAATGATCACACGGCCAACCTGTGGGATCTTATGATAGGAACCATCTGGAAGAGGATAAAAGCCAAATCCATCCGCGCCGATGACGGCGCCACTGTGGACAATGACACCCCGTCCAAGGTGCACCTGCGGATAGAGACTGACATTTGCATACAAAATGCAGTCCGCTCCGATCTCACAGGCTTCGCCGATATATGTTCCCGGATACACTGTGACATTATCCCCCAGCCGCACGCCCCGACCAATCACGACATAGGGACCAATATTGACGCCTGTTCCCAGGGTCACCTCAGGATCAATCACGGCACGGGCATCAATACCCCAGGTGGGAGGTCGCGTTGGGAAAAAGTGCTCCAGGAGGTGGATGAAGCCGAGATAGGGATCGGCGACACGGATGGCCGGGCGGTCAACTGGTATGTGGGGCGCGACCAGTACTGCTGTGGCACGTGACGTCGCCAGTCGCGCCGCCTGTGTGCTCTTCGTGAGAAAGGTTAAGTCCCCTGTTTGTGCCTGGTCCAAAGGGGCAATGCCACAAATGGTCGTCTGTCCATCCCCCTCGAGTTCACCTGCGAGTAAACAGGCTAACTCAGCCAGCGTCACACGCATGGTCCTGCCTTTCCCAGTTAGCGTTTTTTCCCTGAAGGTGTCGCCGGAGGTGTCGCAAGAGTTTGGTCTGCTGGAGTTTGATCGAAACGTTGAACAATCTTTGGCGTAATATCTATCGCCTTATTGAAATAGAGCACCACTGCAGTGTTTTCGTTACCTTCCAGCACCAGATTGTAGCCTTCACGTTCACCAATCTCTTGCACAACCTTGCGGACAGAAAGCAAGAGACCTTGTGTTTCACGGATTTCCCGCTCACGAAACTCTTGTGTAGAGTCCTCCGTAAAGCGGTTCGTATCGTCGATAAAGCGTTTCAGCTCCCGCGCTCGGCGACGATAATCTTCGTCTTTGGCCGCGCGTGCCTGCTCAGTTAACAAGTCCTTTTGAGAGCGAAATTCGGTTTGCAGTTTCTGCAGTTCCTCTTCCTTCTGGCGCTTGAACTCAAGCTTCGACTTGATTTCTTGCTGTAACCTGTCGCCGAGCTCGCGTAGCCGATCTTTCGCGGATCTACCGCGTACGGACTGGTCCAGCACAGCCTGTAAATCGACGATGCCAACTTTCTGTGCGTGTGCAGTTTCTGCCAGGCCCAATCCCCAGGCTATAACCACCATGCACGTCCACAGCCCAACCCTCCGCAAGCATCCCTTGTGCATCCAGACTGCTCCTTCTTCCTTTGCGTCTACTTTGCAGGTGCCCGGGGCGTCCATCCACTGGCTGTCTTCTCTGACCTCTTCTCAGAAGGACCCCAGCAGAAAACCCAAGGCGCCGAGACTCTCACCACGCCGCCTATCGAGCTTGAACCCATAGTCTAAGCGAATCGGTCCCAAAGGAGTAATGAGCCGAAAGCCAACTCCTGCACTCCGGCGTAGGTCGCCAAAGTCAAATTGATTGCCCGGATTGTAGACATTCCCAGCATCGAGAAAGGTTACCAGACGTAAGAGGCGACCAAAACTGCGTCCTCCCTCCAGGTTAAACTGCAGGAACGAGGTGCCCCCGAGAGGGTTCCCGCGTGAATCCTTGGGACCGATGTCACGAAATTGGAAGCCACGTATGGTCGTTGCCCCTCCGAGAAAAAACCGCTCTGACGCTGGCAGTTCTTTCCCCGCAAACCCGTCACCGATGCCGAAGCGTCCACGCACAAAGCCCGTGAGGCCTTCCGGTAAGGGGAAATACCAGGTGGTACTCCCGACAACCTTGTAAAAGCGGTTCGTGCCCCCTAAACCTGCCCCGGTCACCTCAAAGGCATGTAACGACCCTCCCGCAGCATCAAACTGATTATCACGTGAATCCCAGACGATACGCGGTGTTATGCTGCTCGTATACGAGGTGCCTTCCTGTTGGAGTAACAAATCGGAGGCACCAGGGTCGAGGTCACTGATCTCCAAAAGCTCATAGTTGTATGTCACTGAGGTCCGTGCATACTCGCCCAAGGTACGTCCTAAGGTGAGACCAATACCTGTCCGTTTCGACTGGAAAGTCTGAAAGTCACTCGAACGCCGAAACAGGCTCACCCCAGCATTGATAGGCCGACCAAAGAGGTATGGCTCCTGGAAGTCGAGGACAAAATCCTGTGACAGACTTCCAATCCGGGCACTAAGACTGATCGACTGCCCACGCCCAAAGAGATTACTCTGGCTTACAGAGGCTGTAAAGACAACATTTTCTATCGAACTAAAACCAATACCAGCCGTAAACTGGCCTGTGGAACGTTCGGCCACCTCAACCTCGAGATCCATCAGTTCTTCTTCACCGCGGCGTTTCGTGTCGATTTTAACTTCCTCGAAATATTGCAAGTTGATGAGGCGTTGTCGCGAGCGTTGTAAGCGCGTGGCACTATAGAGTTCACCTTCATCGAGGCGCATTTCACGCCGAATCACCTGGTCTCGCGTGCGCTCATTGCCAACAATATCGATGCGCCCGATATAGACTTTGGAGCCAGGTCGAGTCGTAAAGCTCAAGTTCACCACACGTGTTGCCTGGTCTATTGATACCGTTGGGGTCACATCGGCAAACGCATATCCACGGTCCGCATAGGCATCCGTCAGCCCCATAATATCGCGTCGGACTGCCTCACGGCTATAGATTTCTCCCGTGGTGAGGCGCACCTTTTGGCGTAATTCCTCCTCCTTAAAGACATTATCGCCTGTGAGGGTCACCTTGCCGACTTTGAATTGCTCCCCTTCACGCGTAATAGGGACGGTGATGACAATGCCTCCAGCCTCACGGTTAATCTCAACTACAGGTTCACCGATCTGCACGTTGATGTAGCCGTTATTCTGGTACACATTCTCGAGCAGTTGCAGATCAACACGGAGCGTCTCAGGCTTATAGAGGGCTGAGGAGCCACTGATAACGGGGAGGGTATATTCTTTGAGCTGTACGGCGTTCCGCAATTCGCTGTCCGTGAATCCCTTATTGCCCGTAAAACGAATACGGCTAATATAGATTTTCTTCCCTTCTGTGATACGCAGCAGAACATCGACCTGATTGTCGGCAACTTCTGTCACTTCTGGACTTATGTGGGCAAAGTAATAGCCTTCTTCCCGGTAATATTTTTGCAGGGCGGCAACGGTATCGTTGAGGAGATTGCGCGCAAAGGTCGAGCGCTCTTTGAGCAAGATACGTTTCCTGATTTCGGCTGCGTCAATATACCGATTGCCCTCGAAGGTAACGTTACGCACCGCGGGTTTTTCGACCACAGTAATAATCAAACGTATACCGTCTGGAACGTCCTCGGCGAGGACTTGGATGTCGTCGAACGTGCGGAGGGCGTAGAGCCGTTTAATATCCTCACTGAGCGTTTGCGGCACATACAGCTTGCCCACCTCCGTCTTTAAGTAAAAGCGGATGGTTGACTCTTGTGTACGGCGGTTGCCACGGATCTCGATATCGCGTACGAGCACTCCTGGACTAATAGCTGCGGCTGCTTGCCAACTCGGATAGAGCACCAAAAGGAGCAACAACGAGCAGCCAACCACGCAGCGACGCATCATCAACCAGGCTCCTGACTTTGCACGACACTCCCACTGGTCTATCCCGAAAACTCGGGTATGCCCGCCTCCTCTAGACACACCAAAGCCCGATGGATAATATCGTCCACCGGGCTTTGACCGCTACGTGGAAGGGATGCGACGCTTATCTTAGCTATCAGAGAGACTTTCGACAGCGTCTTCTTGCTTCGCCAGAAACACCAGTTCCTCACCAGCGAGCTTGATTTGGACCACGCCACCCTGGGGGAATTCCCCGCGTAAAACCTCTTCCGAGAGCGGGTCTTCAATATGGCGCTGGATGGCACGCCGCAGGGGCCGAGCACCGTACGCGGGGTCGTATCCCTGACGCGCCAACCATTCCTTGGCGCTGTCGTCGATTTCGAGGGTAATACCGCGCTCGCCCATCTGCTGGTTCAAGCGCCGGAGCATGATGTCCACAATCTGCTTGATGTGATCCATATTCAGCGTGTGGAACATAACGGCTTCGTCGATACGATTAAGAAATTCAGGATTGAAGGTCTTTTTCAGTTCGTTCATGACGCTCTCTTTCATCTTCGAGAACGTCACATCCTCAGAGTCCTTCTGGAACCCAATGGCAGTGTTCTTTTCAATCGCTCGGGCACTCAGATTGGAGGTCATAATCAAGACGACGTTCTTGAAGTCGACCTTGCGGCCATAGCTATCGGTAAGATGGCCATCGTCCATGACTTGGAGCAACACGTGATAGATGTCCGGATGAGCCTTCTCGATTTCGTCCAACAGCACTACTGAGTATGGCTTCCGCCGTACCTGCTCGGTGAGTTGACCGCCTTCGTCATAACCAATATAGCCCGGAGGCGCTCCCGTCAGACGCGAGACGTTGAACCGCTCCATGTATTCCGACATGTCGACCCGAATAAGGGCACTCTCATTCCCAAACAGAAATTCCGCCAAGGCCCGCGCCAATTCCGTTTTGCCGACACCCGTTGGCCCTAAGAAAATGAACGTCCCAACCGGCCGCCGTGGATCTTTCAGGCCGGCACGCGAGCGCCGAATGGCCCGCGTCACCACCGCAATAGCTTCCTCTTGACCCACGACTCGATTGTGCAGATCCTCCTCCATATTGAGCAAGCGCTTCGATTCCGCCTCTTCAATCTTTGACAGCGGAATACCCGTCATGCGGGACACCACATAGGCCATATCCTCTTCCGTCACAACGATCTCACGCTCGTCATGCGCGTCTTCCCACTCTTGCTTCAGGGTATCAATCTGACGACGAATGTCTTCCTCTTGATCCCGCAGTTCGACGGCTTTTTCAAACTCTTGGTTCTCAATCTTCTCTTTTTTCAGGCGGACGATCTCGTTAATCTTCCGCTGCAAATCCCGCACCATAGGGGGTGGGGTAATGCGCCGCAGCCGTACACGCGCCCCGGCCTCGTCCATGACGTCGATAGCCTTGTCGGGCAGGAAGCGCTCGGTCACATAACGCGCCGACAGCTTTACCGCTTGTTCGATGGACTCATCGGGGATACGGAGATGGTGATGCGCCTCATAGCGATCACGCAAGCCCTTGAGGATCTCGATGCTTTCTTCCACGCTCGGCGGATCAACCATAATGGGTTGGAAGCGGCGCTCCAGGGCCCCATTCTTCTCAATGTACTTGCGATACTCGTCGAGTGTCGTCGCTCCGATACACTGGATTTCACCGCGTGACAAGGCCGGCTTGAGCATGTTGGAGGCGTCCACCGAACCTTCGGCCGCTCCGGCCCCCACCAGAGTGTGCAGCTCGTCAATGAAGATCATGACATTTTCCGCCTGCACGATCTCTTTCATGATGGCCTTCATACGTGCCTCGAATTGGCCACGGTACTTGGTCCCAGCCACCAACGCGCCTAAATCGAGGGCCACCACACGCCGATCAAAGAGGAGTTGCGGCACTTCACGGTTCACAATGCGTTGCGCCAGTCCCTCGACAATCGCGGTCTTGCCAACGCCGGGCTCGCCAATAAGCACCGGGTTATTCTTGGTGCGCCGGCTGAGGATCTGCACGACCCGCTCGATCTCGTTTTCGCGTCCAATGACCGGGTCAAGCTTGCCAACCTGAGCCAGCTCCGTTAAATCACGCCCGAACTCGTCCAGCGCCGGAGTTTTGCTCTTCTCTTTGGTTTTCGTCGCCGGTTCTTGCAGGAGATTAAGAATTTTCTCGCGCGTCTCTACCAGGCGAATCCCCAGCGCGTTCAGCACCTTGGCAGCAATGCCCTCCTTCTCCTTCAGGAGGCCAAGCAAGAGATGCTCCGTCCCAATGTAGTTGTGCCCCATGAGACGTGCTTCCTCGACCCCGTACTCCAACACCTTCTTCGCTTTGGGCGTAAAGGGGATTTCTCCCACGATAAGGGCGTTCGCATTGCGCGGCAGGTGACGCTCGATCTCCATACGGATCTGATCGATGCTCAAACCCGCCTTCTGCAGTACGGTGATCGCAATACCGCCCCCATCTTTGAGCATACCAAGCAGAATGTGTTCGGTACCAAGATACTCATGATGATGCCGCTCTGCTTCTTCCCTTGCGAGAATGATGACCCGTCTGGCTCGTTCTGTAAATCGCTTGAACATACGTCGCGTCTCCTCAGACTGCGCTGACCTTTCCATCTACAAGGGAAATCGCCCGGTCCATATGCGCAGCAAACTCGCGGTCATGCGTCACAATGACGAACGTTTGCCCCAATTCCTCATTCAGCTGGCGTAGCAGTTTTTGGATGGCCTGACCTGTGGCTCGATCCAAGTTCCCCGTTGGTTCATCAGCCAGGACCACATCCGGTTTATTGATCAGAGCCCGGGCGACCGCCACACGCTGTTGCTCTCCCCCAGAGAGCTCCCCAGGCCGATGATGCAGCCTATCTCCCAAACCGACACTGACTAAAAGATGACGAGCTTCCCGTTGCGCTTCACGCTTTGCCTGACGTTGGATGAGGG
>WNFT01002138.1_pt1 | contig 20812 bp, 18 predicted proteins | sample 5400191 | NCBI WGS metagenome assembly WNFT01 (sample SAMN13153359, study PRJNA577476) | soil metagenome | isolation source: 80 cm saprolite under Madrone tree | place: USA:California | collected 2016-06-14 | reverse complement strand
CGCTGGCCGGTGAAGAGATGCCATGGGCCGGTGTGCACGTCGTCCAGGTGGACGAACGGGTGGCGCCGGCCGGAGATCCCGACCGAAACCTCACCCACCTGCGCGAGAGCCTTCTCACCCATTGTCCGCTCCACCCAGAGCAGGTTCATGCCATGCCAGTCGAATCGGCCGACCTGGAAGCGGCGAGCGCGCGCTATGCCCTGACACTCCAGCAGATCGCCGGCTCTCCCGCCGTGCTCGATCTCGCCCACCTGGGCCTTGGGCGCGACGGCCACACCGCGTCGCTCGTGCCCGGGGATCCGGTGCTCGACGTTCTCGACGAAGACGTCGCGCTCACGGGGGTCTATCAAGGGCGGCGCCGGATGACCTTGACCTATCCGATGCTCAACCGGTCCCGGCGCATTGTCTGGCTGGTCACCGGGCGCGAGAAGGCGGAGATGCTGGCACGCCTCTGTAGAGGCGACCGGTCGATTCCCGCCGGGCGGATCAGTCAGCACCAGGCGCTGGTGCTGGCCGACTACGAGGCGGCAGCCCGATCGGGACCTGAGCCATCACTCCGGTGACGCCACTCCACTCCACGGAGAAATCAGCTGCGCGTGGGAAGGGGCTACCGATCGCGGAGGGTTCGCTCTGAACGAGGATCTGGCCGCGCGGCTCCGCCCGGCCGGACACGACGTCGTCGATTTCGGCGCGGACGAGCTGAGTCCGGACTGTGGCGGCGGAGACGGTCGAGCGCGGAGCGGCCATCTGCGGCAGCGGTGTGGGGGGCGCCTCGATCTAGCGCCAACAAGGTTCCACGTATTCGTGCCGCACTGATCCACGACCACTTTCCGGCCGGCAGGGGGTCGAGGACGATCACATGAACATCTTCTGCATAGGTGACCCCACGGTGGGGCCGGGCGTGGTCTGGGATCTCGTGCGGACGTTCCTGGCCGCCGAGTTCAGCCAGGCCCGGCGACACCAGCGCCGCCTGAGCAAGGTGGCGTTCCTGGAGCTCTAACCGACGAGGACAAGCCGATGAGTGCTACGAATGCCGCGGAACCGATGACAGACACCGAGCTCGACCAATTGTCGGTCGACACCATTCGCACGCTCTCGATCGATGCGGTCCAGCAGGCCAAGTCGGGGCACCCCGGCACACCGATGGCGCTCGCGCCACTCGTCTACACGATCTGGAATCGCGTGATGCGCTTCGATCCGGAGGACCCGATCTGGCCCAACCGTGATCGGTTCGTGCTCTCCAACGGTCACGCCTCCATGCTGCTCTGGTCGGTGTTGCATCTCACGGGAACGCGGGCGGTGAATGCCGACTACGAACGGTTGGGGCAGCCCTCGGTGTCCCTGGAGGACATTCGCCGCTTTCGCCAGATCGGCAGTAAGGCGCCTGGGCACCCCGAATATCACTGGGTGTCGGGGGTGGAAACCACGACGGGCCCGCTCGGCCAAGGCGTCGCGACGAGCGTGGGGATGGCCATCGCTCAAAAATGGCTCGCCGACCGTTACAACCGACCGGGCTTCGCGATCTTCGACTACAACATCTACGCGGTATGTGGGGACGGGTGCCTGATGGAGGGTGTCGCGTCGGAAGCAGCCTCCCTCGCCGGTCACCTCGGTCTGGACAACCTCTGCTGGGTCTACGACAACAACCACATCACCATCGAAGGGCAGACGAACCTCGCCTTCACGGAGGACGTCGCCGGCCGATTCCTGGCGTACGGGTGGAACGTCCTGCGGTTGGGCGACGCCAACGACCTCGATCGCATCCAGCAGGCTCTCGGTGTCTTCCGGGAAACGAAGGGTCGTCCCACGTTCATCATTCTCGACAGCCACATCGGCTACGGCTCCCCGCACAAGCAGGACACCTCCGCGGCCCACGGCGAGCCGCTCGGCGACGAGGAGGTTCGCCTGACCAAGCGCAGCTACGGGTGGCCGGAGGAGGCACAGTTCCTGGTCCCCGACGGCGTCCGCGAGCACTTCGCGGCCGGCGTCGGCGCGCGCGGCGCTGCCGCTCGGAGCGGGTGGACGGCGCTCTTCGCGTCGTACCGGGCTACGTATCCCGAGCTTGCGAGCGAGATCGACCAGATGCAACGACGAGACCTGCCGGCCGGGTGGGACCGCAACCTTCCCGTGTTCCCGGCGGATGCCAAAGGCATCGCGGGCCGAGACGCCTCGGCGAAGGTGCTGAATGCGCTCGCGCAGAACATCCCGTGGTTCCTCGGGGGCTCAGCAGATCTCGGGCCGTCGAACAAGACGACCCTGACGTACGAGGGCGCGGGAAGCTTCCAGGCCGGGAACCCGGGCGGCAAGAACCTGCACTTCGGCATCCGCGAGCACGCGATGGCGGCGATCGTTAACGGGCTCTCGCTGTCGAAGCTACGGCCTTTCGGCGCGACGTTCTTCATCTTCAGCGACTACGCGCGGCCGGCCATCCGGCTCTCGGCCCTGATGGAGCTGCCGACCCTCATCGTATTCACGCACGATGCCATGGGCGACGGCGAGGACGGCCCGACCCACCAGCCGGTCGAGCACCTGGCGTCGCTGCGCGCGCTCCCCGGCCTCGTCACGCTGCGGCCTGGAGACGCCAACGAAGTCGTGGAGGCGTACCGCTACGTGATGCAGCTACGCCACCAGCCGGCCGTGCTCGTGCTGTCACGGCAGCCGTTGCCGACCCTAGATCGGCGCACGTACGCTCCCGCCACGGGAGTCGCGCGGGGCGCCTACGTGCTCGCAGACCCCCCGGGTGGGAATCCCGCGGTGATACTCATCGCCTCGGGCAGCGAGCTGAGTCTTGCCGTGCAGGCCCACGACGGGCTGCTGGCAGAGGGCATCCGCTCCCGTGTGGTCTCGATGCCGTCGTGGGAGATCTTCGACCACCAGACGCAGGAGTATAGGGACAGCGTGCTGCCCCCCACCGTGAAGGCGCGGGTCGCGGTGGAATGAGAACGTTCGGAGCCTCCGCGCCCCTGAAGGCACTTCAAGAGAAGTTCGGCTTCGAACCCGACCGGGTCGTGGCGGCTGCCAAGGAGCTGCTGGGCCAGCAGTGAGCCGCGACTTCGAGGAAGGCAGCAGTTCGCCCCTGGGAGCGACGCCCTCGCCGAACTGCGTCAACTTCAGTGTCTTCTCGAGACAGGCAACAGAGTCCAGCTGCGGTGCTGCTGTTCGCAGGCCCCGAACTGCGGTGCCAATCGCCCGGTGACCATTAACCTCGACCCTTCGTCGGGTGAGACGAGCGCAGCCGTCGCTCGTGCTCGGATCCGGGCCGTAGGTCCAAACCGATGATGGGAGGCCACAGGCCGGAGGGCGACCCATCGGCGGTAGACCACGGAGGCCCCGCATCGTCATTCGTCGCGCCGCCACTGGGTGTCACCTCGTGGATAACGCGTCGCGTCATCGACCGCTCCTGAGCCGGGTCCTGCCGGCCTCGCGTTGGCGGTAGACCCCGAAAATGTTGGCGAAGCGAGGCTCCTTCCATAATCTGGGTAGTAGCGAACTCACCGAGAGGGGGTGACGTCATGGCCGACAAGCCGCAAGACCAGCCGAAGCCTTGGCAGCCCGGTGGTGGGCAGAGTAGGCCAGGCCAGCCGCAGCCGAACCCGCCGAAGAAATAAGCGCGACCGGTGGGCGCCCCGGTGATTCTTGCGCCGGAGCGCCCACGTCAAAACCTGCGACCCAGTCCCGCCAGCGGAGGACCGATCTCGCGCCCGCGGGGTTCTTTCGCCGTCGACTCCAGCGCGCCCAGCTCACGCGGGGTGCGGACACCCCCGTGACGCTGGGCTACTACTGCCCCGGCTGCGGAGAGCGGGCGCGGGGGAGGAGCTCGCGCTCAGTCGTAGCCGAACCCGCCTAGGAAGTCCACGCCGGTCCGGCCGGAGCCGGGCCTAGACAAGCGACCGTTTGAGCCGACTGATGTACCGCGGGTGAAGACGTGCCCGAGCTCCAGATAACTGATCGCCTCGACGAGGCCCGCGACGCAAGTGAGCACGAGGAGCATCGCATTCGCGGCCTCAGCGTGGCGGACTCGCCTTAGGTCGTGCGATCGTCGAGGCGAGCAGTCGCTCTGCCGATCCGATAGACACTCGGTGTGATGCCGGTGATACGCCGAAAGACCGTCGTGAAGTGACTCGTTGTTTGAAATCCTACCAGCCGTGCGACTTCGCCGATCGAGAGCTCTCCTGTTGTGAGCAATGTGGCCGCTCGGTCGATCCGCCGCCGGAGCACGAATCGGTGTGGAGGCGTTCCGGTGCTTTGCTTGAAGAGTCGCGCGAAATGGTAGGGGCTCATGTGCACTTGGGCGCTGAGCTCTGCGAGCCGGAGCTTGCGGTGGAGATTGTCCTGGATGTACTGCGTCACGCGTCGGAGTCTGCACGCCGGCAAGTCGCCGACCGTCCGGCCGGCAACGGCCGTCATCGTGGGCCGGTCCGTCACCATGGTTCCCAGCGATTCCATTTCTCCCTGCCTATCGCCTCACGCGTCGCTTCGAGCGGCTGTCGTTGCAGCCGACGTCGTCATGGCGCCGCCCAGCTGCTTCCGAAGCAACAACCGGGTGCGGTGCACCCGCGATTTCACGGTGGGGAGGCTGATGCCCAAGACTTCGGCGATCTGGAGGTTCGACAGGCCCTCGACATCGCGCAAGAGCAGCGCGGTACGATAGTCGGGATGTAATTCGTCGATCGCCGAAGTCAGGGCCACTCGCAATTCAGTCTGGAGGGCGGGGTCTTCCACGCTCGCCGACCAGTCGGGCATGGGTGCGACGTGTCGGCCCTGCTCATCGAAGACCGGCAGCATGTCATCCAAGGACAGGTCTGCACGCCGGCTCTGCCCGCCTCGGATCTTCCGGTAGGCCGCGTTCGCGACGATCCGGTAGAACCAAGAGCCGAAGGCCGACTCACCCCGGAACGTGTCGATCTTCCGGACCACGGTCCAGAACACGTCCTGGACAACTTCCTCGGCATCTTGGGCATTTCGCGTGATGCCCGACGCCAAGCGGTACGCGCGGTCGCCGTACGCGGCGACAAGACGCTCCACCGCGGTCGGCTCGTGCAGCCGGAGGGCTTCCACGAGCTCACGATCCCGATCGACACGCCGCCCCTGAACAACGGTGCCGGGTCTCGGATCGAGCGTCACTTGAAGACTCATCTCCATGTTCTCCCCCTGAGGTCTCGTCAGCATCTCGATTCGTGACGTCCACCGTGATGCATGGCCATCTGTACGGCGTCGAGTAGCGCGTCGCCCTGGAACGGCTTTCTGAGGAACGCGACCGCGCCGGCCTCCAGGGCTCGCTGGCGCGCCTCTTCGTCGCCGTGAGCGGTGAGAATGACCACGGGCATTCGAGGGCCCGTGACCGCGACATGCCTGAGGAGCTCGAAGCCGTTCATCCCGGTCATGCGCAGATCGAGCACCAGGCAACCAGTGTTCTCTCGGTGAGCAGATCTCAAGAACTCTTCCGCAGAGGCGAACGTCTCGACTCGGAAGCCGACAGACAGCAGGAGATTCCTGACGGACCGACGCAGCGATGCGTCATCATCCACGACGGAAACCATCCAACTTTCGCGGTCGCCCATTCGTCTCTCGCAACCCCTCTGTGAACGTCGGAGTCGAGTGAGTCTGCTATTAGGCTAGGTTGCCGGGGCCGAACCGTCTACCCTACCTTAGGCGGGTTAGGCCACTCCCTACCTTGGTCGGGTGGACCACTCCCGGCAGAGGGAATTCCGAGCGTCGAGGCAAGAGCGGCCCGACGAGCTCATCGTCCACGACGATCGGACAGGCGGTCGACAGCCGGCTTCCGAGGCCGTTGGGCACGGTCGTGTAGAACGCTTCGAAGAGGACGACGCAACACCCAGGCGATCTGGCCCGCCGTCAGCGCGAGCCCGCCCGGCGCGTGGATGATCAGACCGATGGGATCGTTCTTACCGGTCCGCTGTAGCCACTCCCGGCGGAGGGAATTCCGAGTCGCGAGGCAAAGCGGACCAGGTCGGCAACAGACCCCGCCTGCATCTTTCGCATCACGTGTCCGCGTTGTTCCTTGACGGTGACCTCGCTCGTTCCCAACTCGCCCGCGATCTGCTTGTTGAGCAGACCAGCGACAATCCCGGCCAGCACGTCACGCTCGCGCGGCGTCAACGAAGCGTACCGGCCGCGAAGCTCGGCGAGCTCCTGCCGTTCCTGGCGGGCCGCGCGGTCACGCTCGATAGCGCTCCGAATGGCGTCGAGCAGGTCCTGCTCGCGAAACGGCTTCGTCAGAAACTCAACTGCGCCCGCCTTCATGGCTCGAACCGACATGGGGATGTCGCCGTGGCCGGTGAGGAAGATGATCGGCAGCGCCGCATCCGTGGCGGCAAGCTCTCGCTGGAGATCCAGCCCGCTCAACCCCGGCAGGCGCACGTCGAGCACGAGACATCCCGGCACCTCGGGGCGGCGGGCACGCATGAACGCTTGAGCACTCGGGAAGACCTCGACCATGAACCCGACGGAAGTGATGAGTCTCCGGAGACTGTCGCGGACAGCGGAGTCGTCGTCGACGACAAAGACGACCGGCGAACCCGACGTCATTGGATCCCCGGCAGAGCGAAGTGAAAGGTCGCGCCATGAGTCGGGTTCGGTGTCACCCAGAGCCGTCCTCCATGCGCGTCGATGATGGAGCGGCTGATCGACAGCCCCATGCCCAGGCCACCGGGCTTCGTGGTGAAGAAGGCGCTGAACAGCCGGTCTATGGTGTTCGGGTCGATCCCAACGCCCGCGTCCTGCACGGCCACCAGGACCTGATCGCCGCCGTGCGGCCGCGAGCGAATCACCAGCTCTGGCGGCCGGTCCCCGCCGGACGTCATGGCCTCGATGCCATTCATCACGAGGTTGATGAGCACCTGCTGGAGCTGAACCCGATCACCGAGGACGGGCAGTAACGCCGACGCCAGGTCCACCCGCAATGACACCCGATGGCTGAACACGGCGGTACGCACCAGCGGGACCACGTCGCGGATGACGTCGTTGACGTCCAGCCGCGCTTTGTGGGGCTCGGTCTTCGAAGCGAGCTGGCGGATGCGCTGGATTACCTCCGCCGCCCGGTGGCCGTCTTGGACGATAGCGGCCAGCGCTTCGCGGACCACGTCGAGGTCGGGACAGGCCGCCGCCAACCAGTTGAGGGACGCGTTGGCGTCGGCCACGATGGCGGCCAGCGGCTGGTTGATCTCGTGAGCGATCGACGCGGTCAACTCGCCCAGGGTCGTCACGCGGGTGACGTGCGCGAGCTCCACCTGCGACTGGCGTAGGGATTCCTCGGTCCGCTTGCGCTCGGTGATGTCCGTCACGGTCACGAGCACGCTGTCGAATCGCGCCGGCAGGGGCGGGAACGTGACCGTGAACAACGCGGTCAGCCTCTCTCCCCTCAGGGTCTGGAGAAAGGTCTCGGCCGCGAAGGACCTTTGGCCCTCAGCGAGGGCGATCAGCTTTCCCGCGAAGACCTCTTGGGTTTCGGGCACGAAGACCTTGTGCAGGGAGACCAGGAGGTCGTTCTTGCTCTCGGCCGCGAACAACTTGACCGTCACATCGTTAACGTCAACGATCCTCACCATCGCGATGGCTTGCTGGACGAATTCCGGGTGCGCCGCAAGATATTCGCGGAAATCGCGCACACCCTTCGATTTCAGGTCGTCAATCGCGGCCTTGACCTGAGAGAAGTCTTCCTCCCAAATCGACACCCCCGTCGACTCGAAGATATAGCGGTATCTCTGCTCACTCTCGCGCAGTTGTGCCTCTGCCTGCTTGCGTTCGGTCACGTCCATGTTAGTGCCAACGAATTCAACAAGATCACCGGACGCGTTGAGTACGGGGTGCCCTACCGCGTGGATGTACTTGAGGGTTCCGTTCGGAAGAACGGCTCGGAAATCCCACTCGAAGTCGGTCCTTTCACGGATTGCTCCGTGGAGGATTTCGCCAACCCTCGCTCGATCCTCCGGATGAATGCGCTGGCGAAATGCCTCGAATGACGGCATCCCCTGTTCCGGATCGAAGCCAAATAGGCGGGCATATTCCTCGGATGCGTGGATCTTCTCTCCGGTGGCGATGTTCCATGCCCAACTGCCCGTATGCGTTAGCCTCTGCGCTTCAGCCAAATAGGCCTCGCTCCGCCGAAGTTCGGCGGTTCGTTCCGCCACCTTCAGTTCGAGTTCATTGCGGGCTTGACGAAGCTCTCCTTCCGCTCTCTTCCGCTCGTAGATGAGGCGCGCGTTCTGAAACGCTGTCGCGGCGTGATTCGCAGCCACGGAGAGCAGTAGCTGATCGATCTCGGTCGGAAAGTTGGTGCGATCGCACGCCGCAGCGACGAGGCCGCCCTCGGCATTGACACCGATGGGGATGAAAATACCGCGGCATGGTTCCACCCCGACGCCAACGTCTGGAATGACTTCCTTGCGCGAACACTCGCCGGCGACGGCGAGGTGATGTTGCAGCCATTCTGGGAATGCTTTCCATGCGTTCCCCGCCGTGACTTCGACTGCGGCGCCCCCATTGGGGTCGCACAAACGCACAAAAGCGAAATCGAGGTGCAACGATCCGACCAGCACGTCGGCAAGCCCGGCGGCGATGGCAGACGGCTCTCGCCCGACCCACGCCGCCGGGATGGCGGAAAGTGCCACGAGATCCCTGAGTGCTGTGCGCAGCCCGCGGATCTCCGCATGGGGATCTACGTCCATTTAGTTCTCCATGCGTGCCATCTTGCGAGCCGACCGTCGCTCCCGTATCTCGAGCAGGAGCTGGTCCGGGGGAACGAAGAACGGGTTCTCCTGCAGCACCCCGCCGATGATTACGACCGGGTGCGTCCGTATGATGTCGATTATCATTTTAGCGTTGAATTTCGGCAGATCGTACGCACAGATTACGGGGTCGTCGTACTTGGCAAGCATGTAGTTGACGCGTGTCTCGAATTCAATGAAGGACAGGTCATCGAGGCTTGGTTTGTCGAGCAGCGCCCACTCCATATGGCCCAAAAACCTGGTGAGGGGGTAGCCTGCTGCTGGGCCCGACTGGAGCACCTCTTCGATTAAGGCCAGCATAGCGTCCTGGTCGAACCGACCTCCGCGGAACTGACAGTCCTGCCAGAGCCGCACCTCCAACTGGCCCGAACCCATTGCCCGCTCCACGTTGATATCTATATCAGCGAGTCGCTTCAGGTGTTCTTCCCGCAGCTCGGGATCCACGATGTGGAAGGCTTTTTCCCCCCGGTCAAAGCCGTCTTTGATGAACGAGCGAAGCACTCTGTGCTCCTCGTCGATGCTGTTGAAGAAAGCGCAGATGTGGCGATGCCGGCCGAGAGTGCCCCCGGCAAACCGCACGGAACGATCGACGGTAGCCATATGTCACTCCACGCAGAGAGCGGATCGGGTCATCCAGAATCGAGTCAACGGAACTCCTGTCTCTCCCCCTTTTGTGCCACGCAGGTTATCCGTACTTCTCGTCCCCTTGTCGCAATTCCGCAGGCGTGGCAGTAACGCCGAGCCGCCCTGCGGCGAACGTCATCGGCCGCTCGCTCTTGGCGTTCGTCATGGGTAGCGCGCGACGAAGGGCGGATGTGGACAATCGCATCACGCCGAGGAGAGGGCGGTCCGTACAGCGTCGAGAAGGGCGGCGCTCTCGAAAGGCTTCTCGAGGAACTCGACCGCACCAGCTTCAAGCGATCGCCGGCGCGTCTCGTCGTCGCGATAAGCAGTCAGAATGATCACGGGGATGCGCGTGCCCCTGGCCGCCAGGTGCCTCAGGAGGTCGAGGCCGCTCATTCCGGGCATCCGCAGATCGAGCACCATGCAGCCGGTGTTCTCTCGATGGACGGAGTCCAAGAAGGCCTCCGCGGATTCGAAGGTCTCTACTCGGAGGCCCACCGACATCAGCAGATTCCTGAGGGACCGACGCAGCGATGCGTCGTCGTCCACGATGGAGACCAGCCGCCCGTCGTGCTTGCCCATATGTAATCGCCGGCCGTCAGCTCATAGTCGACTTGCGGCAATCCTAGTTTGCCGGGCCGGGGCGGGTCTACCCTACCTTGGTCGGGTCCGGCCACCACGACGGTTGGCGAATGCAGAATTCAAGTGCGCGATTTCATTATCCGCAGAACGGCCCAACCCTGTCGGCCTCGCGGGCCGCTGCTTGCCGCCGTCGACCTGTAGAGACTGGTGTAACCCTCCGTGCGCCGAGCGTCCCCTGAGTGTCGGCCACCAGGCGAGCGTGAGGGGATAGCGTGAGGGGATAAGGGCTGCTGTTGTGGAGGGCCTGAGGCGGGCCGATCGCATTGTGGTACGCGAGCTACCTGCGCGGCAGACGTCGGAGATGCCGTTCGTTGATCACGATGACGTGATCGAGGCATTCCGGTCGAATCGGCCCGATGGCAGCGACTCATGACACATCCCCTGTCGAAGCCGACCGGGGCTGGGCCGATTCCTGAGCTGGCTTGCTATTGTCCGTGAATGTGCAGGTGGACCGCTGGCATCTCGAACGGTCCGGGGAACGTCGTTCTGCTTCAGCTGATCGAGGGTCTGGCCGACGGCTACGATTCCGATCTAGATGGTGGCTCTTCTCGAGCACAGGGCCGCAATGTCCGTGGTCCACCATATAGCCCAAAAGGAGAGGCGGGCCAACAGCGAGACCGCAGTGGCGAGCACGGAACCGAGCCAACCCGTCGCGTAGGACCGCCTGCGGAGGTCGTTCACGCACCCTCACTTCGCTGGCAAAGCGAAGTGAAAGGTCGCGCCATGACTCGGATTCGGAGTAGCCCAGAGCCGCCCCTTGTGGCTGTCAATGATCGAGCGGCTGATCGATAGCCCCATACCCAGCCCACCCGGCTTCGTCGTGTAGAACGCTTCGAACAGGCGGGCCGCCTCGTCCTGCCCGAAGCCGACTCCGGCATCCTCGACGGCGACGATCACCCAGGGCCCACCGTCGTGCTGGTCGGGGGTCGCGCGCACCACTACCCGGCGCCGCGCCGGCGGGACCTCACGCATGGCCTCGGCGGCATTGAGCAGCAAATTCAGGAGGACCTGCTGGAGCTGGATCCGATCACCCATGACCTGCGGCAGGTCTGGGGCCAACGACGTCTCCAGAAGGACGTCGTGTCGCCGCATCTCAGGCCCGATAAGGGGTAGGACCTCGCGGATGGCACCGCCGAGGTCACACGGCTCGTGCGCGACCGACGAGCGCGCGAGCAGGGCCCGAATGCGGCTGATCACCGCGCCCGCGCGATCGCCGTCCTTCACGATGGCCGTGAGCGCCTCCCGGACGCTGTCGAGATCGGGCTTGTCGGCGGCCAACCAGTGCAGGCACGCGCTGGCGTCGGCCCCGATGGCCGCCAGCGGTTGGTTGATCTCATGGGCGATGGATGCGGCGAGCTCCCCCAGCGTCGTCACCCGCGCGACGCGCGCAAGCTCTGTCTGCGCTTGGTGGAGCGCCTTCTCGACCTGGTCCGCGTGAACCGCCGCCGTGACGTCGGTGGTGACACCGCGGTAGCCGAGGAAGCGACCACCCTCCGCATCAAACAGGGGCCTGCCGCTCGTGGAAATGTAGACCCCCGATCCGTCGGCGCTCGCGGTCCGGTAGACGAAGCCGCGAAACGGCTGGTGTGCTTCGAGCGTCGCGACATGCAGGCGCCACTTCTCGGGCTCGCCCTCGACGTCGGTGGCGATGTCCCATCGCCTCGCGCCGATCAGGGCGGCGGGATCGATGCCGAGCGTGGTGATCTCCTCCGAGACCTGGGTGAAAGCGTGGTCCGGGCCAGTCTCCCAGAGCCAGGCCTTGGCCGCCTCGGCGTAATCGCGGAAGCGCTGTTCACTCTCCCGCAGCGCCTCCGTGGCGTTCCGTTGTCTGGCGCTCAGGGATCCGACAAAGAGGGCGGCGAGCGAGAAAACGATCAGCCGTGGTATCTCGGCGGTCCCGAGAACCAGCGAATAGATCGGAGGCACGAAGTAGTACTTGAACGCGAGGATGGAGAGGACCATGGCGAGCAGGCCCGGTCTGAATCCGCCGAACCAGGCACTGACCGCGACAGCGCAGATGAAGAGCGAGACGGGGGCAGCGTGCAGATGGAGATCCAGCCAGCGGCCGATAATCAGCACCGCTCCAACGGAGAGGACCGGCAGCCCATAGTTCGAGATCACGGGCCGTTTGCGCGTATGCATAATTTGTCCCGCACCGGAATGGTGCGACGCAGCGATAACGTTGTCAACGATCCGGTCGGGACCAACCCCTACCCCCAAGTAGGTCGGGCGAATCCAATCACCGTCGTGTAGAACTTCCCACCCGGACGCCGAGTCATCTCACGACGACGTATCGGCGTGTCACCGGGATGAAGCCGATCGCGTACCGCGCCGGCCGCGATCACCTGTCTGACCCTTGCGGAAACCTATCGCCCGCGGCGCCCCGATGAGGGGGCCCGCGCCCTAATGGACGCGCGGGAAAGCGCCGCCACACAGCAAGGAGGCGTTGGATGTTCAAGGCGCTGGGAATTACGATCGGGACCGTTGCCGTTCTCGTGACCCTCGCGCGCGCTCAAGACACTGGGCCCGACGTGGTCATCACGCTGTCCGAAAGGTCGGTGGGCGGCGTCGGAGTCAGCTACGGACTCGGAGTCCTGACGTCCGAGGGTTGTGACTACCCGTTTCAGCTCTCGGGATTCTAGGTCGGCGAGGTGGGTGTCGCTAGCGCGAGCGGCGGGACGGAGGTGACCGTCACCGGCGATGCAGGCGTCGCGAGGTTGAGGAACCAGAACGGTGTGGTGATCGATCCGTTCTCGACAACACAGGGAGCCGACCTGAAGCTCGCCGCAGAGGGCACCATCCGCTTCGTTCTCGGCGCTCCTTCCTTAGTGACAGTGCGAGCGGTCTGGCTGTCGGCTACCGCTCCTGTGCGACCAGCGGCGTGTTCACGAGGTGCTCGGCGACGAACCAGACCTGTCGCTCGTTCGTCCGGATCACCACGCTGACCAGCAGATCGTTGGTGCCGTCATCGCCCGACTCCGCCGCCTGCCGCGCCATTGCTCGGACCTCCTTCAGGACGATCTCGTGCGCATGCAGCAGCCGCGAAATCTGCACCGGCACTTCGTCGCGGCCGCGCGGCGGTCGCGGAATCAGCGTCATCTCCGCCACGTCGTGGGCCATGGCGATGCTCACGCCGCCCAGCGACTGGATCCGCTCCGCGATGGCGTCCACCAGCTCGCTTTGCTCGTTGAAGTGCTTGTCGAACAGGAGGTGAAGCTGATAGAACGTCGGCCCGCTGAGCTGCCAATGGTGCTTCTTGTACAGGTCCCGAAGCGTCATCGTGTCGGCCAGGAGCTGGTTGAGATTCGCGGCGCTGGCGGCGCAGACCGAGGCGTCGAGCGCGATGGGTAATCTGGCCACTGTCCCGTAGTGCTGGAGCTCCCTGGCCTCGTGAACGATCACTGGCCGGGCACGCTCGGTCAACACTGCGCCTTCGTCTTTCTTGGTCATGATCCCTTCCCCTCCCTAATTGCAGGTTTCGTGCGAGTTACGTAGCACGAGCGATCAGCCTCCCACGCGGCGATCATGTACAGGAACGCGAGCTACCGTCACGCCGGGGAGCCCGAACGCGACGATGCCCGCGGCGACGCTCAGGAGTCCCTCGACGACTCGTGTTTACCTAGATGCTGGATGCTGGATGCTGGATGCATACAGGGTCGTGGGTGGCGCCGAGCGATTTCAGCAAGAATCAGCAAGAATCAGCACGACCTGGGCGAAAAGCGCAGGCCACTCGGCGGCGGCTTCTCCCGCTCCGGTATCTCCTTTGGCCTTGCCAATTCTTGCTTAAACTGTTGTAATCGCGTTCTTGCGGTCGCCCCCGGGGTCTCCCAAGACACACAAGTATGTGGATCGTCCGACTCGCGCTGCGCCGGCCGTACACGTTCGTGGTCCTGGCCTTGCTGATCGCCGTCCTGGGCGTCGTGTCCATCGTGACCATGCCCATCGACATCTTTCCGGCGATCAACATTCCGGTCGTCACCGTCATCTGGAACTACTCCGGACTGTCCCCGACCGAGATGCAAGACCGTATCGTCACCACGAGCGAGCGGGCGTTCACGACGACGGTGAACGGGATCGAGCATCTCGAGTCGGTGGCGCTTCGCGGCGTCGCCGTCACCCGGCTCTACTTCCACCCGAACGTGCCGATCGAGGCGGCGATCGCCCAGGTGAACGCGCAGTCGCAGCAGATCGTGCGGGCGCTGCCGCCGGGCATCTTTCCGCCGCTCATCTTGCAGTACAACGCGGCCAGCGTCCCCGTGGTGCTGGCGAGCCTGAGCAGTGACCAGCTGCCCGAGCAGGAGCTCAATGACCTGGGCAACAGCTTCATCCGTACGCAGCTCGTGACCGTTCAGGGCGCGTCCGTCCCGCTGCCCTACGGCGGTAAGGTGCGCGTGGTGAACGTCGACATCGACCCCGACGCGCTCTACGCGCGGGGGCTGTCACCGCAGGACGTGAGCAATGCGATCCTGACCCAGAACGTCATCCTGCCCGCCGGCACGGCGAAGATCGGGACCCGCGAGTACGACGTCGCGATCAACAGTAGCCCCGAGCTCCTGAATGACTTGAACCAGATCCCGATTCGCTACGTGAACGGCGCCCTGGTGTACGTCGCGGATGTCGCGTTCGTCCACGACGGGTCCTACCCCCAGACGAACCTGGTACGGCGCGACGGCCGGCACTCCGCGCTGCTGCCCATCCTCAGCAACGGCAGCGCCTCGACCTTGACGGTTGTGGCGCAGGCGCGCCAGCTGATGCCCAAGATTCTGGCGGGCCTGCCGTCGAGCCTCAAGGTCGACTTCCTGTTCGACCAGAGCATCTTCGTGCGGGCGGCCGTCACCGGGGTCATTCACGAAGGGGCGATCGCTGGCTGTTTAACGGCGCTCATGATCCTGTTGTTCTTGGGGTCCTGGCGGAGCACTCTAATCGTCGCCACGTCGATCCCCCTGTCGATCCTGACCTCCATCATCATGCTCAAGATCCTGCACCAGACGCTCAACGTGATGACGCTGGGCGGGATGGCGCTGGCCGTGGGAATCCTGGTGGACGACGCGACGGTCGAGATCGAAAACAATCACCGCCAGATGGACCTGGGCAAGCCGCTGAGGCAGGCGATCCTCGACGGTGCGGCGGAGGTCGCGACGCCCGCATTCGTCTCGACGCTGTCCATCTGCATCGTCTTCATTCCGATCCTGTTCCTCGCCGGAGTGGGCGGGGCGCTCTTCGCGCCGCTCGCGATCGCGGTCGTCTTCGCGATGCTCGCCAGCTACCTCCTGTCCCGGACGCTTGTGCCGACCATGGTGCTCTACCTGCTGGCGGCCGAGGTCCGGGGGCGGCACGGCCGCGGCGCCGGCCATGCCCCGCCGATCCGGCCGTCAGTCTTCCGGCGAATCTCCGACTCGTTCGAGGCGGGCTTCCTGAAGCTCGCGGGGGCCTACGAGGGCGCGCTCGACTGGGCGCTCGCGCACGCCCGCGTGGTGATCGCGGTGTTCCTCACCTTCGCGCTCGCGTCGCTGTGTCTCTACCCCTTCGTCGGCAGGGACTTCTTTCCGACCGTCGACGCGGGGCAGCTGCGCCTGCACGTGAGAGCCCCGGCGGGGACGAGGATCGAAGAGACCGAGGGCTACTTCCAGCAGGTGGAGGATGCCATCCGCCGGGTCATCCCCGCCACCGAGCTGAGTGGGATCACGGACAACATCGGCGTGCCGAACGCGATCAATCTGGCGCTCAGCGACAGCGTCACGGTCGGACCGGCCGACGGCGAGATCCTGGTGGCGCTCAACACGCCGCATCACCCGACCGCAGGATACTTGAAGACTCTCCGTGAGGAGCTGCCGCGTCGGTTCCCGGATCTGGAATTCTTCACGCAGCCCGCCGATATCGTCAGTCAGATCCTCAACTTCGGTTTGCCCGCGCCGATCGACATCCAGGTCACGGGCCCGATAGCGGAAGCGGGCACGAATCTCCGCGTGGCGCAGCAGATCGCCACAGACCTGCGGGGAGTTCCCGGCGCGGTGGACGTCCATGTGCAGCAGATCCTCGACGCGCCTCGGATCATGGTCGATACCGACCGCACGCTCGCCCAGCAGGTCGGCCTGACCGAGCGAGACGTCGCCAACAGCCTGCTGATCTCGCTGACCGGCAGCGGCGCGACGACGACGAATTTCTGGCTGAACTACAAGAACGGTGTGAGCTACCAGGTCATTGTCCAGACGCCGCAGCACCGGGTGGCGTCGCTCGACGAGCTGCATCGCACGCCAGTGGCGATCGGGGGCCAGTCGTCGCCCCAGCTGCTGAGCAACCTCGCCGATTTTCATCGGACGACCACCCCGCTCTCGCTCAATCACTACAACGTCCAGCCGGTCTTCGACGTCTATGCGAGCGTCCAGGGCACCGACTTGGGCTCGGTGTCGAGTGGCGCCGCCGGGATCGTCGCGAAATACCAGGGCCAACTCTCCAAAGCCAGCTCGATCGTCGTCCGCGGGCAGGTCCAGAGCATGAACCAGGCGTTCGCCCAGCTGGCGCTGGGTATTTGCTTCGCCGTGCTGCTCGTGTACTTTCTGATGGTCGTCAACTTCCAGTCGTGGATGGACCCGCTCATCATCCTGACGGCGCTGCCGGGCGCGCTGGCGGGAATTCTCTGGGCGCTGTTCGTCACCGGGACGACCATCAGTGTGCCCGCGCTGATGGGCTGCATCATGGCGATCGGCGTGGCGACGTCGAACAGCATCCTGATGATCACGTTCGCCAACGAGCAGCGTCACCCGGAAAGTGGCGGTCACGAGGCGGGCGCCGCCGCGCTCGCGGCGGGCCGCACGCGCCTGCGCCCGGTGCTCATGACGGCGCTCGCGATGCTGCTCGGCATGCTTCCGATGAGTCTCGGCCTGGGCGAAGGCGGCGAACAGAACGCTCCGCTGGGCCGGGCTGTGATCGGCGGACTGATGATCGCCACGTTCTACACGCTTTTCTTCGTCCCGGCGAGCTACAGTGTCCTGCGCCGGAAGCCGCCAAAGGATTTCGAGCAGGAGGGTGGCCGGTGAGCGTGAGCTCCCGTCTCGACATGCCTGTTCCAGAGCCGGAACAGGATGGGCGCGAGCCGGCGCGAGATGATCGTCCCGCGCGACGAGTCCGAACGCGAACGATCGTCTTCATCGGCGTCGGCACGCTCGCGGTCTTCCTGGTCCTGCTCGCCGTGGGCGCGGTACCCCGGCTGCGTCAGCAGCGCGAGCTCGCCGCCGCCACCAAGAGGGCGCAGAGCACCGCGCCGGAGGTGTACGTGATTCGGCCCGAGCCGGCGTCCGAAGCGGGCCTGTCCCTAGCCGCCACCACGCAGGCCATTCAGGACGCGATCATCTACGCCCGGACCAGCGGCTACCTCCGCAACCGCTACGTGGACATCGGCGACCGCGTGAGGACGGGCCAGCTCCTGGCGGTGATCGACTCGCCCGAGATGGACCAGCAGCTCAGACAGGCGAAAGCCGACCTTCGGCAGTCTCAGAAGAATCTGGATCTGCAGAGGGCCAACCTCGATCTCGCGCGCGCGACGCTGGGGCGGTACCAGGCGGCCGACGCGGAAGGGGCGGTCGCCAAACAGGCGGTCGATCAGAGCGTCGCCACGTACCGGACAAGCGAGGCCGCCGTAGCCGCGGCGGAGGCGACCGTCGAGTCGAACAGAGCGAACGTCCAGCGGCTTCAGGAGATGATATCGTTCGAGCGCGTCCTCGCTCCGTTCAACGGCACGGTGATCCAACGCAACGTCGACGTGGGCGCGTTGATCACGGCGGGCAGCCCCACCAACAACACCGCGGTGGCCCCGACCAGCGTCACCGGCGGCGCGAACGGGCTGTTCGAGGTGGCTCAGATCGACACGCTTCGTGTCTTCGTGAACGTCCCCCAGGCCTTCGCGCCCAACGTCACCGTCGGTCTGCCAGCCCAAGTGACGGTCCGAGGGCAGCTCGTGCAACCGGTGACGGGCACGGTGGCCCGGACCGCCAGCGCCTTCGATCCCGGCACGCGGACGCTCCTGACGGAGGTCGACATCCCCAACGAGTCGCACCGACTGCTGCCCGGCATGTTCGTCTATGTAACGCTCAAGATCGCACCGTCCGGCACGCGCTGGCGGGTGCCAGCCACCGCCGTCATCTTCGACGGGCAGGGCACCCGGGTCGTGATCGTCGGCGCGGGAAACAAACTGCATTTTCAGCCGGTGGTGCTGGGTCGGGACTTCGGGGTTTCGATCGACGTGCAGGCCGGACTGGACGGCAACGAAACCATCGTAAAGCAGCCGACGGTCTCGCTTCAGGAAGGTCGCGTGGTCACGCCGATCGAGTCTCGACATGCCTCCGGAGGCTGAGGCGCGGGTGCGATCCCGCGTGCGCCTGGGCCGGCGAAGTGTCGTCCTGGCCGCGCTCTCGGCTCTCAGTGTGGTGGCCGCGGGCTGCATGGTCGGGCCGAACTACGCGCGGCCGGCGGTGGAGCAGCCGGGGCACTTCAAGTCGCAGGCGGACACCGCGGCGGCGCCAGCCATCCCCACGGAGTGGTGGCGGCTCTATCGCGAGCCTGAGCTCGATCAGCTCGTCGCGGCCGCGAATGCATCGAACCAGAGCCTGCGACAGGCCGTGGCGCGCGTCGACCAGGCCCGGGCGCTCGCCCGCGTGGCCGGCAGTTTTCTCTACCCAACCCTCGCGGCGAATCCGACCTACGCGCGGCTGCGGAGCTCGGGGTCGCGCGACAGCACGATCACGGGCCAGCGCGTGCAACGAGGCGTGGACGTCGACGACTGGCTGATCCCCTTCGATCTGACGTATGAGATTGACGTGTGGGGTCGCGTTCGCCGGTCCTTCGAATCCGCGCGGGCCCAGGCCGTGGCGAGCGCTGATGACGTGGCCGTAGTCCAGCTCACGGTCCAGACGGATGTGGCCCGCTACTATTTTCTCCTCCGCTCGCTCGACGCGCAGGCCCAGATTCTGACGGACACCGTCGCCGCCTACCGCGAGCAGGTCCGCGTCCTCTCCGTCCAGCTCAGGAGCGGGCTCGTGAGCCCCGTCGTCGTGTATCAAGCCCAGGCCCAACTCGAGGCTACGCTGAGCCAGCTGCGGGATGTGGAGCGCACCCGGGCTGACCAGGAGCATGCGCTCGCGATCCTGTGTGGCCGCCCCGCCCCGTCGTTCGCCGTCGCGTCCAATCCCCTGCACGAGGCGTCGCCCCCGGCCGTGCCGGCGGGGCTCCCAGCGCAGCTGCTTGCGCGCCGGCCGGACGTCGCCGAGGCCGAGCAGGTTGTCGTCGCCGCCAACGCGCAGATCGGCGTGGCGACGGCGGACTTCTATCCGCGCTTCACGTTAACCAGCTCTGCCGGATTCGAGAGCGCCAGCGTCGAGACCCTCTTCAGCTGGCAGAGCCGTGTGGCGTCGATCCTTCCCAGCATCTCGTTTCCGATCTTCGAGGGCGGGCGGCTCCGGGCGAGTCTCGCGGCGACCAAGGCCGGCTACGAGCAGTCGATCGCCGCCTACGTGAACCAGGTTCTCATCGCCTATGGCGATGTCGAGGACGCGCTGACGGACCTGCACGCGTTCTCCGATGAGGTCGGCACACAGCGCGAGGCGGTCGGGGCATCCCAGAACTACCTTCGCCTCGCGCAGGTGCAGTACAGGCAGGGCCTGGTCGATTACCTCATCGTCATCGACGCCGAGCGGACGCTGCTCGCCAACCAGCTGTCGCTCGCGCAAGCCGTCAACCTCCACATGGCAGCGAGCGTCCATCTGATCAAGGCGCTCGGTGGCGGGTGGGACTCAGCGTCGACGCCCGTCGCTCTCCAGTGAGCCGTGTCACCGGGATCAACGGCCGACGCACCATCGGCCGCGGCTCCCGACGCGCACCTCGGACGGTGGGCTCGTCCTGCTGAAGGGGACCGACACACTCACTTGGGGTTCGGCACCGATTCCTCCCGCTCGCCCCTCCGGACTCTCCGAGTGCGATCTGTGCCAGCCGCCATCCGTTCGGCAAGAATGCGAAGGTTCATCGTGCAACCGGCTTCCCGGACCCGGCGTCGGGAGCAACGCTTCGCGGTCGGATGTCGTCTAAAGAAGTAGCCGAGTAGTCCCGGCTACTGAGTCGCGCCGCCGGCCAGCGGAGAAGCCGTGGCGCGGGGAGCGAGCAAGGGTATGAACAGGCGCGAATTCGGCCAGAGGCTGGCAGCGGCGGTGACCGTCGTCGCTCTCGTGGGGGGGCTGTGGGTCGGCGGCAGCGCGGCCCAAGAGAGTCCCTTCCGCGTTGAGGGACGCGTACTCTGGATTTCCGGGGAGACCATGGTCGTCGCCCCCTACGGCCTGGCGATCGCCCCGAGCGGCACGTCGGGCATCAACGTCGATCTGTCGCGGGTGAGTCAGGACGAGTACATGAGGTTGACGTCGGGCGACTCGGTACTAGTTACGGGAACGGTCCCGAGGGCGAGGGATCGCGTCATCGCCACGTCGGTCCAAAGGACGCGCTCCTGATCGCCTCTAAAGCCGAATCGTTAGAACCGGACCGGTAGAACCGCGGCGGGACAGGCCGAAGCGGACGATCAGGCACTGTTGTCCGGAGGGTCTGGGAGGAGCTTGAGTCCTACACGTTGCCTTTGGATCCGAGGGCATCACTCGTGCGCTCGGGCCAGAGTGCAGTCACCGCCAGGCCGACAGCAGTTCCGATTGAAACCTCGAAGAACCGGTGGACCGCTACGACCCCATTCGCTGTTTGAGCGCGGAACAAGCATGGCAATCGCCAATGTGATGCTGGCGTACCGATACGCGCTGCGCTCGACCCGG
>WNFT01006551.1_pt1 | contig 20860 bp, 18 predicted proteins | sample 5400191 | NCBI WGS metagenome assembly WNFT01 (sample SAMN13153359, study PRJNA577476) | soil metagenome | isolation source: 80 cm saprolite under Madrone tree | place: USA:California | collected 2016-06-14 | reverse complement strand
ATACTGGACGGATGCCTCGAGCACCGGGAGCAGGATCCCACGCCGCTCGATCTCGCCGTAGGAGAGCCCGAAGTTGCGGATGAAGTGGCCGCGCGCGCGCTCGAAGAAGCGCAGGTAGTTGGCGTAGTAGACCACGCCCATCTGGTCGGAGTCGCCGTAGAGGACGCGGACGCTATAGGGATCCACGCGGCGTCGTGTATCACCGGGCCAGGCGGTAGGCGACCAACTGCAGCCGCGTCTGCTCCTGCTGCCGGCCCTGCGCGTCCAGGGTGCTGGTGACGAGCTGGACAATGACGACCCGCGGCGCGTAGGTCCACTCGGTGACGAAGGTGGAAACCTTCTTCGCCAGCGGCTGCTGGTTGCGCACCACCACGCAGCGGGTGAAGGTGCCCGCCTCGGTGACGGCGTTGGCGTCGACGCTGACCACCTCGAACCGCTGCACGACCAGGTTCTCCACCGCGCTCCACTTGGCGCCCACCGTCAGCGGCCCGCGCAGCAGGTAGCGATCGGCGTCGCGCACGCCGTCCTTCTCGTACCGGAGCCGGCCGCGGTGGTCGTCGATGAACCAGGGCCCGTCCTGGCCGATGATGCGGATGGTCTCCTGCTTGTCGGAGCCGCGGAAGGCGTAGGTCCAGGAGTTGCCCACTGCCAGCGGGTAGTAGCGGCTCGCATCCTCGGACGCGGTCATCGCGGCGGGCTGCGGGCCGCTCTTGCAGGCGCACAGCAGCAGGGCCACGCAGGCGAGCGATCTCACTGGCGCGGACGCCTCCGCTGGGAGAGGCGTGCCGCGTCTTCCTTCTTGCGGCGAACCAGGTCTTCGTAGGCGCCCTTTGCCGCGCGCCGGGTCTCCTCGTCGGGAGCGCCGCTCTCCAGCGTGAAGAGGAAGGCCTCCGCTTCCGGGCCGCCCAGGCTGGCGATCGCATACAGGATCGGTCCGACGTCTTCCGCGCGCCGGTGCCGCGTCATCTCGATCAGGGGCGTCACCGCCCGGCGATCGCCGATGGCGATCAGCGCGCCCGCCGCCCGGCGGGCCACCTCCGGCGTCGGATCCTGCAGCCGCGCGATCAGCTGCGGCACCGCGGCCGGGCTGCGGCGATCCGCCAGCATGCGGATGGCGTAGTCGCGCACGCGCGGGTCCGGCGCGTTGAGGTCCTTGAGCAGCTCGTCGTCCGATTTGCGCCTGGCGTCGATCTGCGAACCCAGCGCGGCCACCGCTTCGGCCAGCGCGCCGTCCAACGCGGCCTTGAAGGCGGCGTGGCGGGCGGCGGGATCCAGGCTGTCGTCCGCGTTGGTCGGCTTGCGCGCCGACCCCTCCGCCACCAGCCGCTCGATCTCTCCCTGGGCGCCGGTGGAGGTCATCTCCAAGGTGACGGCGACGTCCGCGACCTCCTGCTCGGTCAGGGGCTTCGTCGGGTTGAACGTGGCCGGCGGGGCCAGGGTGCGCTGGGCCCTTTCGATCTCCAGCTGCACGCGCACCGGACCGCCGTCGCGGACGGAGAAACGGCCGCTGGCCTCCAGCGCGGCGCCGACCTGCGTGCGCAGGCTGTCCGAGGACTCCCCGATCTCCGGTTTGCCCAGAAGCCCCGCCTCGCTCACCACGATGTTCCCGACCACCAGCGCGCGATTGGAAGCCGACGGCTTGCAGGCGGCGGCCGCCAGCGCGAACGCGGCAAGGGTTTTCCCGGGAGGCATCGGCGCGATCCTCGCTCCGATGCTAAGGGGCCGCGCGTCAACGGTCAAAAGCCTTCCGGTTTCTGCTCTTCCGGCGCGGCCGAAGCGTCATCGCCCGCCTCTCCGGAAGCCGATGGCGGTGAAGCGGCAGCCTCCTCTCGCGATGTGGGCTGGGCGACCACTGTCGGGCCCGGCGGAGGCGCGAACTTCATCGTTCCCGCGGGCTGCCCCCAGGCCTGCTCGGCGGCATTGGTCGCGCGCGGGCGATCCTCCCGGCCACGCCGGCGGCGGGCCTCGCGGGGTTCTTCGCCCTCCGGCGCGGGAGATGGCGGCTCCGCGGGGGGCATCGCGGCCTCCGGCTCCGCCGTGGCTTCCGCCGCGGGATGCGGTTCGACCAGCGCGGCGGAGGGTTCGGGAGCCGCTGCCTCGGGCCCAGAGGATTCCACCGGTTGCGCGGGTTCCTCTTGCGGCCGCTCTTCGCGCTCGCGCCGCTGATCGCCCGCGCGGCCCTCCGCCTGGGGCCGACCCTTGCCTTCCGCCCGCTCGTCGCGATGCCGCAGGCCCGCGAAGAACGCCTCGTCGATGTCCGGGACCTCGACGGCCTGGACGGTGGCGCCCACCCGGCAGGCGATCATCTCCTCCGGAAGCGCTTCGCCCGCGTACAGCGCCACCGGGGCCTGCCCGGCGGCGCTCGCCTCTGCGCGCGCGTCGCGGCCCGCCTCTCCCGGGGCGAGCACCAGGCCCATCTGCGCCGAGTAGTGCGCGAGGTCCTTGCGCAGCTCCTGCACGTCGGCGCGCCCGATCTCGCGGCTGCCCCGCACCAGCTTCACCGCCACCCGCAGATCCGAGACGCCGCGCCGCTGCCGGGCGAGATACAGCGGGCCTTCCTTGCTGCGCTTGGCCACCCGCACGTCGCGCATGCCCATCTTGTCGAGCAGCGCGGCGCAGAGGTTCTCGAACGACGCGGTGTCCAGCTCGGCAACCCGCCGGCGCAGGGCCCTCACCACCGCGCGCCGCACCTCCGCTCCGAGCTGCGCCGCGCCCATCGGGCGGGCGCCCAGGTGCGGCGCCCGCGCCTCTTCCATGGGCGCGGAGGCCGGCGGGAACTCCACCAGCGTGACGCGCTCTCCGTCGACGATGAAGGCCGGCTTGCGGCCGACTTCGGTGCGCCGCCGGTTGTCCTCGAGGAGCGCGGCCACCAGCGAGCCCGGGTCGCGCACCAGCGCGTCCGAGAGGAGCTGTTTCTGCAAGAGATCTGCCGCCAGCTCGGCCAGGGGGGCGCCGCTCTGGCGCTGCGCGAGCGCCTCGAAGACCACCTCGGCGGGCGGGGGAAACCGGCGCTGCCCTTTGCGTCCCTGGTCCTGGCGCCGGCGCTCCGCTTCCGCTTCCTCGTAGCCTTCCTCGTGCTCGGCCTGCAGCTCCGCCAGCCGCCGCCGCGCCTGCGCGTGGATGGCCCGGGGCTCCCGCTCGCGCGGCCTGTACAACGGCTCGCCCGCCTCGGCCGGCTCCATCGACGGAGGCGTGGGCTCCACCTGCACGTCCGCGGGCACCGCCCATTCGACCAGCGCGAAGGTTCCTTCGGGCAGGACCGCCACCACCTTGCGGTCGTCCTCGCGCTTCGCCATCGCGGCGAGGCGCTGCCCCATGGTGATCTCGGGATCCTGTCCGACGTGGGAAAGCAGGTTGTCGCGCAGGGCGACTTCGGCGATTTCCTTGAAATGGAGGGGCTTTCCGGTGCGGCGCAGGACCTCTACGGCCGCTTCGGTAAACGTCATGTGGGACTCCGCGGGAGTGCGGTCGGGACCGAGTGGAGGCTACCCTTCCGCCGCTCCAAAAAGTTGAGTCAGCGTATTGAGTTGCATGGGTGGTGTCAACGAACTTAGCCTGATTGGGTGATCCGCATCCGCCCGGGGCGATCGTGGCGCCTGAACCCGACGTACCTCGGTGAGCTGCGTTCGCTGACCGGAGCGCGCGCCAAGGGATTCAACGGCGCGGAGATCCTGGACGTGCTCGGCATCGAGGTCGACGGCGTCGACATCGCCGCCGGCGTGGGCGAGGCGCGGGTGCTGCAGGCGGTGGACGAGCTGGCGCAGGCGCTGATCCGCATCGGCGACGGGCAACCCGCGGCGCAGGCCACCATCGGCCCGGGGCCCACCGAGCTCGTGCTCGAGGGGCGCGGCCACGACTTGCTGCTCACGCTGGTGACGCTGGCCCCTCCGGCGCGCGTCCTCGCCTCCGGCCTCCTGGTCGACGCCCAGAAGATGCGGATGGCCACGCTGCACGCCGCGCGCGGGCTGCTCCTCGACCTGCTCGCGATCAGCCCGGCGCTGTCCAATGCGCGGCTGGCGCGCCGGCTCGGGGCGGCCTCCGCCCATCTCGCGCGGCGGATGCAGCCGCGCCCGAGCCGCTGGCCGGCGCGCGAATCCGAGCCGCAGTCGCTGATCAGCCACGTCCATCGCAAGCCGGAGAAGCTGTCGATCCAGCTTCCTCCCGAGACGATGGCGCGGCTCCGGGGCGCCTCCGAGGTCCGGCTCGCACCCCTGGCAGCCCATCTCGGCCGCGGCTCCGTCACGCTGCTGCGCAGCGGCGCGCCGGGGCTGACCTGGGAAGGTCCGGTCTTCCTCTTCCTCCGGAACCTCCTCGCCGACGCGGAGCGGCTGATCGAGGCATGGGAGAGCGGCGAGCCGGCGTTCACGCTCACGTTCGGCACGCACGAGCTGCGCTGGGACCTGACGCGCGACGAGGTGCGGGTGCAGGGCTGGAAGCGGCCGCTCAAGCTTCCTCCGCTGCGGCTGGCGAAAGTGGCGGCCGGCTCGGCCGAGCTGTACGCCGACGAGACCCTGCGGCACGGCATCGACGAGCTGGGAGCGGACCTGCGCGAGCGGGCCCAGACGCTGCTCCGGCACTGCACCGATCTGGAGACCGGCGATCTGCGCCGCGCTCCCGCCACCGTCGCCGCGCCGCCGCCGCGCCAGTCGCGAGAGAAGCGGCCCCCGCTTTCGCAAGGGCGGGTGCGGCGGCTGGTGTACCGGGAGGCGTGGCGGAGGAATTCGAGCGGGATCCGCCGGATCGTCGCGCTCGCGCAGGGCCGGCTGGTGCTGGAGGACGGCGAGGGCCTGGCCGGCCTGGACGCGGCCAGCGGGCAGGAGGTGTGGCGCGCGCGCTCGCTCCCCGGCGCCGTATTGCGCGGGAGCGACTTGTTCCACGCGGAGCCTGGCGACGCCCTGATGCGCATCGACGCGATCTCCGGTGAGGTCCAGTGGAAGCGCCGGCTGCGCGGTGCCCGGACCGCGGGGCAGCTCTGGGCGCTGCCGTCCGGCGTGGTGCGCGCGCTGCCGGGCGAAGGCCTGGCCCAGGTCGCCGATTCGGGAGCGCTGGTGTTCCGGACGAAGCTGCCCGGCGGAGCGCCGGAGCACGTGGCGCTCGCGTCGGGCGTCCTTTTGGCTGCGACCTCCGGGCTGGTGATGGGACTCGGCGAGGACGGCGGCCTGCTCTGGAAGCGCCGGATGCGCGCCAGCTCGCTGCTCTCTTGCGGAGCCCGCGCCCTCCTGCTCTCGCCGGGTGCGTTGCAGTGCATCGACCCGGCGACCGGGAAGGCGCTCTGGGAGCGCGAGGTTCCGGAGGATGCGCGCGGGTTGGTCGTGCATGAGGGCGCCGCGGTCCTGCTTGGGGCCGGGCAGGTCCTCGCGTTCTCCGCGGGCGACGGCGCGGCGCGAGCGCCCATCCCGGTGCCCTGGGCCGAGCAGCTGGTGGGAGACGACGACGGGGCGCTGATCGCGACCGCGCCCGGCGGCGCGGCGATGCGGCTCGACGGCCGCAAGCGCTGGTCGGTCGGTCCCGCCGGCGACGGCACGGCCCCTGCCCAGGTACACCGCGGCATCGTCCTGCTGCAGCGGACGCGGACCGAGCTGTACGATGCGGCGGAAGGCCTGCTCGTGGCCGAGCTGGACCCGGCGCAGGCGGCGTTCCTCGGACCGGACCTGGCCTGCGCCCTGGTGCAGGAGGGCAACGTCAGCCTGCACCGGCTGGCCACCCACCTCAGCCTGGTGTGAGCCTCACCACTTGACCGGCGAGAGGTCCTGCTCGGCGTACTCGGTGAAAGTGATCCGCCGCTGCTGCTTGATCACCGGCACTTCGACGTCGCGCGAATAGCTCAGCCAGATGTGCACGGCCGGCGGGATCTGCGTCCGCTCGATGCGCAGATCGTTCTCCTCCACGTCGATGCGCATCTCGGTGACGACCCGGCCGTGGTCCTCGACCTTCTGGTCGAAGAGATGGTGGAGCTCGCGGAAGACGAAGGTGCGGACGGCGCCGTCGTCCTGGCGATAGGACACGTTCGCCGCTTCCCTCAGGACGCGCTTGACCTCGAGGTTCTCCCAGTAGGCCTGGCCGTAGGTGATGAACCAGACCACCGCGGCGGCGGCGCCGACCAGCAGCAGCACCGTGACGAAGGTGATCCCGCGGTCGCTCCGCCTCATCAACCGTCAGCATATCCCTCCCCAGGGGTCGCGCTAATTTCCAGTCAGGCTTCGGGCGGATACCGGCGGGGAGCGTTCAATCTTCCTGTATCGATCGCTCCCGACGCCGTCGGGAAGCATGGCCGTGCGCCGCCGCACCGGATCACCGCCTTGCCCGGTTCAGTACGAGCCACCGGGTACCGTTTGCCAGGCGGTGTTCTAATGCGGCGTCGCAGCAGCCATGCTTCCCGCCGCCTGCGCGCGCGCCCATTCCCGATTGACTCTCCCCACTTCGCGCGAGCGTGTTGGGAACCGGGTCGACTGCGTCGTGCCTGCCGATTCGGCGATCGGGTAGGACAGAGAATCAGTCGGTGATCGTACTGAGGATCAGTGCGAAGGAGACTGGCGCGCGCAGCGCGAAACACCGCCGAGCTCCCAGACATGCCGCGGAGAGCCGGCGGGAAGCATGGCTGCTGCGACGACGCATCAGCAACGCCCGACGACGGTACTCGGTAGGCCGGTTGGGACACGGTCAAGGCGCTTGCTGCTGTGGCGGCGCACAGCCATGCTTCCCGCCGGCGTCGCAGCGAACGATATCTGCAGAGATCGGAGACTGTGGCGGGCTAGTTCACGCCGCGGAACATTCGGTCGAAGCGGATCCCGAAGGGTCCACCGAAGGAGATCCAGATGACGCTGGCGCGGCCCTTGATGTAGCTGAACGGGATCTGGCCGATCCCGCCTTCGACGCGGCTGTCGGCGGAGTTGTCGCGGTTGTCGCCCATCATGAACACGCGCCCCTCCTCCACCACGAAGGAGCCCGCGCGCTGGAAGACGGCGGGGTCCTTGCGCACCAGGATGGGATGCTGGTGGCCGTCGAGGTCCTCGGTGTACATGCGGGCGACCAGCTCGTTGTCGGTGTCGGTGTACTCGGAGCGGTCCTTGTAGGTGTAGTCGCCGACCTCGACGCGCTTCTGCTCGACGCCGTTGATGTAGAGCACGTTGTCCCGGATCTCGATGTGGTCGCCCGGCAGGCCCACCACGCGCTTGACGTAGTCGATGTCCGGGTGCTGCGGGTTGATGAAGACCACCACGTCGCCGCGCTTGGGAGGCCGCTCCCAGAGCTTGTGCACCTTGCCGGGATCGGTGAACGGGATCCGCAGCCCGTAGCTCATCTTGTTGACGAAGATGAAGTCGCCGACGAGCAGCGTCGGGATCATCGAGCCCGAGGGGATGTGGAAGGGCTCGAAGAGGAAGGCGCGGAGGAGCAGCGCCACGAGGATGGCGCCGCCGATCGACTCCGTGTATTCGCGCACCGCGCCCTTTCGGGCGAAGGACAGGTGCTTGTCGAGGGCCGCGTCGAGCGCGTGGCGGGCCTGGACGGCGGGCATGCCCTGGGGCTGCTTCAGCGCGTCGTCCACGCCGTCGATGGCCGCCTCCACCTCGGCGGCGCAACGACTTGTCCTCGTTTCGCGCCCGGCTGCGCACCCCCCAGGGGGTCGCGGACCCGATGGTCGAAAGCATGAACACCGCCAGGAACGCGCACAGCGACCCAAGCAGGAAGTCCTGGCGGCGCAACAGGTGCTGCGCGAACACGCCGAGCACGACGGTGCCGGCGACGATGCCGGCCAGCTTGCCGTAGCCGGCCGCCGCGTAGAACGGGCGCGCGCCCTTGTCGGCGGCGGAGACCAGCTCCGCCTCCCGCTTGGCCTGGGCAGCGCTGCGGGTCTCGGTCGCCGCCGTCATTCCTCCACCCGGAGAACCGCGAGAAACGCTTCTTGCGGGATCTCGATCTGCCCGACGGACTTCATCCGCTTCTTGCCTTCCTTCTGCTTCTCCAGCAGCTTCCGCTTGCGGGAGATGTCCCCGCCATAGCACTTGGCGAGCACGTTCTTGCGCAGCGCCTTCTGCGTCTCCCGGGCGATCACCCGCGAGCCGATGGCCGCCTGGATGGCCACCTCGTACATCTGCTTGGGGATCTCTTCCTTCAGCTTCTCGGTGATGACCCGGCCGCGCTGGTAGGCGCGGTCGCGATGGACGATGGTGGAGAGCGCGTCCACCGGCTCGCCGTTGATGAGGATGTCCAGCTTGACTAGATCTGCTTCCTGGTAGCCGAGGGGCTCGTAGTCCAGCGAAGCATAGCCGCGGGAAAGGCTCTTCAGCTTGTCGAAGAAGTCGAAGACCACTTCGGCCAGCGGGATCTCGTAGGTGATCTGCACGCGCTTGGTGCCGAGGTACTTGATGTCCTTCTGCACGCCGCGGCGGTCCTGGCAGAGCTGGAGCACGGGCCCGACATATTCGTTCGGGACGTAGATGTGCGCGAGCAGCACGGGCTCCATCAGCCTTTCGATGTCGCCCTCCGGTGGGAGCTTCGCCGGATTGTCCACGCGGATCTCGCTGCCATCCTTTTTCACCACCTTGTAGACGACGGAGGGAGCGGTGGTAATCAGATCCAGGTTGTACTCGCGCTCCAGCCGTTCCTGCACGATCTCCATGTGCAGGAGCCCCAGGTACCCGCACCGGAACCCGAAACCGAGAGCCTGTGAAGTTTCCGGCTCGTATGTAAAGGCGGAGTCGTTGAGGCGCAGCTTTTCCAGCGCGTCGCGGGTGTTCTCGTAATCGGCCGAATCGATGGGGAAAATCCCCGAGAAGACCATCGGCTTGATCTCCTTGAACCCCGGCAGCGGCTTCTCGGTCGGACGTTGGGCCTCGGTGAGCGTGTCGCCCACCTTGGCGTCCTGGATGACTTTGACGTTGGCGACGACGAAGCCCACCTCGCCGGCGATCAGCTCGCTCTTGGCCCGCGCCTTGGGAGCGAAGACCCCGACCTCGCTCACCTCGTACTCGCGGCGGTTGGACATGAACTGGATCTTCTGCCGGGGCCGCGCCGTCCCTTCCATGATCCGGACCAGCATGATCACGCCCCGGTAGGAGTCGTACCAGCTGTCGAAGATCAGCGCCTGCAGCGGCGCGTCCGGATCGCCCTTCGGCGGCGGGACGGTGTGGACGATCTCCTCCAGGAGCTCGTCGATGCCGACGCCTTCCTTGGCGCTGACCGGGACGGCGCGGCTGGCGTCCAGCCCGATCACCTCCTCGATCTCCTTGCGCGTGCCCTCCACGTCGGCGCTGGGGAGGTCGATCTTGTTGATCACCGGCACCACGGCCAGATCGTGCTCCAGCGCCAGGTAGACGTTCGCCAGCGTCTGCGCCTCCACGCCCTGCGAGGCGTCGACCACCAGCACCGCGCCCTCGCAGGCGGCGAGGCTCCTGGAGACCTCGTAGGCGAAGTCCACGTGCCCCGGCGTGTCGATCAGGTTGAGGACGTAATCCTTGCTGTCCCGCTGGCTGCGGAAGTTCATCCGCACCGACTGCGCCTTGATGGTGATCCCGCGCTCTCGCTCCAGCTCCATGTTGTCGAGGAACTGGTCCTGCGCCTCGCGCTCCGTCACCGTGCCGGTCTTCTCCAGCAGCCGGTCCGACAGCGTGGACTTGCCATGATCGATGTGCGCGATGATGGAGAAATTGCGCAGGTGCTGGTTCTGCTCGGGCATCGTTCCGCACGGCGGATAACACGACGCAGACTCAGCGTACAGGACAACATCTACGGGGACACCATGAGACTTGGTCTCCTCGAGTCGCCTAAATGGTGTCCCCCAGGCTCAGCCTTCGATACCGACAAAGATTCAGCCTGATGGGTGTCCCCCAGGCTCAGCCTTCGATACCGACAAAGATTCAGCCTGATGGGTGTCCCCCAGGCTCAGCCTCCGATACCGAGCTCCGTCCGGAAGTACGCCACCGTGGGCCGCAGCCCCTCGTCCAGCGAGACCTTCGGGTCCCACCCCAGCAACGTCTTAGCCCGGGTGATGTCCGGCCGGCGCTGCTTCGGATCGTTCTCCGGCAGCGGGCGGACCGAGCGGACCCGCCCGCCCTTCCCCACCACCCGGCGCACCGCCTCCGCCAATTCGATCAGCGTCATCTCGCGCGGGTTGCCGAGGTTCACCGGCCGCGCGTCGCCCTTCTCCAGGAGCGCGATCAGACCGGAGACCAGGTCGTCGACGTAGCAGAAGCTGCGCGTCTGCGTGCCGTCGCCGAAGACGGTGAAGTCCTCGCCCCGCAGGGCCTGGGTGACGAACGCCGGAACCACCCGTCCGTCGTCGGTGCGCATCCGCGGACCGTAGGTGTTGAAGATGCGCGCGATGCGGACGGGAACGGGATGCACCCGCGCATACGAGCTGACCAGCGCTTCCGAGAAGCGCTTGGCCTCGTCGTAGCAGGCGCGGGGTCCCACCGGATTCACGTTGCCGAAGTAGTCCTCGCGCTGGGGATGCACGAGCGGGTCGCCGTACACCTCCGAGGTGCTGGAATGGACCAGCGTCGCCCCCAGCGACTTCGCCAGCTCGAGGGCATTGCGCGTCCCGGAGGAGCCGACCTCCAGGGTCTCCAGCGGCAGCCGGGCGTAGTCGATGGGCGAGGCCGGCGAGGCGTCGCCGCGGGCCAGGAGGCGATCGACCAGGTGACTGCCGATGAACCCCGCGCCTCCCAGGACGACAGACCGCATCTACTTCGTCCTTCCGTACCGGTCTTCGAGACGGACGACGTCGTCCAGCTCGGGAGTGGAGACCTCGAGGACGTCGCAATCGGTCTCCGCGATCATCCGGTGTCGCAGGAGCGGCGTGATGTGGAAGGTGTCGCCGGGCGCCAGTCTCGCCTCGGTCAGCGGCTCTCCTTCGCTGCCGGTCTGGAAGCGGAGGATTCCGCTGAGCACGCGCACCGTCTCGTCCTTGCGCAGGTGGTACTGCAAGCTGAGGGCGTGGCCTTGGTGGATGTGCAGGATCTTGCCCACGTAGCGATCGGTGTGCGCCCAGATCAGCTCGTATCCCCACGGCTTCTCGACGCGTCTGGGCGTGATGGCGGGCATCTCAGCGGGCCGGCATCACGACGGCTGCGCTGCGCAGCTCGCGCTCGACGTCCAGGCGGAACCGGTTGGCGGCGTCCCGGTCGCGGAAGGCGCCCACCCGGATGCGGTACCAGGTCCCCTTCGCTCCCAGGTGCGCTTCCTGCGCGTAGGGCTTGAGCCCGGCGCCGCGGGCGCGCGCTTCCAGCCGGGCCGCGTCGGAGCGGTCCTGCAAGGCGCCCAGCTGCACGGTGAAGTTCCCCAGCTCCCGCGGCGGTGGCGTCAAGGCGACGGGCACCGCGGGCGCCACCTGGACGGGACGCGCCGGCGGGGCGGCCACCACGGTGGTCTGCCGCGCGGGCGGGGGGATCACCGAGGCGGTGTGGACGGCAGGCGCCACTTTCTCTGGGCGCGCCACTTCTGCGGGGGCTGCCGCGGGCTTGGCATCCGGATGCGAGCGCGCCTGGGCGTCGAGGCTGGCGAGGTCGGCGACGGAGTCCCGCGCCCGTTGCGGCGAGATGACCTTCTTGCCCAGCAGGATCCCCAGCGAGAAGACGCCGAAGAGGAGCAGGAGCGCGCAGACCGCCAGCGCGATCACCTGGCGATCGTCGAGGGAAATCTGCATCTTCTCGCGGACCTGCCCGACCTCGCGCACCGGCGCGGGTGTACCAGACCGGCCGGGACGCCGCTACTCTTCTTCCGCGGCCGGCGCTTCCATCCGCTCGGGAGCGGACACGCCGAGGACCGCGAGCGCGTTCGCGAGCGTCTGCTTGAGTGCCCAGACCAGGAAGAGGCGCGCGGAGGTCTTGCGCGGGTCGTCTCCGATCACCCGCTCGGTCTTCTTGTACTTGGTGTAGTACGCGTGGAACTGCCCGATGCTCTCTTGAAGGTAGAAGACGACCTTGTGCGGCTCCAGCGCGGCCGCCGCCTGTGCGATCAGCTCGGGGAACTGCAACATCCGCTTGATCAGCTCGATCTCCTCCGGCAGCTGCAGCGCCCCGATGGAGCCCGCGTCCCAGCGCGGCGTCAGCCCCCGCTCCTCCTTCGCCTTGCGGAGGATGGCCGCGCAGCGGGCATGGCCGTACTGGACGTAGAACACCGGGTTGGCGTTGTCGCGCTTCTGCGCCAGCCCGAGGTCGAAGTCGAGCGCCATGTCCCCGCGGCGCAGGAGGAAGAAGACGCGGGTCGCGTCGGCGCCCGCCGTCTCCAGGAGCTCGCGCAGGGTGACGAAGTTCGCCGCCCGCTTGCTCATCCGGTAGGGCTGGCCGTCCTTCATCAGATTGACGAGCTGGAAGAGGATGATCTCCAGCTCGCCGCCCATGGCGGCGACCACCGCCTTCACCCGCTGCTGGTACCCGCCGTGGTCCGCGCCCCAGACGTTGATCAGCCGGCGGTAGCCGCGCGCGATCTTGTCGTAGTGGTACGCGACGTCGGCGGCGAAGTAGGTCGGCTCGCCGTTGGTCTTGAAGAGCGGGCGGTCCCGGTCGTCGCCGAAGCGGGTGGTCTTCACCACCTTGAGCGGCGTGGGGACGTAGTCGTCCTGGTCGATGTCGACGCCTTTGGGCGGCGGCAGCACCTCCATCGCCGTCAGGCCCTTTTCGTCCAGCATCCGCACCGCGGCGTGCAGGCGGTCCTGGTCGTGCAGGACCTTCTCGCTGAAGAAGTTGTCGAAGCGGATCCCGAAGAGCGCCAGGTCGGGGCGGATGAGGTTCTGCAGGATCCAGGTGGTGGCGAACTTTCGCAGCGGCTCGCGGATCTCCTCGAAGGGCCGGCTGGGGTCTCCGCCCCCGTCCAGCCAGGCCCGCGCGACGTCGCGGACGTATTCGCCCTGGTAGTCGTCGGGATCGAGCGGCACGCGAGGCACGTCGGGCCGCAGCTCGGTGGCGCGGGCCAGGACCGCGTGCGCCAGCCGCCAGACCTGCCCGCCGGCGTCGTTGACGTAGAACTCGCGGTAGACGTCGTACCCGGCCCAGTCGAGGAGGTTGGCGACCACGTCGCCCAGCACCGCTCCGCGGCCGTGGCCGACGTGCATCGGCCCGGTGGGATTGGCGCTGACGAACTCCACCATCGTGCGCTTCCCCTGGCCGGCGTTGCTGCGGCCGAAGCGCTCGCGCTGCTCCCAGACGGCGCGCAAGGCCTTCTGCCACACGTCCTGCGCCAGGCGCAGGTTGAGGAACCCCGGACCGGCGATCTCCGGCTTCGCGGCCAGCACGCCGTCGCGGTCCTCGATCCGGTCGACGATGGCCTGTGCCAGCGCCCGCGGATTGGGCTTCGCGGCTCCGGTGGCCGCCGCGTGCTGCTTGGCGAAGGTCATCGCGGCGTTGGAAGCGAAATCGCCGTGCGCCGCCTGCCGGGGCGCGTCGAGCTGGACCGGATAGTCGCCCGGCGGCAGCAGCCCGTCCTTCACGCACCGCCGCAACGCGCCCTGCAACAGCTCGGCGACCTGCTCCTTCACCATGCCGGGCCTTTCGAGTACTCGCGGTCGAACAGCGGCCGCAGGCGATCCCAGCTCGCGTACAGGTGCTCGATCATCACCTTGGTGTCGCCCAGCACCGGCATGAAGTTGGTGTCCCCGTTCCAGCGCGGGACCACGTGCCAGTGGACGTGATCGGAGATGCCCGCGCCGGCGACCCGTCCCAGGTTCATGCCGACGTTGTGGCCGTGCGCGCCGTAGGCCTGGCCCACCAGGCGGATGGCGACCCGAAGCATCTCGGAGAGCTCGTCGTGCTCCTCGCGCGGGAGCGACCCGAGGTCGGGGAGGTGGGCCCGCGGCACGACCATGAGATGCCCGTTGTTGTAGGGGAAGCGGTTGAGGATGGCGAAGGTGTGCGGAGTGCGTCCGAGGATCAGGTTCTTGCGGTCGTCGCGCTCGCGGGGCAGGTCGCAGAAGATGCAGCCTTGCTTCGGCTCGCCCTTCTCGATCAGCTCCATCCGCCACGGCGCCCAGAGCTGTTCCATCACCGGATCAAGCTGGGGGCCAGGAACATGATGCCGCCTTCGCCCGCGGCCGCGGAGCGCACGCCTTCCGTCGCGCCCTGGAACGCCCCCTGGAAGGCGCCGTGCAGCAGATCGCGCAGCGAGAGGTCGCGGTCGCGCGGAGGGTACTGGACCTTGGGTTCGCCGGTCTGGCCCGCCAGCGACCAGGCGGCGGCGAGCGCGTCGTCGAAGCCGCCCAGCTCGTCGACCAGCTTCAGCTCCTTGGCGCGGCGGCCGGTGTAGATGCGGCCCTCGGCGATCTCGCGCACGCGCGCCTCGGGCAGGTTGCGTCCTTGCGCCACCGCGCCCACGAACTGGGCGTAGACGTCGTCGGAGATGGTCTGGATCTCCTCGCGGTCCGGCTCCCGCAAGGGCCGGAACGGGGACAGCGTGTCCTTGTACTTTCCGCTCTTCACCGTGGTCTCCTCGATCCTGGCCAGATCGAGCAGCCCGCGCACGTTGAAGTGGATGAAGATCACGCCGATGGACCCGGTGAGGGTTCCCGGCTCGGCGAAGATGCGGTCGGCCGGGGCGGAGATGTAGTAGCCGCCGGAGGCGGCCAGGTTGCCCATCGACACCACCACCTTCTTCTTCGCCTTGATCCGCTGGATGGCGTCGTGGATCTCTTGCGAGGGCGCCACCGCTCCGCCCGGCGAGTCCACCCGGACGACGATGGCCTTCACGTCGTCGTCCCTCTCGTACTTCTTGAGCAGCTTGACGATGCGGTCCGAGTCCACGCCGGCCTGCGGCTCGCCGATGGTCCCTTTCGCTTCGACGATCCCGATCCGTGGACCGACCGTGGTCTCCGTCTCCAGGCTGACCCGGGTGGTGCTCCCCTTCACCGCCGAGTAGGCGAGAAGCATGAACCCGAACAGCACCAGGAAGAGGCCGCCGAAGATGACGCCGAGGACGATCGCCGCGCGCTTGTCCAACCGGGGAGCTCCTTCTCGAACAAAGGCCGCTTGCTACCACTCGGACCGTGTGGGTACAAGCGGGTCCCGTGCCCTTCCGGCGCATGCTGACAACTCTGGTCGAGCGTGTGGCCGGAGCGCGCGGCGCCGTCTTCTGCGATCACGAGGGCGAATCGGTCGAGTTGGTGCAGCGCGACCCGCAGCTCTCCGAATACGAGCTGAAGATCGCCGGCGCCCAGCTGGCCGCGGTCTGGCTCTACCTTCAAGAAAGCTCGAGCCAGTCCGGGATCGGTCCGGTGCAGGAGCTCCAGGTCAGCTGCTCCTCGGGAAGCCTGATCTGCCGGTCGCTCCCGGACGGCTATTACGTGGTGCTGCTGATCGGCCCGGGCGCGCCCATCGCGCCGGCGGGATTCGAGCTGCGTGCGACCGCAGCGGAGATCGCGGCAGCGCTGTAACCCTCAGGGTGAGGTGGTGCGGCGGGCGTAGCGGACCAGGGCCCGCAGATCGGGGTGGTCGGGATCGAGCTCGAAGCTGCCCTGGCGCTCGCCGGTGCCGGTCACGATCCCGCTCCAGCGCGAGGCCTCCTCGACCGGGACGCCGTCCCAGTCGAGGAGCAGGGGCTCGCGCGCGTCCAGATCGCGCGCCTTCTGCAGATAGGCGAGCGCCGCTGCCTCCGCGCCCGGGCCGCTGACGCCGAGGACCGCCAGCCCGCCGAAGTTCAGGGCTGCGATGCGCTTGTCGAAGAGGGGCCGGATCGGCGCCGAGCAGAGCACGACCGCGACGCGCGGCTTCCCTTCCCCGGTGGGCCGCCACAGCCACGCTTGCCGATCTCCCACCTGGACGGGGGCGGGACGGGGAATCGCGTCCCGCGGCAGCGCCGGCCTGGGGCTGCGGGTCTGACGGGTAGCGGTCCCACGGCCCAGCCGGATCTGCCAGACGTCGGTGGCGTCGTCCGTGAGCCGCCACCCGAACCAGAGCCGCTCTCCGGCGCGGTCCCAGGTCATTCCGTCCGCGATGGCGCCTGCCGGCGGCGCCGCCAGGGGCTGGACGCGCATGGAGGGCAGATCCATCAGCGAGAAGACGTTGAGGCCGTTCGAGTCCAGAGCCACCGCCAGCCGGTGGCCGTCCTCGCTGATGGCGAACGCGTCGACGGGATTCCCGGGCGCGTAGACGGTCCTGCGCGATCGGTCCTGGATGGTGATGGAGTCCACGCCGAACCTTCCGCGCCCACCGTCGGTCAGGACGTAGAGGGTCCGCCCGTCGGGCGAGAAGCGGGGCTGGCGGAAGCGGTCCGGCTTCTGAGGGTCGGTCAAGAGATCCGCGCGCGCCGACTGGAGATCGGCGAGGACGACGGCATCGGAGCCGGAACGCCGGACCACCGCGACGAGGGTCCGGCTGTCGGGCGAGAGCGGGCCGAGCGAGACCAGCCCCGACAAAGCATCGTCGAGCGTCAGGGCGCCGCTGGGCCGTTGCGTTCCCGCCGCCGGCGGCGGGGGGACGATGTCCGTGACTTTCTTCGAGTCCATCGCGAACACGCGCAGGACCGCCTTCGATCCGTCGCGCACGGCGTAGAACAGCTTCTTGCCGTCGCGGGAAAACCCGCCCGCCAATTGGTCGCCCGAGGCCGGATCGACGGCGGAGGGCGGGGAGCCCTCCTCGTCGATGAGCTGAAGCCGCCGGCGCCCGTCCCGCAGGGAGACGATCAAGAGCTGCCTCGGTTCCGACGGCACGTAGCGCACTTCCGCGATGCCGCCCGGCTCGTCGGTGAGCTGCATGGGGAACCCGCCCTCCACCGCGATCGAGGCGGCCTGCCGCGTCCCGAACAGCGTGGTGATGAAGGCCACCCGCGCCCCGTCAGCCGAGGGCGCGGGCGCCCAGGCCGCCGCCATGGACTCGAGATGGCGCAGCCGCGCCGCCAGGTCCTCGGCGGGGGCGGCGAAGAGGAACGCGAGAACGAGCATTGAATTCCGACCTCCCTCGGGCGTTCTACTCTCGGGCGTGGCCGAACGCGAACGGCGGCCGTCGCACATGGTGCGCTGTTGACGCGCCAGGAGCGCGCCCGCGAAAAGGAGCTGCGCATGCGCCGACTGTCTGTCGCACTGTTGCTCGCCGCCGGCTGCATCCACGGCGCCCCCCGAAGGGACGACCGGGTGATCCGCAGCATCGCGCAGCAGGAGCGGTGGGCGCAGGACGCCGTCGCCGCCCGGCCGACCCGGAGCCAGCTGGACGCGATCCGCTCCGGCGACTACCAGGCCGTCGGACGCGCCCGGGCGGAGCTCAAGCGGTTGGTGCAGGCGATCGACCGCGGGACCTGGATCCGGAACACCACCGCGGAGCTCCTCGCGGACGACCAAGACCCGTACTTCATCGCCGCCTTCGACCGCGCCGGACGGGTGCGCTCGGAAGCGGTGCAGGCCGCCGACGAGCTGGCGGGCGCGCTGGCTGAGACCAAGGGAGGTCTGACGATCGGCGATCTGAAGCCGGCGTTCGAGGCCATCCACAAGGCGCAAGGGAGCGAAGACCGGATCGCGCGATTGCCGCCGCGCGCGGGCGGCATCCGGCTGGCGCTGTCGCCGCTTCCGGTGCCGCGTCCCTTCATCGCCACGGCGGCGCGCCTGGCCGCCAGAAACCCCGAGCTGGCGCGCGAGCTGGACCGGCTTCCTCCCGAGGACGCGGCGCTGATCCGGGCCCGGTTGGCGGACGTGGACCGCGGCAGGGAAGAGCAGAGACGCGCCGAGGCCCCGCCCGCGCCCGCCGCCACGCCACCGGTTCCCGCCCCGGAGGAGGCGCCGCCGGGCGCGCCAGGCGAGCCCCGCGAAGCGGAAGCGCCCTCCCCCACGCTGACCATCGCGAACGACGCCGCCGCGCTGCTGGCCAAGCGCACTCCGCGATCGATCACCCTGCGCGAAGACGGCCTGTTCGAGCTCTCCTACGACGACGCGGAATACCTGGTCGACCCCAACGGCAAGCTGGTGCGCAAGGAAGCGCATCAGCGCTGAAAGTCGTAGACGCTCCCGATCTTGAGAATCCGGGTCAGCTCGTCCAGCGCGGTCATCATCTCCCGGGCGAGCCGGGGATCCGCCAGGTCGCCGCCTTCCAGCCGGTCGCGGTAGTGCCGGCGGACCCACTCCTCCAGCTCGACGCCGAGCGCCTCGTCCCAGAACACCCGCGCTTGGATGGCGTCGCGCTCCGCGTCCTCGAGGACGATCCGCTGGCGCAAGCAGGCCGGACCCCCGCCGTTCTCCATCGACTGGCGCAGATCGAGATAGTGCACGCTCTTCACCGGTCCGCCGGACTCGATCAGGCGCTGGAGGTACGCGTGCGCATGCGGATCTTCGCGAGACTCCTCGGGCGCGACCAGCGTCATCGACCCGTCGGGGACGGTGAGGAGCTGGGAGTTGAAGGGATAGGCGGCTACCGCCGAGCCGACCGGCAATTCCAGATTCGTGGCCAGGTAGGAGACGAACGATTCGCCGAGCAGCGCGCCCAGCCCGTCGAGCAAGGCCTGCGAGCCGACGAACGCCGCCTCGTGCAGCAAGAGCACGTTTCCGTTTCCCACCGCCAGCACGTCGGTGTGGAACGCGCCGGCGTCGATGCCGTGCGGATGCTGCTGCGGGAACAGCGTCCGCGCCGGATCCACGTGCCCCAGACGCGCCAGGGCGTGTGACGCCTCCCGGGTCTGGCGCGCCGGGTAGCGCTGCGGGCCGTCGGCCGGCGCCTCTTCGAAGCCGTGGCGTCCCCAGGCGAACAGGTGCACCGCGGGCCGTCCCAGCGCGAACAATCGGGTGTGGTTGGCCGCGCCTTCGTCGGCGAAATGGGCGCCGCCAGGAAGCGCGTCGTGCAGCTCGAATCGGCGCTGGTCGGCGAAGATGACGCGAAGCACGCGGGAGGTGGTTTCCGCCTCCAGCGAGCGGTGGAACATCGCGGTCAGGTTCGCCGGGATCAGGTGGAGGCGGCGGTCCTTGGCGTCCGACGAGGGGATGCTGGTGGCCGCGTTCGCCGTCCACATGGCCGCCGCGCTGGAGCTGATGCGCAGGAGCTGGTCCTTGAGCTCCGGATCGCGCGCTGCCCGCGCGATCACCTCCTCGTCACTGCCGCGAAAGCCCAGGCGGCGCAGCGTGCGCAGCGAGGGACGCTCGTGGGGAGGGAGCACCGCCTGGCCGACGCCGAGCGAGGCGACGAATCGCATCTTGGCCAGCCCTTGCAGCGCGGCGCCGCGCGGGTTCGCCGGTTGGCCCGCGTGGAGCGTGGCGGCGAGGTTGCCGTGCGAAAGCCCCGCGTAGTTGTGGGTCGGGCCGACGAGCCCGTCGAAGTTGTACTCGCGCGCCGGCACGGCGGATTTCTAGCACTATTTGTGCTTGCCGCCCGCCGCTTCCTTGGGCGCGGAGTCCTTCTGGTCCTTGAGCTTGAGGAGGTCTTCGTGGCGCTGCTTCTCTTCCTTCTGCCATGCGTCCAGCAGCTCCTGGCGCTTCTTCAGCTCGCTTTCCTGCCTCTTCTTCAAGGCGTCGGCGCGCTTCTCCTTCTCCTTGGCGCGCAGGTCTTCCAGCTCCTTGACCTTCTTCTCCCTCGCCTCGTCCAGCTTGTCTTGCAGCTCGCCCATGCGCTTGGACTTCTGCTCCTCCTGCTTGGCGCGCACCTCGTCGAGCTGCTTGGCGGCGGCGTCCTCCAGCTGCTTGCGCTTCTCTTCCAGCTGCTCCTCGAGGTGCTTCGCCTGCTTCTGCCGCAGGTCCAGCTCCTTCTGCCGTCTCTCCTCCCCGTGCTTCTTCCGCAGCTCCTCCTCGTCCTTGCGGACCTCGTCGAACTGCTGCTCGAGGAATTCCTGCTCGAACTTCGCCCGGTCGCCGGCGTGCTTCTCGTGGAGCTGCTGGGCAGCCTCCTTCTGCTCGCCGATGGGGCGCGCGGCGATCTGCTTCAGCTCCTGCAGGTGATCGCGCGCGAATCCCTCCACCTGCCGCTCCAGCGCATCCAGCAGGGTCTTCGCGCGCTGGCGGGTGCGCTCGACGAGCTGCTCGTGTTGCTTGGCCGAGACGGCGTCGAGCGCCGACTGCAGCTCGCGCTGATGCTTGTCGCCGAGCTCTGCCCGCAGCTTCTCCTGCTCCGTCTGGTGGCGTTCGTCGAGCTGCCGCTGATGGACCCGCAGCTCGTCGGCGTGCTTCGCGGCGAGCTCCGCCTCGGATCGGCTGAGCTCCGCCTCGTGTTTGGCGTCGACCGCGTCGAGGTGCTTGCCGGCGATCTGGTCGTGGTGCTTGTCCAGATCCCCCGCATGGCGCTCGTTCTCCTGCGCGTGCGCCCGCGCCAGCTCGTCCTCGTGTTTCTGCGACTCCCGCTGCTGCTTCTGCTCCAGCTCCTCCATCGTGTCGGCGGGATCGGAGCGGTTGCCCTCGCGCGCGTTCGGGTCGACCACCGCCACGGCGCTGGTCAGCTCGCGGCCGTCCGAGGTGCGGACCTTGAACCGGTAGAACTGCACCGGCGCGGCGTCCGCGATTCCTGCAGGCCTTTCCTCGGGCATGGCGGGACTCCTATTCCTCGATGTTCACGTCGTCGGGCGCGGACTCGTCGATCTTCTTCCGGGCATCGGCGAGCTTGTCGGCGGTGTCTTCCACCCGCTCCTTCGTCTTGCGCGCCTTCGAGAAGGCGTCGGACAAGGATTCGTTCCCGGGAGCGGAGGGTGCGTCGGCGAGCGACGGCAGCGTGGGGCCGTCGGCCCCGGGCGTACTGGGGAATGCTCCCGGTCCGCTTGTCGTCTGGGGGGGAGTGAATGAACTTCCGGCGGCGCTCCCGAGGTCCGGCTGGGGCGGCGGAAGGGGGAGATCGGCCGGGGCTGCGGGCGTCGGAGGCGGCGGTGGTGCCGCGGCGGAGGGCGGCGCGGACGGAAACGTCTGGGGCGGCTGGGGGACGGCGGGTGCCGGAGTCGCCATGGCTGGCGGTGATGGCGGGACCGCTTGCATCGGAGG
>WNFT01001338.1_pt1 | contig 20861 bp, 18 predicted proteins | sample 5400191 | NCBI WGS metagenome assembly WNFT01 (sample SAMN13153359, study PRJNA577476) | soil metagenome | isolation source: 80 cm saprolite under Madrone tree | place: USA:California | collected 2016-06-14 | reverse complement strand
CAGAACGCCGGCTCGAGGCCGAACAAAAGAAGTTCGATCTGGGCGCCTCCACCATCCGATTCGTACTCGAGGAACAGCGGAATGTCGCTGAGGCTCAGACAAACGAACTTCAGGCGCTGGTAAACTATACGAAAGCCCTTGTGGATACGGATCGCGCCATGGGAATGACGCTCAAGAAAAACAATATCGAGATCGAAAAAACGCTCAGGACTGCGAACTAGGGAAATGGGGTGGTCTGGCAATTCGGGGACAGACGTATAAATCACCTAATTAGCATCCAAGTACCTCACCCGCCAATTAGGTGATTTATACGTCTGTCCCCGAATTGCCAGACCACCCCATTTCCCGTGGTTTTGTTATACTTTCTGGTTTCATATCCAAACCGGGAGAGCTGGAGAGATGTCGTATTTGCCGGAAGTCTTTGAGCGGGCCGTGGAGGCCCATCGATCGCGAGTCGCTCTGGTCGAAGAAAGTAAGCAATGGACGTTTGCGGAATTGTTGGACGAAGCGAACCGGGTTGCCGCACTTGTGAGGGAAAGGGTAAAGGGCGACGCCGTCGGAATTCTCCTGCTGAATTCTCAAAGATACATCGCCACGATGCTGGGTGTCTGGAAGGCCGGCAAGACCGTTGTTCCCCTGAATTACCTCCTGCCGCCGGGGGAATTGGGTTTTATCGTCAAAGATTCGGGCATGTCTGCGATCATTTCATCCCAGTTTTTCGCGCAGGCCCTCGCAGCCCTCAAACCGCTGTTTGGTGACAGGGGCGTCATCCTGATGGCGGATGACCCCGGTTTCACAGCGATGTCGCCCGGCGGGATTCCGGCCGAATATCGCGATCCTGCTTTGTACCTTTACACATCCGGAACAACGGGGCGGCCAAAGGGCGTTATCCTGACCCATGACAACCTTGCCGCGAACGTCGAGTCCTGTCAGAAGGCGGACAAATTTGATCACAACGACGCCTTCCTTTGCCTCCTTCCGTTCTTCCACACGTACGCCATTACAGGAACGTTTCTGCTGCCGTTGTTTAGCGGCGCCAAAATGGTCCTGGTCGATCGGTTTCAGCCGATGAAGGTCATGAGTCTCATTCAGGATCAGAAGATAAGTGTGCTTCTGGCGATTCCATCGATGTACAGGGTTATGGCGGCGACCGAGGGGGATTTCAAGGTATCCTCTGTTAGATTCCCGATCTCCGGGGGCGAACCGCTTCCGATCCCTGTTGCTGAAGCCTTTGAGAGGCGGTTTGGCGTTCCGATCTTCGAAGGGTATGGTCAGACCGAGGCCGCGCCGGTTGTCACGCTGAATGTTCCTGCCGCGCGTAAACTGGGAACAATCGGAAGGGCCCTGCCCGGCATCGATCTCGCGATCTGGGACGAGCACAATCGTTTTCTGCCTGCCGGCGAGGTCGGCGAAATCATGGTCCGCGGCCGCAACGTGATGCAGGGTTATCATCATCTGCCGGAAGAGACAGCGAAGACGATCACCGACGGCTGGCTCCACACCGGCGACCTTGGAAAACTCGACGAGCAAGGTTTTGTAACCATCACGGGAAGGAAGAAGGACCTCATCATTTCAGCCGGCGAAAATATCTATCCCCGCGAAATCGAGGAAGTTCTGGCGCAGCATCCGAAGGTGAAAGAGGTTGCTGTGATCGGTGTGAAGGATGAGGTTCGGGGCGAAGTCCCGAAAGCCTTCGTTATTGCACGCGAAGGCATCGAACTGGACGAGAAGGAATTGCGGACATTTTGCCGTGAGAACCTCGCCGGCTACAAAGTTCCGAAGTATATCGAGGTGGTCGCGGATTTGCCGCGTAGTCCGACGGGCAAGGTCCTGAAGCGGATGCTTTCCAGGTCGGCCTGAAACTGTAGCGGCGGTCTGTGACCGCCGACGATGTCGCAAATTCAAGATTGCCGGCGGTCACAGACCGCCGCTACAGTGGATGAGATGTTGATTTCGCTTGAGCGGAATGTATAATTTCTCTCTTATTTTTGGTTTACCGGCATAACACACCACAAGGAGACTGTATGGCATACATCATTTGCGAACCGTGCATCGGCACCAAGGACACGGCATGCGTGGACGCGTGCCCGGTGGATTGCATCCATCCAAAGAAGGATGAGCCTGAATTCGAGGCCGCTACGATGCTCTATATTCACCCTGAGGAATGCATCGATTGTGGTGCTTGTGAGCCGGCCTGCCCGGTGACCGCTATCTTTCCCGAAGATAACGTTCCGGAGCAATGGAATCAGTACATCCAGATGAATTACGAATACTACGGGAAATCGAAGTAGAACCACAAAGAAGAAGCCAGAAGCCGAGAAGCCAGAAGCCAGAATAAGGAACAGTTCATTCTGGCTTCTGGCTTCTCGGCTTCTGGCTTCCTTTAAACTATTTCTATGGCAGAAACAAATATTGAATCCCTGCTCAAGGAGCAACGAGTATTCCCGCCGAGTCCCGAATTTTCCAGGCACGCACACATTCACAGCCTCGAGGTGTATGACTCCATTTCGAAGCGCGCGTTCGATGATCCGGAAGGTTTCTGGGCCGATATCGCGTCGGAACTGCACTGGTTCGAGCCCTGGGAAAAGGTGCTCGAATGGAACGCGCCTTTCGCCAAGTGGTTCGTGGGTGGAAAGACGAATCTTTCCTACAATTGCCTTGATCGGCATTTGAGCAATCCATCCCGGAAAGACAAGATCGCAATCCTTTGGGAAGGCGAGCCGGGCGACGTCCGCGCGCTGAGTTACACGATGCTTCACAAGGAAGTGTGCCGTTTCGCGAACGTCCTGAAGTCTCTCGGTCTCAAGAAAGGTGACCGCGCGACGATCTACATGGGTATGGTGCCGGAACTTGCCGTGGCCATGCTCGCTTGTGCGCGCATGGGCATCACACACAACGTCGTGTTTGGAGGATTCAGCGCGGAGGCGCTCCGGGATCGAATCAATGACTCGCAGTCGAGGGTGTTGATTACGGCAGACGGAGGATATCGTCGAGGATCTGTCGTGCCGCTGAAGAAGAATGCAGACGATGCGCTAACAGCTACTCCGAGTATCGAGAAAGTCATTGTCTACAAGCGGACCGGGGACTCCGTCAACATGGTTCCAGGACGCGATGTGTGGTGGCAGGAATCGATCGCCAAAGCGGCCGATGAATTTCCGGTCGAGCCGCTGGATTCGGAGCACCCTTTGTTCATGCTCTATACCAGCGGCACAACGGGAAAGCCGAAAGGCGTGGTGCACACAACAGGCGGGTACATGACCGGGACCTACATTACGACGAAGTGGGTCTTCGACATGAAAGACGAAGACGTGTTTTGGTGTACGGCCGATATCGGTTGGGTGACCGGACATAGTTACGTCGTGTACGGACCGCTGTTGAATGGGGCGACATCACTGATGTACGAAGGGGCCCCGAATCATCCCGAACCAGATCGCCTGTGGTCGATCGTCGAAAAATACAGAGTCAGCATTTTCTATACGGCACCTACTGCAATCCGGGCGTTTATCAAGTGGGGAGATCATTGGCCGGCCAGGCACAACCTTTCGAGCCTGCGATTGCTGGGAACTGTCGGTGAACCGATCAATCCGGAAGCGTGGATGTGGTATCGAAAGCACATTGGTCACGAGCGTTGCCCTATCGTGGATACGTGGTGGCAGACTGAAACCGGTGCGATGATGGTTTCACCGGTTCCCGGCGCTGTACCGACTAAGCCCGGTTCCGCAACCCGCCCGCTGCCGGGCATCGTGATGGACGTCGTGGACAGGCAGGGAAACTCAGTCGGTGCCAACCAGGGCGGTTTTCTTGTAGTGAAGCGGCCATGGCCCTCGATGCTTCGAACGATCTACGGAGATCCTGAACGTTACAAGAAACAGTACTGGAGCGAGATTCCGGGAATGTACTTCACGGGTGACGGAGCACGCCGCGACGAGGACGGGTATTTGTGGATCATGGGGCGAATTGATGATGTGATCAATGTATCCGGACACCGTCTTGGAACGATGGAGGTCGAGAGCGCACTCGTGAGCCATCCTACGGTAGCCGAGGCCGCCGTGGTCGGACGGCCGGATGAGATGAAGGGCCAGAGCATTGTCGCATTCGTCACACTTGCAGCAGGACATCAGCCGAGGCCGCCGCTCAAAGATGAATTGAAGAATCATGTCGGCAAGAGTATTGGCAGCTTTGCAAAGCCCGATGAAATCCGCTTTACCGACTCGCTTCCCAAGACCCGCAGCGGTAAGATCATGCGCCGTCTGTTGCGCGACCTCGCGGCGGGACAGGCAACAGTTGGAGATACAACCACGCTGGAAGACTTTTCAGTTCTGGCGAAATTAAGAGAAGAAGAGGAATAGGGAACGGAGAACCTTATTAAGGCGGGCTTTTCGCTGGTGGTCCATAACCGCAGTCGCGCCGCCGTCGACGAATTGGTAAAGCAAGGCGCCACTCCTGGAGTACAGGTAAGGCGCCAGGGAAAGGAATCGTCATGATCCGTCATATCGTGCTGTTCAACCTGAAACCCGACCTCGAAGCGGCGGACCGCGACTGGTTGTTCGGCCAGATCCAAGGCCTGGGCAAGATCGCTTCCGCAAGGAGACTGGCCATCAACAAACTTCTTGATCCCCGTGAAGGCTGGTACAAGGAAAGAATATCCGCCGAGTACGGCTGGGCCCTGACGATGGAGTTCGACGATGAAGACGGTCTCTACGCCTATCAGAAGGACCCCCAACATGTCACGGTGGCTGCAGAAATCCGGAAGCGTGTAACCAATATCAAAGTTGTGGATTTTGTGAACGTGACGACCTTTGCAGGGTAACCAGGAAGAAGTGGCCACAGAAATCAACAATTACATCCGGCAGCACGAGTCCACCATTGTTCCTTTGCACAAGGACTATAACCAGAAAGTTTGGGAGCTATCGCTCTCGGGCAATGAAGAACGCGAGAAGGCCGTAGTTGCCGCGAAAGAGCGCTACCTGAAGGTCTACAACAACCAGCAGGAATTCCAGCAACTGCGGCAGTGGAAGTCTTCCACTGCCCAGCTTGATCCTCTCGCAGCCCGCGAATTCAAGCTGATCTACGACAGCTTCGTTCCGCAACAGATCAACGAGGACGTGTTGCACGATATCGTTCAACGCGAGACTCACATCGAAACGCTCTTCAACACATTCCGCGCAAATTTTGAAGACGGCAAAGCATCAGACAACCAGTTGCGGGAAATTCTGAAGAACGAAACGAACATCTCGCGGCGGCGGGCGGCCTGGGAGGCTACGAAGCAGGTTGGGCATGAGATCGCGCCCAAGGTCCTCGAGCTGCTGGCGATCCGAAATCGGGAAGCGCGGAATCTTGGTTATGAGAATTACTACTCAATGATGTTCGAGCTTCAGGAGCTCGATGAGAAGTGGGTCTTCTCACTGTTGGACCGTCTGGAGCATCTCTCCGAGCATGCCTTCACAGAAATGAAGGCAGAGCTTGATGCCACGCTGAAGCAGAAATATGGAATCAGCGAACAGGCAAGCTATCCCTGGCTGTACAGCGATCCCTTCTTTCAGGAATTTCCAACTGCAGGTACGAGCGAATCATTGGATGAGATCTTCAAGGATTCGGACATCGAGGCCTTGACTCGAGCCCACTACAGCAGCATCGGCCTGAATATCGATGATTTGGTCCGCCGCGCCGACCTGTACGAGCGCGAAGGAAAGTGCCAACACGCATTTTGTCTGGACGTGGACCATGAGGGCGATGTTCGCGTCCTGTGCAATATCCGCAAGAACGAACGCTGGATGAGCACCATGCTCCACGAGTTCGGTCATGCCGTATACGATAAGTACAACGATCCCGCGCTTCCATTTTTCCTGCGTACTCCCGCCCACGTCCTGACCACCGAAGCAATTGCAATGCTCAATGGACGTATGTCGAAGAGTCCCGAGTGGCTCAGCAGGATCGGCGGCCTTTCGGAAGCCGACGCGAAACGGGTCAGCGCAAGCGCTCTGACGACGCTCCGTTCTGAAATGTTGATTTTCCTGCGCTGGGCGATCATGCTGGTGCGCTTCGAGCGGGAGCTTTACCGGAATTCCGGTCAAAACCTGAATCGGCTGTGGTGGGAATATGTGGAGCAGTTCCAGAAGGTCACACCGCCACCGGATCGCGATCGGTCGGACTGGGCGTCGAAGATTCATCTGGCCACGTCGCCGGTGTACTACCAGAACTACATCCTGGGTGAGCTGATGGCCTCACAGCTCCTGCGCTACATCCATCGGGAGGTTGTGAAGTCGGAAAGCTACGTCGGGAATCCGGAAGTGGGCCAGTACCTGGTGGAGAGAGTATTCAAACCGGGATCGCGTTACGACTGGAATACGATGCTAAAGAAGGCGACAGGCGAGGACTTGAACCCTGAACACTTTGTTGCGCAGTTTGTGTAGGCCACTATGAACGCGGGCTGAAGCCCGCGACTACATTGGGAACCAGTTCTCGTTTAAATGTAGTCGCGGGCTTCAGCCCGCGTTCTAATTTCTGGCTTACGGCTTCAGGCTTCGCGCGTACGACAAGTAACTCTTCGCAAGCTGCTCGTTACTTTCGACGTATTGCTTCCACTGCTCGTCCGAATACCCGTTCTGCGGAGGCTGAGTTTTCAGGCGTGCAGTAATGTCCACAGCCTTCTGCGCATACTGGACAGCGCGATCCAGATTCTTTCTCTCGAGCGAATATGCCCGGGAAAGGGTCAGCAGCCCGTTCAGGTTTTCGGCATCGACTTTGATCAGTTTCTCACCGGTCTCGATGATCTTCGTCTGATCGTTCTTCTGCTGATAGATCGTCATCTGCAGCAGGTAGACCTCTCTCAATGCCTTGGACTGCGGGTACTGCTTCTCAAAGTCGTTGAGCTTTGTGATCTTGGCGTCAACGTTGTTCTCCGCGTCGATTAGTTGAAAAGCCTTATCTTCGGGACTCCCAGCAACTACTTGCGCGCTCAAATTGGGAACCAGTCCCCAGACAAAGACAACACACAGCGTCAAAATGACTTTTGTCTTCATTTGGTTACTCCTCTTAGACACTCCTGACTGACCGGGTAGGGTTGCACTCTATCAGAACTCACCGCAGCCCTGACAAGTTTTTTCGGTATATGGCTCGGTCTTAAGGGAAGATGCCCAGTTGTTCGTAGGTAAGCGCCACTTTCTTGATGGCGATAATGAAGGCTGCAGTGCGCATGCTTTCTTTGGGGACCTTCGTCAGATGCACTTCGCGTATGCCCCGGTAGGCGCTGACCATGGTTTCCTCCAGTCCGGAGTTCACGAGGTCAATTTCTTCCGGCCCGCGCACGAGAAACTTTTTGTCCTCGTCCGGAACCGGTTTTCCAATCATCCTTTCGATTGTGGAGACCAACTTCTGGTTCCTGATTTCTTCGAGGTGCTTTTGAAGGCGGCCGAACCGCATATGCGATAGATTTTTACCCCATTCGAAATAAGAGACCGTCACGCCGCCGGCATTCAGAAAGATATCTGGAAGGATGAACACGCCCCGCGCATGCAGTCGGTCCTCAGCGCCTGGGGTCGTGGGGCCGTTGGCAGCTTCGGCGAGGACCTTGGCGTTGATGCGATCGCAGTTGTCCAACGTAACCTGATTCTCGAGGGCGGCAGGAATGAGGATGTCGCAGGGAATATCCCAAATGGCGTCCGGATTCGGGAGTGTTTCAGCGTCGGGGAAATTCTTGATAGAGCCTGTTTCTCTGCGAAACTGGTTCAGTTCTTCGATCGGAATGCCATTAGGGTTGTATACCGCGGCGTCATATTCCGAGATGCCGATGACCTTGCACCCATCTTCCTCCGACAGAAATTTTGAAGCGTAGTAACCCACGTTACCGAAGCCCTGGAAGACCACCGTCTTTCCTTCCAATCCGGTGCTGAGCCCCAGCTTCTTCAGGTCCTCGCCATGCTGAAACGCCTCGCGTATGCCGAATTGGACGCCTCGGCCGGTTGCTTCGCGGCGGCCGTGGATGCCGCCTTGTGCCACGGGCTTGCCGGTGCAGCAGGCGAGGTTATCAATGCCGCCGGGATTGAACGTATCGTACGTGTCGGCCATCCAGGCCATTTCACGCTCGCCCGTACCGACGTCGGGACCCGGCACATTCTCGCCCGGACCCATGTACTCCTTTCGAATCAGCTCGGCTGTGAATCGTCTCGTGATCTTCTCAAGTTGCTCTTCGTTGTATTTCTTCGGATTGAACCGAATGCCACCCTTGGAGCCGCCAAAAGGCACGTCAACGATGGCGCACTTGTAGGTCATCAGGGCAGCGAGCGCCATGATTTCATCCTGATTCACCAATTCGCTATATCGGATGCCGCCTTTGACAGGTTTCTTATGCTGGCTGTGTTCCGCGCGCCATCCTTCGAAGATCTCGAAGTGATCGCCTCCGAATCGGACTGGGAACTGGAAGTAATAGACGTTATTGCACGCTTTGATCTGGCTGAGAAGAGCGGCATGAATCTTCAAGTATTGCGCGGCCCGGTCGAACTGTTTCGAGACGATCCGGTTGAAATTGAGATCTTCCTTGGTGGCTAGCGTTGTCGGCATTCAAACTTCTCCTGAATTAATTCTATCCGAAACGCGTTTCCAGATATTCGTCAAGAATCGAGATGAAGTCGTCGACGATCGTGGGTCCCTTGAGTGTCCTCATGAGGCGCCCATCCACGTATACCGGCGCTTTGGGGTCTTCTCCCGTTCCCGGCAGTGATATTCCAATATCTGCGTGCTTCGATTCACCGGGACCGTTCACAACGCATCCCATCACGGCAATCCTCAGTTTTTCAATACCGGGATAAAGCTGCTTCCAGGACGGCATTTGCGAATTCAGGTACGTCTGAATATCGTTCGCCATCTCCTGAAAAACCGTGCTGGTTGTTCGGCCGCAGCCGGGGCAGGCGGTCACACGAGGCGAGAAGCTGCGAATGCCTAGACTTTGCAGAACATCCTGGCAGGTCCGGACTTCTTCTGTGCGATCTCCACCGGGTGCAGGCGTCAGGCTGACGCGGATCGTGTCGCCGATGCCCTCCTGCAACAGCACGGATAGTGCGGCCGAACTCGCCACAATGCCGCGGCGGCCCATACCGGCTTCGGTCAGGCCAACGTGGAGAGCATAACTGGAACGCGCAGCGAGCTCGCGATACACATCAATGAGGTCCTGAACGCCGGAAACCTTCGCGCTGAGGATGATCCGGTCGTCGGCCATGCCGTAGGATTTCGCCATTTCGGCGGATTCCAGCGCGCTTAGTACCATTGCTTCCATGATGACTTCACGGGAATCCTTCGGATCGCGGCTATGCGCGTTCTCGTCCATCAAGCGCGTGACGAGTGACTGATCCAGCGAGCCCCAGTTCACTCCAATCCGGACGGGCTTTTCGTGTTCGAGCGCGATTTCAATGATCGACCGGAAGTTATCGTCGTGCTGCCGGCCCATTCCGACATTGCCCGGATTGATGCGATATTTATCGAGCGACTCTGCACATTCCGGATATTCATTTAGCAAGATATGACCGTTGTAGTGGAAGTCGCCGATGATTGGAGCAGTGATGTGGCGGTCCCGGAGACGGTGCACGATATCGGGCACCGCCCGTGCGGCTTCGCGCGTATTCACCGTTATACGAACAAGTTCTGAGCCCGCCTGAGCCAGCGCTTCAACCTGGGAAACCGTTCCCCCGACGTCGGCGGTATCCGTATTGGTCATCGACTGAATCGCGATGGGATTTTCACCACCAACCCACACGCCCCCCACGTTTACCGGGATCGACAAGCGTCGCATGATTTCGGCCATACCGAACTATTATATTCGCTATAATGAACGTCCTCTTAACTGATGTTCGGTATTCCACTGCACAAGCTGATCATTCATTTTCCGATCGCATTGATGACCCTGGCGGTGATCTACGATGCGTGGGCGCTCTATTCCCGGAAGGTGGAATTGCACGATATGGGATATCGTCTGACGATCTGGGCGGCCATTGGGGCGCTCGCCGCTGTGGTCACCGGCCTGCAATTGGCGGGCGTTTCGCGGATTCCACCCGGTGAAGTGACCGGGCATGCCGGGTTTGGGATCGTGTCGAGTGTTGTAATCACTGCGCTCGCGATTTTGCGGTACTCCGCACAAGTGCGCGAGCAACGTGGGTATCGACTGCCCTGGTTGGTTCTCGAGATTGGAGCCGCGGCGCTGGTCCTTGCCACTGCGGTGATGGGGCACAAGCTGTGAAAAGCGAACACGGGCTAAAGCCCGCGACTACATTGGGATCGGTTGCGCCCGGAATGTAGTCGCGGGCTTTAGCCCGCGTTCGCTTTGGTTATTATTCCGGCCTGAAAGCAGGGCGCTCGGCGGCAAGGACCTTGTCCTTCGGTGCGCTGAGGTACCCGCGGATCCGATCCTTATCGACGTAATTCACGACGATCTCATACCGCAACTTGTCGCGGCCGACCAGGAACTGGACAGGCTCATTTGCGGTACGGTCCTTCTTTTCGAGCTTGCTGTCGTCAACCTGAATGACGACGTCATATTTCGCCTTCTTCGGATCGGTCTTCCTAAGCTGCATCTGGATGTCGGCCACTCTCTCCATTTCGTTCTTCCTGGGCTTCTTGATATCGAACTCGAAGAAATCCCGCTCACCCTTCTTTCGAAGATCCGACAGCTCGCTGGAATTGCGTGCGATCTGCTGGCTTAGCGTGGTTTTCACATCTGTGATCTCCCGCCGGCTGGCGGCAAGATCCGCGCGGGTCGCGTCGAGATTGGCGGCGACCGTCTTTACTTCACCCGAAACGCTGCCAATTTTGGTATCAGCGGTCTGCTGAACTTCAGCCAGCTTGGTGGTGGCTTCCTGGCGTACGGCCGCTACCTCACTGGAATTGGCCTTCGCGGCCAGCTCGGTGGCCAGCTGTTCCCGTGCCTTTTCCTGTTCGGCCTTCAGGCGCTCTGCAAATCTTCTGGATGCATCGAGTTCCTGAGATGTGACCCCGGCGCGTTTGGTGACAACCTGGATGTCCGATGCCATATCGGTGGCCTGCGCCCGCATCTTCTTCATTTCATCGGCCTGATTGGCAAGGTCCTGCTGGAGGACGGCAATCTGCGCCTCCAAAGCGGTCCGAGCCGAGTAATGGCTGTACCCGATGCCAATAATTAGAAGCAGGCAGACGGCGATTCCCCCTATGAGGAGGTTATTGCTTCGGGGAGGCGGGGGAGGAGTACTGGTGGCGCCACCCTCTTTTGGTTTCAAACTGAACGACATTGCTTGTCCTTTCCTTGTGGTCCCGGGCTCCGGGCCGCGGTAGATTATCCCACGAATTCCGAAATTTAGACGAGCGAGTTGTTGGATGGATAGTGCCATAATTCGCAATGAAATCTACCGAATCGTCCGGAAAATTCCTCGGGGAAGTGTCTTATCATATGGGGACATAGGCCGGATTGTGGGCACCGGACCCCGTCAGGTGGCCGCGGCGATGCGGGCCTGTCCTGCAGGCTTGCCCTGGCATCGAGTGGTCGGCGCCGGCGGCACGATCCGGACGCCGGGCGAGTACGCCTGGATTCAGCGGGAACGGCTGATCGCGGAAGGTATACGGTTCCGCGGGAGGGGCTTTTCATATGACCTCTACCGGTGGAAAATCGGGAAAAACCCGCACTGAGCGGGACTCAATGGGCGAGGTGCAGGTCCCCGGAAACGCCCTTTACGGTGCGCAGACTCAACGCGCCGCCGAGAATTTTCCAATCAGCAATCTCAGGTTTCCCCGTGAGTTCATCCGAGCGCTGGGACTCATTAAACTTTCCGCCGCACGCGCCAATATGGACCTGGGTCTTCTCGAAAAGAAAATAGGCGATGCGATTGTCAAGGCATCGCAGGAAGTGATTGACGGAAAGCTGGACGAGCACTTCGTTCTGGATATCTTTCAGACCGGTTCGGGTACCTCTACAAATATGAACGCCAACGAGGTCATTTCGAATCGGGCGATTCAGATTCTCGGAGGAGTTGTCGGGTCGAAGAAGCCTGTGCATCCAAACGACCACGTCAACATGGGCCAATCCAGCAATGACGTGATTCCAAGTGCCATGCACGTCGCCGCGATGGAGTCCATCGAACGATCGCTGATTCCGGCGCTACGCAAGCTTCAGCGGTCGCTTGCTGCGAAGGCGAAGGAGTTCGATTCCATTGTCAAAATAGGAAGAACCCACCTTCAGGATGCCACCCCGGTTCGGCTTGGCCAGGAGTTTGGAGGATACGCGCGCCAGATGCAGCTTGGCATCCGGCGGCTCGAGAAGTTACGAGACATGCTGGGAGAACTGCCGCTTGGTGGTACGGCTGTCGGAACCGGTATCAACACCCATCCGAAGTTTGCTGCAAAGGCAATCCAGCACCTTTCAAAGCTCACCAATTTAAAATTTCGTGAGGCCGAGGACCACTTTGAGGCGCAGGGGGCCAAGGACGCTATCGTCGAAGCGAGTGGCGTGTTAAAGACGATTGCTGCAAGTTTGACAAAGATTGCCAATGACATCCGCTGGCTGGGTTCAGGCCCTCGATGCGGTATCGGAGAAATTCATCTTCCTGAAACGCAGCCCGGATCATCGATCATGCCCGGGAAAGTGAATCCCGTTATTGCAGAATCCGTACTGATGGCCGCAGCGCAAGTCATCGGGAATGATCTGGCTGTGACGATCGGCGGCCAGGCCGGCGTTTTCGAATTGAACGTCATGATGCCGGTAATGGCCCATAACATTCTGGAGTCGATTCGGTTGCTCGCTGCCTCAGCCAACAATTTTGCCGATCGCTGCATATCCGGCATCGATGCGAACAGGGAAAGATGCAATGAGATGGTCGAGAAGAGCCTCGCCATGTGCACAGCACTGGCGCCTGAAATCGGCTATGACGCTGCGGCGGCGATTGCGAAGGAATCGTACAAGACCGGAAAAACGGTTCGTGAGATTGCAGCCCGGAAGAAGATCCTTTCTCCGAAGCGTCTGAACGAAATTCTCGATCCTATGCGAATGACCATGCCGGGTATTGCGGCCAAGGGGGAGTAACTTGGACGAACGTGATTTCTTCACAGAAAAGAACGAGGCCAAGGGGCAGACAATCAATTGCACCTTGTGCAAGCAGTCTGCGGAATACCAGGTTCGATGGATCCGCCGAACGAAAAAGCAATCGTTAGCGCCTCGCGCGAACGAGGAAGACCGCGCAAGATTTAAAGCGGCGCGGGATTACATGATCCGTGTGGATGATGTAGTGCGATGCTCGAATCCGCGATGTGGCAAGCGTATCGAGATCACCAGCCAGTCCGTCGCTCTAATATGAAGGTCGCGCTTCTTGGAGCCAATGGACAACTCGGTCAGGACTTGCAGCGGGCACTCGAGGCCCACGACGTCACGCCTCTGACTCGAACCGATGTTGATGTGACGAATAGCGCGCGGACTCGGACTGTGTTGATGGGTCTTCATCCGGAAGTGGTCTTCAACACGACGGCGTATCATCGGGTCGACGATTGTGAGACCAACCCGGAAACCGCCTATGCCGTAAATACGCTTTCCGTGTTGAACCTCATCCGGATCGCAAATGAGCTCGATGCCGTTTTCGTGCATCTGAGCACGGATTACGTTTTTGATGGCAAAGCCAGGGAGCCTTATACAGAGAAAAGCGAACCATTCCCTCTCAGCGTGTATGCCCATTCGAAACTGGCGGGTGAATCGCTGGTCAGAACGATGGCCAGGAAATTCTTTCTCATCAGGAGCAGCGGGCTCTACGGCCGGGCAGGCAGCCGGGGGAAAGGCGGAAACTTTGTGGACATGATGCTGGCGAAGGCGCGTCGAGGAGAGCCTATCCGTGTTGTAAACGATCAGGTGACGACGCCTACATATACGATGGACCTGGCGAATCAGATCGCACGGGTTCTGCCGACGAAGCACTACGGCTTGTTTCATATGACGAATGAAGGCTCCTGCTCGTGGTACGAGTTCGCGCGAATGATATTCGACATGACAGGAATCAAGGCGGATCTGCAACCCACCACGTCGGAGCTGTACAAAGCGCCGGCCATTCGACCGCGATACTCCGTTCTCGAAAATGCCCGCCTTAAAGAGCTGGGCCTGCACGAAATGAGACACTGGCGCGACGCGCTGGCGGCCTACCTGAAAGAGAAGAGTCTGAGCGGATGAGGACAAAGCTTCGGGCACTTCCGTATGTGATTCTGCTTTTCCCGTTTGATGTTCTGGTCATATTTGGAGTTTTGATTACACACCTTTGTGCCTTTGTGTCTTTGTGGTTTAAAACACCGAGACACCAAGACACGAAGACACGAAGATGTTCAACCTCCCCGGCGACGATCCTGATAGTGAACTGGGACGGGAAGCACCTGCTCGAGGAGTGCCTGCCGTCAGTTCTGGAGGCCGTCCGCTGTGATGGAGGCCGGCATGACGTCCTCGTCATCGACAACGGGAGCACCGACGGGAGCGTGGACTTTGTCCGGAGCCGTTTTCCGAACGTGCGGGTCCTCGCGTTGGATCGCAACTACGGTTTTGCGGGCGGAAATAATCGAGGTGTCGCGGAGGCCCAGACCGACATAGTCGTCCTCCTCAACAACGACATGATCGTGGATCGCGGTTTCCTCCAGCCTCTTCTCAATGGCTTTTCCGATTCGTCGGTTTTTAGCGTTACCTCGCAGATCTTTCTTTCCAGCTCCAACCGGCGCGAGGAAACCGGTAAAACCCGCGCCGATTTTAATAAGGGTTTCCTGGAACTCCGGCACGAAGAGATCTGTCCCGGGGAAGAGCTTGCCGAAACCATTCCGGTATTCTGGGCAGGCGGCGGCTCCTGCGCGTTCGATCGGCGAAAGTATCTCGAGATCGGGGGCTTCGATTCGCTTTACCGTCCTTTTTATGTGGAAGACACCGATTTGTCCTATCAGGCCTGGAAGCGCGGCTTGAAATGTTTACTGGCTCCCGCGAGCCACGTCATTCACAAGCACCGCGGCACGAGCCGGCCGAAGTTCGGGGATGAATTTGTGGACAATACCATTCGCAAGAATCTGTACCTGTTCATGTGGAAAAATGTGACGGACTCTTCGATGATCCTCAGCCATCTGGCAAATCTTCCACGCATTCATGGCCGCGGCATGTTCCACCATGAGCCTGGTTTTGAGATTCGGGCTTTCCTGAGAGCTTTCCGGCAGCTGCCGGAAGCTCTGGGAAAGCGAATCGCGACTTTTTCGCATCATGTCATCTCCGACCATGAAGTCCTGGCACGAATCCAGAAGCCATGAACATCCTGATGCTTACCGCTTATCCACCCGTGCTCGAGATGCACGGTGGCGGCGTTCGGATGTTCCACAACATCCGAATTCTTGCGGAGAAGCACAGTGTCCGGGTGATTTCGTTCGTCGAGAACGATGTCGAGCGTGAAATGTTGCGGTCGGTCGAGGAGATCTGCGAATTGGTGATCCCGGTAAAGCGAGTGCCGGATTTTCGGCCTCACTGGCTATCGGTTTTGCCTTTTCTTGTGCGGGAATTCAGCACCCCGGAAATGTATCGCATGGTGGACAGCGAGTTCCGGCGGAAAAGAGTGGATGTCCTTCAATGCGAGTATCTTCAGATGGCGCAGTTTCATCGACGGACCGCCCTCACCATTCTGACCATTCTTGAAACGCTGTCCGATAATGCGTTTGATGCGTTCCAGACCGCCACCGATCCTGTCGAACGGCTCCGCTTGTTCTATCGATGGATGTCGATCCTTCGTTATGAAACCCTCATGACAAGGAAATTTGATCGCGTCGTGACCATGACAGAAACCGACGCGGAGTATTTGCGCTCATACTCGCCGCAGGCCGATATTCGCGCCATTCCCATCGGTATCAACCCACGCGAGTATGCACCCTCGCCTGAAGAACCTGCACATCGTCCGGAGGTCTTGTTCCTCGGAAACTTTCGACACCTGCCGAATGTGGAAGCCGCGGAGTTTCTGGTCGAGCGAATCGCACCTCTTTTCCCCGATCTGCACTTTATTATTCCCGGATCTTTTGTTCCCGATCATCTGCGCAGCGACGGGAACGTGCGCTTTCCGGGATATATTCCGGATACACGAGTCCTCTATCACACACCGAACACGATCGTGGCCGCTCCCCTGTTTTCGGGCAGGGGCCAGCGTGTTAAGTTGCTGGAGGCGTTCGCAATGGCATGCCCCGTGATCACGAGTTCCCTTGGCGCAAGCGGATTTCCCATCAGGGATGGACGGGAGGCGCTGATTGCCGATAATGCCGAAGGTTTCGCTTCCGCGCTGAGGCGACTCTTGTCGTCCGAGGAGCTGCGCCGGGATCTGGGCAACAATGCGCGGAAAATGATAATGAAGGAATTCACCTGGGAACGGATCAGCGAAGACCTGCTCAAATGCGTGCGTTAATTTTACCCATCAAGGTGATTACATTCCTCTGGCGCTTCCTGTTTTTACTCATCTGGACGGCGTGGCTGGAAGGAAGTCGTGACGCCAAAAGTTGATCTGCTTGTTGTTATGTACAATTGCAAGCATTTGATTCCTTTGTTTGTTTCCAGCCTTCGGAATATCTCCATTCCCGTGACTGTTTATTTTCTCGACAACGGCTCCCAGGACGGCACCGCAGATGCAGTTGCGCATGCGATCTCCGAGCTTCCTTTTGAAGCTTATTGTTTGCGCTCCCTTCGCAATAACGGTTTCGCCAGAGGGATGAATCTTTTGTCGAGACAGGGCAAAGGGGATTTCCTCTTCCTGCTGAATCCGGACACCGAGATCAGGCCGGGTTGTCTTGAACACCTCCTGGCGCGGGCGGAGTCCGATGCGCGGATCGGCATTTGCGAGGCAAGGCAGACGCCTAGAGAACACCCGAAAGCGGTGGAGGGGGCCACTGGCGAAACGACATGGTGTTCCGGGGCCGCAGCGCTGATCCGCCGCAAAGCGTTCGAGGAGGCGGGGACTTTCGACGAAGTGCTCTATTTCATGTACTGCGAGGATGTCGATCTTAGCTGGAAGATGTGGCTCAACGGATGGAAGTGCATCTACGTTCCCGATGCGGTTGTTCGCCACGTCACGCAGGACCTGATGCCGGGGAAAAGACGTACGCTGGAAAACTACTTCAGTTTTCGCAATTCGCTGTTTCTCTTTTACCGGTTTGGTTCCTGGGGCGAACGACGAGTGCTAAAGAATTTCCTGTGGAAAAGGTTCCTTTCTTCGGCATACTCGGTGCGCAGCAAGATTTTGTTCGCAATTGCTTTCATAGAACACATTCGATATATTCCGTACCTGCTTCAAACTAGGAAAACTTGGAGCGGTCGTAAGCACGACTGGATCCGGCTGGAAGAAACATCTCTGGCGAACTGAGCGGATTCAGGTTTAGAGGCAGTCTGAACCAACTTCGCCCCCCAGTTAGGATATCGAGTGCTTAAGGTTAGTGTAGTCATTCCGACTCTAAATCGAGCCGATCTGCTGGCCTGCACCATAGATCGGATCGAGAACCAGACCATCACCAAAGATCAATTCGAAGTTCTGGTGATCGACAACGATTCCACGGACCATACCCTGTCCGTCCTGAACCAGAAATCGAAAGTTTATCGGAATCTGAGAGTGTTTTCTCAGCCCACACGTGGAGCCGCAAGCACACGAAACGTCGGCATTCGGAATGCCAAGGGTGAAACGGTTCTCTTCATCGACGACGACATTCACGCCGAACCTAACCTGATTGAATCCCATCTGGACTACCACCGTCAAAATCAGCGGGCTTCCATTATCGGGTCGGTAATCACACCATGGCACGACCGCCGCGATCCGTTCCTGCGCTATCTCCGAGACCGGGGGATTTTCAACCCCTACAGCATTGCCAGCGGTCCTATGGATTTTTCCTACTACCACACGGGCAATGTTTCGACCTCTCGAGCACTACTGCTGGAGACAGGTGGCTTCAACGACGGATTCCACGTATACGGTATGGAAGACATCGAGCTCGGTTATCGGCTGGAGAAAATCCGCTGCCGCATGGTCTATGGTCCGCAGGCCAAGGGCGTGCATCAGTATTTTCCGAGCTATGCCCAGTTTATTCAGCGATGTGAGCAAGCAGGCTATTCGCTTGGCAAGCTTCTTGAATTACATCCCGAGTTGCGCGGACGGTTTGTTGAGCACGGTAAACGGACCGGCGTATTGAGACGCTTTCACCTTCTATACCAGATCCTGTCAGTTGCTATCCGTCCTGGCGCAAAGTTCCTGACGCGGTGGGAGGAGAAGCGAGGGACAGGGCCTGTGACACCGCTCCTCGACCAGCACTATTATTGGGCTGTCCGCTACCATTTCTTCCTCGGTTATCGTCAATACACTCGTTCTGCGGAGACCGGCCAGCTCGAAATACTCCCGAAGCATAGCGGGCAGGGAATTCCGGAATTTGCCATCGAGCGGCGATCAAAGGTTCGCAGCGGTTCGCTTGTGCACAGAGCCTCTAATGACTAATGACGGTTCGCCTGAGTTAGGTAATGAAACTCAGGTCACCTTCCTTGGTGACTTTTCGAAGAAGCTTGTCACAAACACCTTTTTCAACCTGGTGGGCCGTTCGTGGAGTTTCCTGGTTACGCTGCTGCTCACGCCGTACATTCTTTCCAGACTCGATGTGGGTGACTTTGGGATCTGGATCCTTCTTGGTGTTTTTACCAGCTCCTTTAACCTGTTGGATCTGGGTCTGGGATCTTCGTTCGTAAAATACATTTCGGCCTACCACGCGCATGAGGATTACGATCACATCAACCAGGTGGTCTTTTCGGGATTGGCGTTTTACGGCGTATTTGGCGTGCTACTCACGCTCCTCGGCCTGGCGCTTGAACAGCCACTCTTTCGGATATTCTCCATTGCCGGCGCGTCGGCTTCCGATGTTTATCTGCTTGTATTGATTTCGTGCGCGATCACCAATATCGGAGCAATGTTTCTCTCGGTGTTCAAAGGCATTCAGCGCATGGACAAATCGAACGCGATTGAAATCCAGCTGAGCATCGTGAGTGTCATCGGCACCGTGCTCTTCCTTGAAGTTGGATTCGGGATCCTCGGTTTGGCGATGAATAGCCTGATCTCCGGGGTGATTGCGGTTTTCGTGACCTGGTACAGACTCCGACGGATGATGCCGAAAATTCGTCTCGGATGGCATTTCAACGGGAAGCTTCTGCGCGAAATGTTCACCTACGGGACGAAAATTCAGGTCAGCAATTTTGGATCGCTGGTGTGTTTCCAGATCGACAAGCTGATCATTTCGCGCGTTCTTGGAGTCGCTTCCGTCTCATTCTATGAAGTTGGGTCAAGACTCACGTCGTTTATGCGGGCGGTTCCGCTGGTGATGATGTCAGCCCTGATCCCAGCGACCAGCGAGTTGGGCGCCCGAAACGATCGTGAAGGAATTGTGAGGACTTATTACCTCGCATCGAAATATGTCGCGATGGTGGCGGTCGCAATGGTTGCATATGTCGTGCTCGAGGCGCGCTCTCTCGTCAATCTGTGGATCGGCAGCGGCTTCGAGCAGTCCGTGATGCTGATTCAGATTCTGGCGATCGGTTACGGAGCGAACGTACTTTGTGGGCCGGCCAGTCAGACCGGCGCCGGCGTGGGCCGGCCGGAGTTCAATATGCGCAGTATTTTGCTACTCGTCATTGTTAATCCGGTCCTCAGCCTCTGGTTTGTTCGTGACTTTGGAGCGGCTGGAGCGGCGGCCGGTACTTCACTCGCACTCATTCTCGCCGCGGTTTACCTGCTGGTCACCTTTCATCGCGAGTATCTCAGGGACTCGGTGTGGACGATATTCAGGGATGTCCAAATGAGACCGATTCTGTCGGGCATCCTGGCGAACCTTTCGGTGGTCGGTTTCCACCAGGTTCTGCCTCATGTCGTGAACATGGAAGACGTGAGATACCTCATTCCGATCAAGCTGGCCCTTGACTTCGCCATCTTTGCCCCTGTATATGTCGTCTTGCTCATCACCTTGCGGCAGATTACGGCCATCGATTGGAGAAATTTTCTGGGCCTCGCCACTCTGGGTTTTGAGCTCCTCCGCCATCCTTTCCGCGAGAGGGTCAAAATCTACCAATAGCGTCCATCGGTATGCTTTGAGACTTTGGAGGAGTCACAAAATGAATATTTGGATGCGAATACTCGTCGTATTAACCCTGATCATCATGGCTTTGCCGATGCCCGTAGAGGCAACCTCTTCGACGGTGGTCATCAGTCAACTTTATTTGGGCACCGGTGCAGGTGACATGAAGCCACGCAATCAATACATTGAACTTTTCAATAAAGGAAGCGCCACGATCAGTCTGCAAGGATGGACGCTTCAGTATGCCGTGGAAAACATCAATACCTGGACGACGTACGCACTATCGGGAAGCATTGCCCCCGGTCAGTACTATTTCATTCGATTGGCCGGTCCCGGCGGCAGTGTGAGCCTTCCTCAGCCCGACCTGACACTTAATCTCTCGCTGCCAACCAACGTCGGAAAGCTTGCGCTCGTAAATAGTGCGACGGCCCTGGATACCGGTTGCTCGAGCGATGCCACCAAAGTGGTCGATCTGGTGGGCTATGGCATCACGCAGTGTGTCGAGTCTCGTGCACTGGTTGCCCCTTCCGACACCGAACTGGTAGCAAACGTCCGTAAGGGCGGAGGTTGTACCGATACGGATAGTAATTTTTCCGATTTTTCGCGGGTAACTCCGGTCCTGCGGAACAGTAGTTCGGCTCGCAATCCCTGCGGAGGAACCTCCGGAACCAGGGCCTTCTCACTTCCGGACCGGGGAGGCACATCCTTTCAAAGCACGGGAGCCGCATCGGGGTTGACGGTCGGATACGCGCGCGTCCAGCCTGATCAGACTG